>Ga0247837_1003492_pt1 | contig 27233 bp, 21 predicted proteins | sample LaCtaG_2_FD_187115 | JGI IMG/M metagenome (GOLD analysis project Ga0247837, IMG submission 187115) | Freshwater microbial communities from meromictic Lake La Cruz, Castile-La Mancha, Spain - LaCruzMarch2015_14.5m | ecosystem: Environmental > Aquatic > Freshwater > Lake | place: Spain: Castile-La...
ACTTCTTTCTCACCTACGAATCCCCTGTGTTCCTGTGGCTGCAAGGTCAACGCAGGAAGGTAAAGTCTCCAAAGGCACTGGAAGTCGTCAATTTCATAAATAACGAGTCTATGCCAGTCCCACTCACTGACGGAGAAGACGAAGATATCGACACTTCTTCTCAAGTCAGAAATCCCTCTTTTTGGGAAGTGCTCACTAAGGAACTGTATCGAAAACCTATGTTTATGGCCTGTGGCTTGTCAATGTTTCAGCAGTTTGGCGGGGTGAATGTCATCATCATGAGTGCACCCATTATACTGGAAAGCTGTATAATAGTAGACCCAGCCTGGCTAGTGGTGATAGTGGGCGCCGCCAACACTCTCAGTGCAATGCTCACTCTATTCTTCATCGACTGTGAGGAACAGGTAGATATCAAGCGGACTCGAATCCTGCAAATCGGAGGAATGGGGATGGCGATTGCTATGGCACTGCTAGTGGTCTCCTACTTCGATAAAAGCCAAACTGCCCAAACTGTGTTAGCGGTTTCTGGCTGTGCTCTCTTCACTGTCATGTTTGAAATTTCCATCGGGACTGTCCAGTACTTACCACTTAGGTGGTTTTATAATGCGGAATTGCTCCCTCCGAAGGGATTAGCGATAGCTACAGCCACGAATTGGGGAGGCAACACTGTAATTAGTGTGTTATGTGCCTTCGTACTGACCACAAAATATGGCCCCCCTGTCTTGTACTCAATATTCGCCAGTGTTAACTTGCTTGTAAGCCCTAATCAGCTAGTCGTGTTTTCCCACTACTTAATCGAAACGAAGGACATGAGTCCCGAAGACCTAGAAGAAAAGCTCAGATGCTCAATCAAGACTAAATTCCTCGCCTAGTCTCCCACCATATATTTCCATGTCTGCCCTGCTCACCTCCCACGTCACTCGCCAACTCACCTGCAGTTCCCGCATCAGCCAATACAAGGTGCTAAAGGACCTGGGCGAGGGCTCCTTCGGAGAAGTCAAACTGTGCGAGTTTAAGGGACGACTCTACGCAGCTAAGATAATGAGCAAATCCAGACTCCGAAAGCGCAGGGAAATGATCACAGACGAGAGCGGAGGAGTGGCTTATAAGGACGCTCTAATGGATGTCAGACGAGAAATCGCAATTATGAAGAAACTCACTCACCGCAACGTCGTGAAGTTGGTGGAAGTCATCGACGACGTGCTAAGCGACGAAATCATAATGAGTACTTTTCACACAGTCATGGACTACTGCCAGAAGGGACAAATTATGGACTGGGACGAGGAGACTCAGCGCTTTGTGTGTGGCTTTGACCAGAGACCGCATCTGGACGACGAGTCGATTAGGAAGTTCTTCAGGGATATGGTGTGTGGGTTGGAGTACTGTAAGGACTAGAGTAGTGCATTCGTTCAAGATCGTGCATAGAGACCTGAAGCCGCAGAATATCCTGGTGGCAGAGGACGGTACAGTGAAACTAGCTGATTTCGGCGTTTCCGATATATTCGGCGCTGACGACTCCCTCTCGGTGGTGACAGGCACGCACGAGTTCTGGTCCCCAGAGCTTCTAATTGAAGACATGGAGCGGTACTCAGGCAAAGCCGCTGACATCTGGGCTCTGGGCCTCTGCCTCTACGCTCTGGTATATGGCTCTCACCCCTTCGTAGGGGAAAGCTACATGGACGTGGAGGAAAACATCAAGAGCAAGGAGGTGGAGTTCCCACCGAGAGAGGATGTTTCTGAGCAGCTAATTGACCTTATGCGGGGAATGCTGGAGAAAAGCCCGGAACGCAGGCTGAAAATGGGGCAAATCCTTATGCATCCTTGGGTAAATCGCGAGGACCTGCCAGTGCTCAAACGCTCCGCTAAGAGCTTCTTCGATATCAGTGAAGCTGAACTTGCCACCGCCCTGCGGCCTGTGAGTCGCTTCGTGGTGACCGTAACTTCCACCTAGAAATACCTCGCTATGAAGTGGAGACGTATCACTCGCGTGAACAAGGCCAAGCGACAGGCGGCTATTTCTAGTTAGGAGTAGAATCAGTCAGCAATGCTTCGAGAGTTTCGAACTCTTCGAGACTGGAGGGACTGCAGCTCACGCTGCTGCGGGGGCGGGAGGGCAGAGGCGGCAGGGGCCTTTTCTCCGCGTACAGGTAAATGTCCCTTACTTGCACGCCGTTTTCCAGTCGCACGGGAGAGTGTTGGGATAGGAGGGCGCCAGGACTGCGACTTCGGGAGGGGTGACTGTCCATGTTGAAGCTGGGCTCTCCGCCCTCCCCTAGAAACGAGGCTTTCGAGGGCTGGGAAGAGGCTGGAAAGGCGCGCAGTCGAGGAGTGCGCTTCGCCAAGCAGGGGTGGAAAGTGCACTCTCTCTGTTCTTCCTGCTTCCTCCCCAGCTCCACAGACTGCCTCATTTCCCCTCTTTTCCTCTCTCGCCTGCGCACCTCCGCCTCACTGCGGAGTTGAATTGGCACAACTCGGCCTGCCATCTCTCTAGACACAGGGTTGATCGAAGGCCGGTCTCTAACTGTTTTCCACTCCTCTTCAGTCTGCGCAGCTTTGCGACTCGCAGATTTTTCCCTGCTTTTTTGTTCGAAGGACCACAAGCGACTCACAGTGCTGCTGACAAAGCCAGTGGCAGTGACAGTTCGACTGGAGTTGGCAGTGGAAGCCCGGCTTGGAGGGGGCTCAATAGGGTCCTTTAGCTCCTGTCGCATCCTTATCACAGCCTTGAGGAAGCCGGTTTCGGTGAGTGGGTCAGTGGAGGAAAACAAGGCGGCCACGGAAGTCTCTGTTGGCTTTGTTTCAGACATGTTAAAGACCTGGAGTTAGTGTGGCAAGGACTAGATGGGGTTGGATTGGAGCAGGCGGATGGCCCGGGCACAGCGGTCTCGCTGGGATTTGGCTTTGAGGAGTCGGTCTCTCAGACGTGAGTTGGACCGTTTGAGCCTCTCTACGAACTCCCCTACAAAGCGCGGAACTCGCGCTTTCCCGCTCTCCAACTGCTTCGCCAGTCTCTTTTCAAAGTGATCCTCTTCCATCCTCTTCGAATCCGAAAACGACATCTTCATTCCCTGCAGTTCGCTTTGCATTTGGAATTCGCCCTCGGCGGCCAGGCCCTGCACTTCTCTCATCGACTGGAAGTCGTAGACAAGGGAAAAGTCTTCGTCGGGGGATTTGAGTTCTTTGAGGTCGGAAAGGTCGGATAGGTCTTTGCGAAGGGAGTCCAGGTGGGATTGATAGGAAAAGTGGAGGTGGAGAAGGGAAGACTCCAAGTCAGCACAGCGACATTGGTACTGCTCCGCAGTCGATTCAAGCATAGATTCGTAGGAATGGCACTTCGACTGGAGGTGTATCCTTTCCTTTTCCCGCTCTAGCAGCTGCTCCTTGGCTGCTTCGTACCGGTCTTGACCTTCCAGTGGGAGTCCTAACTGGGAAATCAGTTCCTCCCAGAGTTCCTCGGCTCTGTTGGTTTTCAGGGCTTCATATGCTTCTCCGTATGTCTCGTGGGCCTGCACAGGGACTGGAGGCTCTTCCGCTAGGTCGAATTCGCTATATGCCACGGAAGAGCTGGAAAGGACTTCTTCAGGTAGTTGATACCGCACGTGCTTTGTCCCTCTTTTTCCCTTTATTTCTTTACGAAATCTGCTCGTAGTCAACGCTTTTAGTCGCTCCACATCTCTGTAAATCACTCTGTCAGCGTCCATTTCCCAGTCAGCCACCATTTGCAAATCCTCCACTCCAGGGTTGCCTCTGACTCCCACAGCCGCCAGACAAGGGTGCTGACACAGTTCCTTCAGCACAGTCGCAGTCAGCAAGTTGTAAGCAACATCCAACTCCAGTAGCTGCGGGATACAGGTCAAAGAACAGAGAGTGGCCAGACGGTTGTGAGAGAGGTAGAGGCTGGAGAGGCGTGGGAATAGGGAGAAACTGGAAAGGGAGCGGAAGTCGTTGTGGGACAGGTCCAGCCACCGCAGGTTCGGCAGGGCTCCTTCCCACTGCTCTATGTGGTTCTCTGCGAGGGACAAGGACTCCAAGTGCTCCGGCAGCTCCCAAATCGTGTGAATCTCGTTCCTGGCCAAGGTGAGTTTCTGCAAGTATTTGAGTGTGAGGAGAGCAGGGACTGCGTTACTCAGTCGATTCCCCGCTAAATCGAGTTCTTTCAAGTTCTTGAAGCCCTTAATCGCTTCCAGCGAAGCTTCTTGTCGGTCCGTCCACTTGAGCGAAACCAGCGAAGTCGGGTTGGATACATCCAGCAGCGATTCAGACCTGCCCTCCGTCCTCATTACCTAGTATATAGAAGTAGCACAGGACTGTGTAGATAGTTATTGATGGTAGCTGGGTACGATATATGGGGCGCCAGTCTTTCCCACGCCTCCCGCAAGTCTGTACTGTCTTTGCAACTGTTGAGAGCGAGCAGGTCCTTCAGTCCGCCGCCCTGCAAGCTGCCGGTTTCCCTGAGTCCGGACATGCCTCAATTGATATACACACAGTGCATTCTCCCAGAAAGCGAAACTGGCATATCTATATCACTGGTACGGGACCAGGGAAGTGGAGTGGAGTATGTCGTGAAGAGTTCGCTGAGAAGCTTGCAAGAGGAGTATGACCTGCAGACCAGACTCGCAGGTCCACACATCACCCACACACATGGTTACTTCTACGACGGCAGACACCATATCTTGATGGAGTACTGCCAGCGACTGGACTTGTTCACATACCTAGAAGACAAGGATTTGACGGAAAGTGAGGCGAAAAGACTGTTTAAACAGCTTGTGGCTGCAATAGAAACCTGCCATAACGCTTCTATTGTGCATTTGGACATTAAGCCGGAAAACTGCTTCATCGATGCACAGGGAAAGCTCAAACTCGGAGATTTCGGATTCGCAAAGGAAATGCAGCCGAGAGAACTCGTGCATATTTTTTGCGGCACTTTGGAGTATATGAGTCCGGAAGTGCACTTAAAGAAGCCTTTCGAAGGCACTAAAGCGGACATATTCGCTGCAGGGAAGGTCCTGTTTGAAATGGCTTTGGGCTTTACTCCCTTCACTGTAGCGACTCTGAAAGACCGCAACTTCCGTCTGTTCACCAAGCAGCCCGCTGAGTACTGGGAGCGAAAGCGTCTTTGCTTGGCTGAAAGAAGCGAGCAGGTAGCCTGGAATCCTCAGCTCCTCGACCTACTGCAGAGAATGTTGAGTTTGCAGCCCGCTTGCAGACCCACCATTCAGGAAGTGAAGTTACATCCCTGGTTGAGTGTCGACTAGTCCTGTCATATGTTATTTCTAGGGCTCAGAACCTTGCTAGGACTGCTTCGCAGTTGCCACAGTAGTGCACAGACACCTTGCGTCTGCTAGAGGACAGACAGCAGTTCACTGCGGTCAGGAAGTCGCTGAGGCCTTTGGCGTCTGTGCACTTGCGAGAGTCTTGGCGCACCACTGTGCGGGTTTCTTTGTTGCACAGGGAGCAGTATGCGAGACAGGGCTTCTCACCGAAGTCCAGAGAAGCGTCCATCCTTGACTTTAGACTTTCCTCGAAGGGGAAGTCTTGAGACTTAGCGTCACTGAGCGAGTGAGGCAGTTCCCATTGAATATCAGGGTTGTAGGGCGTTTCCGATGTGATAGTGGGTCTTTTATTGGACTGGTCGAGATCAGGACTTTCGCTGCGGCCGGGGTCAGTGTGGACGACAGAGGAGAAGTCGCAGGGCTTAGTAGCCCTCCTGTGCAGTGACTGCAGTCTGCCAGGTGAGAGCACTGATCTGGGGAAGTGAGGCAGTGTACCCACTACGTTGGAAAGGGGACTGGAGACCTCGGCTTCTTCGGCCACTTCCTGGGGGCTTTCCGAGCGCGATGAGTGGGCCCTGCGTGCATCAAAGAAGAGCGGAATGAGGAGCGGCTTCTTGAAAGCGTGGGGGCGGGTTCTGGCGCCGCCCAGCGCAGTCACCAGCTTGTGTCCCGTCACTGCCTCTGCACTGCCCGGCGAACTCCAAATCTGGTTGAGGGAAAACTCCTGCTGGCGCTCTCCCCGCGGCTTTGCTCTGGGACTGAACGCCACTGCCATCTTTTAAAGCTTTCTTACCCCTCCTTTCCGCCTTGTCCACACTCGTCTTTCCTCTTGGTCTACACTCTAATGTCCCCTGGACTTCTTCGTCGAATCAGAGCTAGGGGGAGCTGCAGGAATTAGTAAGAAGCTTTTGGAGCTTATTAACTATGTCCAGGACTTTCGGACTGTTTGGGTCGCTTCCGTCCTTCGAAGGCCTCATCTCTTCGAAGGCCTCTTTGACCCAACTTGCAGACCTGCCCACAGAAGGCATTCTGAGACCCACGCCACTGCCAGAGAGCCGATCATGGACCAAAAAAGAGGGGAAAGCAGGCTTGCCGAAGGTGGAAAGCGCCTCCAGTTTGGACAGCCTCATACTGGACGACACTGTGCAGTTCATTATGCCTAATGGTCCAGACCCGCTATCCTACGACCTGGTGAAAAGCACTAAATCCAGCCTAGAAAACCTCGGGGAAATGCTGATTTTGCCTAAGCTGGAGTCCGGCCTAATGCTGGAAAGGCCAGAGAATGGGAGTGAGTTCGAGCCGCAGCGGTATCCGCCTCACATTCGAAGGGCGAAAATAGCCAAATATAAGCTCAAACTGCAGCATAGACGCGCCCGAGTGCCCATCAGTCGCCACTTCGCAGGCCGCAGCCACGTCGCCAAGGGCAAGAGCCGCACGAACGGGAAGTTCACTAAGACCTAGTGTGCCGAGTCTGTATAATGGAAGGGCTGGTGTCTTCGTTGACACAGGGGATTATGCACAGGGAAGGCATTGACACGAAGATGCTGCGTGCACATGTGCTTTCCATCGTCATTTGCACCTTTGTGGCACTCACAGTGTTCCTCGTGTACTACCTGATCAAGGACTACCTGGAGTGCATCACACTGGCAGTGCTGTCCAGCATGGCGCTGCGGCCACTGAAGGCCTGGACTCTGTGTCAGGTCAGAGAGCTGTCGGTCACACAGCAGTACATGCCGACTCTGCCTCAGTCCTACTTCTTATCTGCACTGCGGTGGGTCGCTGCAAGAGGCAGAACTGAGCACAACACCCAGATGACGGCAAGGAAGTGGGAGCGGTTGGATGGGTTTTGGCTGATGGTGTTGGTGTTCGCTGTGTATCTGGCTGTTATGAAGATGAAGGCGAAAACAGCGTTGCTAGTGGTCATCGGACTACTAGTAGCGGACATGTTGGTGCGGTTTTGCATTGACCTGTTTTCGATGTGCATCAAGCTGTCAGGCTGGAACTCTCAAAGCAACGCTCACAAGGCAGAAAAGTGCAGCAGTTTCCTGAGTCTCTTGATTCTCTTTCTCGCCTTGCTTTGTTCCTTCAGTCTAGCGATTGCCTTGATCATCCCCACAGGTCTGGAACTGCGGGACCAGGGCAGTGCTGTGGTGGGACAGGTGCAGGGACTGGGCTTCAACCTGACAGCTGAGGGAGTGACTGAGATGGTAATGAAGTATGTGGAGGAAAAGGGAGGCTTGAAGGCTTGGACGGGGTTTGCAAGCTTCCAAAAGGAGGGTGTGAATAACACAGTGATAGAATACGTGGATAAGCTGCAAGGAGTGCCCTGGGTGGGCCAGCGACTCACAGAGACTTTGCTGTCCTGGGAGTCCAGACTCATAGCCTTCGGAGTGCCAGTGCACAACGTGGTGGATTTCCTCATAGAAAACATCAACGAAGTCAGTTTCTATACACTGCAAATCGGCTGGTTTCTGTGGTCGGTTCTACTCTCCTCCGCCACCTCGATCTTCTCTTCCTTCTTTGACTTCATATACTGTGCCTGTCTCTACCTCACATTAGTCTTCTTCCTGATGACCAGAGAGTCCTCCATCCTTTCCAGCATGCTCAGCATCGTGCCTATCAGCGAGGAAATGCACACCCGGATCGAGAAAGAACTGAGCACCAATGTAGTGCAAGTGTTCGCGACCATTATAAAAGTAGCAATCACCTACTCCCTCTGCACCTACATGTTGTTCGACTGTCTCGACCTGCCTTTCAAGCACACAGCTTCGACCTTCACTGGCTTGGTCGGCTTCGTGCAAATCCTCGACCCGTGGGTTGTCACTCTGCCGTGGATGTGCTCGCTAGTGCTCACAGGCATGTACTACAGAGCTGCAGCGGTCCTGGGCGTGGAGTACTTCGTACTGGGGTACTGCTACAAAGACATCTACTCTCGAACAGTGACCGGACTCAATGTCACCATTCTCACTCTCGCAAGTGTGTTTGGTCTATCCAACTTCGGAGCTTTGGGCGTGCTCTACGGCCCGCTGATAGCAGGGCTAATCAACGTGTTCATGTCGCAGATGCGAGGACTCCAAGCGCAAGCTTAGTACAGCTAGTGAATCAGGTCTGCGAGCGTCGTTCTGGTCCTGCGCGCAATGGGGGAAGAGGGCGGGGCTGGCTTCTTCCTGCGCTTTGAGGCTGCACGGGGCCGGGGGACTGTGGGACTGTTGGACTGAGGAGCTGGAGGCAGTCTAGTGGGAGTCAAAGCCAAGGGTCTGGAAGTCCTCTCAGGAAGCCGGGGAGCCTGCATTTCCCTGGTCCTTAGAATATCCTCATATGTGTCCTCCACTGTGCGCAGGTTGTTTCGGTAGCCCTGCTCCATTTCCCCGAACAAGCGGTCTAGCTCCGCCACCAGTTCTTGCCTGTTGAGTGCATTTGCCTCAGTCTGCTGCTGCATTGTTTCCTCTAGCTCCTCGATTTTGCGTTTCGCCTCTGCAAGTTCTCTGCGCAAAGACTCAATTTCTGCCGAGTTGGGCCTAAAATCAGCCTTCAAAATGGCAGTTTCCCTCGTAGATTTGATGACGATTTCCGCAGCCATAGCCGCGAACTTGAGTGCGGAGCGAGTTTCATCCATATCCGCAATGCGCGGATTCAGGTTGAGGATCAGTGCAATTTGCGAGTCTCCAGATACGAAGAAATCCCTCAAAACCTGCGTCAGCTTGCTTTCCCGGTATGGCGCCTCACTGCGGTGGTTCGACTTGAGAGCGGACAGACAGCGGCCCAGCACAGATAGAGAGGAGTTGATGGCGCGGGCTTCTTTCAGCCGGTCACCTGCGGTTTCTGTGCGCGTGGCACGCTCTGCGCCTGCGAGGTCGACGATTGCCAACTGTGCAGTGCGCAGTTCCGTCTTCAGCCAGATCACGAACACGCTGTGACTTCGGGAACTGACCTCGTTGAGTGCGGTTTCAGAGACTTTCCGGGCTTTCATGCCTGCAGTCACTAACACTCCCGCCTGGCCTAGGTCTTGAAAGGGCGCCATGGTCAGATCGGGCAGCTTGGTAGCATTGTCGTCCTGCAGCAGGCGGACTTGAGCACGGCTGTTGAGAAGGTCAAAGATACGGTCATTGTAGATCTCATAGTAAGAAGCGGAAAGGCCAGTGACTGGGTGCTCCAGAAGGCGTCGGAGCACCCGGGGAATGAGGCCCGGAGCCTCTTTGGCGCCCTGAATTGTGTGGGTCTTACCGGAACTGGTGATCCCGTAGGCAAAGATCAGGGAGTTGCGGAAGAGCAAGAGGTTGGATACAGCAGGTGCACCTATCACTTCGAAGATCTGGTCCTGCTGGGCTTCAGGGGGGAAGACTTGGGTGAAGGAGTAGGTCTCTGAGCCGGATATAGCTAGGCTAGTGGTGCTCCACTCGTAAGAACCCGCGCTTTCGCCAGGCGCTAGTGGCCGCACCCTGCAGTACACTTGGAAGAGAGCATCCAGCTTGCTTCGTTTCTGGAAGTCCTCGCCCTGGTCCAGCGACTTCCTCTTCATTATAAGATACTGCCCACCCCGCCACTGCCATACTGTTGCTGTAATGCTGTGGCAGCGAGTCTACCCCTACGCCTGTCTCAACATCGACTGTTCCTGGGCGCAGTGGCTAGAAGCAGTGCTGCGGACTATCTACACGCCCTATACACGGTCATCCCTGAACTTCCGAATCGCCCGGTACTTCAGCAGTCAAGACAATGTGCTGGTGACTGCCTGCGCCCGCACGATATTCGACCTCTACCTGCAAGCCATGAGTTTCCCCCTAGGGTCGGAAGTACTGATGACGGCTATCAACATCCCGGAAATGAGTCGCATCCTGCGCTACCACGGCCTTATCCCCGTCCCTGTGGACCTGAACCTGCACACACTCGCTGCATCTCCTGAGGCTGTTGAGAAGGCTATCACCCCGCGGACGAAGTGCATTGTGGTGGCGATGGTCTACGGCACACGTTACGACCTGGGTCCGATTGCAGAGGTCGCCAAGCGCCACCATTTGCCCATATTCGAAGACTGTGCGGAGGGCTTCTGTGGGATTCAGTACTCGGGCAGTCCCCACTCCGCGGTTTCAATGTTCAGCTTCGGCCCCATCAAGACCTGCACAGCTTTCGGGGGCGCAGTCGCAGTGGTGCGGGACTCTCGTCTCTACAGCGCTATGAACGCTATTCACAGTCAATACCCGCCCCAGCCCAACTCCCTCTACTTGAAGAAGGTGGTCAAGTACGCACTCGGCATCATCATGCTCAACATCAAGTTTCTGCACACCTTTGTTAGACCGCTGGCTCGCAAGGTGTGGGACTATAAGAAGTTTGTGGTCGGGCTCATGCGTGGCTTCCCGCCGTCCAAGGACCTTTTGGGGAAGTACCGCATACAGCCGGCTATTGGGCTGCTGGCCTTTCTGCATAGAAGGTTGAAAACGTTCAACCCCGTAGAGTTCGAGAAGTCAATGCAGAACTTAACCGAGGGACAAAAGATACTATCAGACGGAGGCGTAATGGTGCCAGGCCACTTAGCCGAAGTGCGGAATTTCTGGCTCTACCCAGTAATGGCCGACAACCCCTCCAAGAGCTACGACCGTCTCACTGACGCCAACGTAGATGCCTACAGAGGGATTTCGCAACTGGACGTGGTGGAAGCCCCTGTGGGCAGTGCGTACGAAGAGCCCCGTAACGTGCAGCAGATGTTCGACAAACTGGTCTACTTGCCGCTTCACATGGCAGTGACGAAGTCGGATGTCATCAGCATGTGTCGTACAATCGTCAAAATCATCAAGGAAATAGAGAAGGAAGCCGCGCCCAAAGCCCGACTCTAGGGCAGTTAGTGCCTATAAGTCCTGCAAAGGGAACACCAGGGAGTCCACCTTCAGTCGCACTAGACGCTCCTCTCGAGCCTGCTTCCAGACCTGCGGCAGCAGCCACAGTTCCCACGCAGAGTCCTCCGCAGCGAGTTCAAAGTGTTGCACATTGCGTAGGCAGGCGAGCTGCAGGTCCCCAGGCAGGGTGTACACCTTCACAGCTTCTTTGACCGAGGCGAGACTCTCTTCCCCCTGCCTGCCTCGGAAGTAGGCAATTAAGTGTTCGGCTCGCTCCACTACTGCCCCTGTGCCTCTCATTTCCTCGAAGGTTTCCGCTTCGTGGAGAGTCATGTAGACGAGCCAGGGGTTGTGCTTGTATGTGTGCTGCAGCAGGTTACCGTACAGGTCCAGATAGAGGCCTAACACGTCTGCGGATTTCCCCTTACTGGGCTCTGAACCGGGCCTGTTCGACCGCTTCCAAAGAGTTACGAGAGTTTGAAGCAGCACTTGAGCTGTGACTTGGTGCAACTCCACCGAGTTTCTGCCTAAGTTGAATAGCAAGGCAGTGCAGAGTGTGTGCAAGTAGCCGCTTCCACTGCCTAGATTGTCCCGAAACACCCTCAAAAGGCTGAGCAGTAGCAGCGACCCTAAGGACATGTTGTCGGTTTGGTACTCTGTGAGCCAAGGCACGGAGCCTAACCGTGCGTCTTTGTTGAGGTAGAGGATGAAGGCAGCGTCTTGGCTGAGGACGAGCAGCAAAGAAAGCAGCAGACACACTCGGGGAGGGGCTGGGTGCAGCGGACAAGTAAACAGGAAGTGGCAGACTGAGGGCAGGTAGCGGTCTTGTTCAGAGCTGGTGGTGAAGAAATCTCGAAAGCTTCGGTTGTGCCTCATCAGCAGGACCAGCAGTCGAAGGGACGGCAAGTCGTCCATGTGTTCCACCAGTTTCACATACATGCTTCCAATGGCCCCATTGCCAAACTCTGCCCTTCTAAAGGAACTGGGCAGTGCACCCTGAGAAGCCAGCAGCAGTTGTGTTAAGACCATTGCCGCGCTGCCAGTTTGATGCCGCAGAGTGTTGTCTTCAGTTTCAGAAGTGTCCCATAAAGAGTTCAGTAGTCCCGACCAAAAGGATGGCTTCACAGGCAGCCAATGGTATGCCGCCACTACGTCCCCTAGTAAGGCTCTGAGGAAAGCTGCGGCTGCCTCTGGCTGTAGCTGGCAAAGGATGTCTAGGACTGGGGCGCGGCGATACTCCAAAGTGCCTGCAGGTGGCTTCTTGCTGTAGTACAGTGGGGAGGAAAGCAGGGCGGTGAGTAGGCACAGGCAGGCGTGTTTGGCCTTCAGCACAGCCTGGGAATTCACAGGAGTGGGCAGACTGGAGTACCAGTGCACGAGGGAAGTCAGGAAGCAGGAGAGGTCTCCCCCCAGGTCGCACTCAGTGGTAGTGACATAGAGATGCAGACGAGCATGTGCAGACTCGTCCGGGAAGTGAGTAATGAGGTAGGGCAGGTCCACCACTTGACCTTCACTGGTGAGCAGCAGCACAGTGTCCTTCTGAGTTCTCAAATGTTCTCTGAGCGCCTCAATTGCTCTGGCGATTTCCCCCACTAGTCGCTCCCACTCCCTCCTCAAGTCGAAGCCCTCGCCCTGTGGGATAGTGACCTGCACCGCTTTCGTCACTTCCTTGTAGTGAAACACACATGTGACTTGCTTGCGGAACGGGAAGTCCTGTCCTTCCCTGGGCTGCGCTTCGCCCCCGCCTTGGTAGATGAAGGTGTAGGGGATCCTCTCCGCCCAGATTTCTTCGAAGAAGGCGCGCAGGAGCTGGAGCAGGTTGGCAGAAAGCTGCGGCTCAGAGAACTCGAGGACTTTGCGGTAGAGAGTGGGCAGGAGGCGGGTGTTGAGGGTGTGCTTGCAGACGCTGGAGGCGAGAGCGAGTGCGCTGGGGTGGCGTAGGAGCTGTTCTGAGCTGAGAAAAGTGTAAAGAGCGGGAGACTTGAGCACATCCCACTCCAACACCGCAGGCGGGTTGGGCCCCACGAGAGTGTTGAGGAAGGCGAGCGGTACAGCAGCGCCCATTACCAGGGCACAAAAAATGGCCCAGGAGACTGACATCGAGTGGCTGGCCCTGGAAAACAAAGTGAGGCGTCTGGTGAAGGAGCTGCTGGAGCCCACAGTGAGGCGAGTCGTGGAGGACCGGGACCAGCTGCAGAAGCTAGGCAAAGAGAGTGACGCAGTCAAGCGGAAAGTGGATGAACTCGACTTCATGATGGCCAAAGTCACTAAGAAGCTCGGCACTTTGGACGAAGTCAGCAAGCGGCAGCTCGACTTGGAAGCCGGGCAGAAGACTGTGGAGGCCAAAATGACGCAAACTGCTCAAAACCTGCGGGCTGATATGGAACTGCTAACGGCTGAAATCCAGCGAAAAGCTGATTTCATACAAAGCTTCGAAAAGCGCATAGACACGTTCGCAGGGGAAATCACCATTTTCAACGGGAAGTTCGCTGAGGCCCAGGAAGTGCTGAAAGGTCTGCTGGAAGAGCGGTTCGTGCAGTTCCAAACCAACCTAAACGAAGTGCGGGAAACGCAAGTAGCGCACCGAGAAGTGACAGACGGACTGACACTGCAGCAAAAGCGAGTTAATGAAAGACAAGGAGAGGTGGAGGCGGAGTTGCTGGCTCACAACAAGACAATAGCAGCCCTGCGCTCTCGCACTGAGGCGCTCGAGCTTGAACGGGCCCCGAAGTCCAGCGTTGCTTCTTTGGCAGAGGACTTGGAGCGACTTCGCACCAAAACCATCAGCGACAAGGACACTTTTGGGCGGAAACTGAAGACGCTGCGAAGTGGCTTGGAGGCACGCATGACTTACCAGTCCCAGCTTCTGACCGTGGACTGGCTGCACCACACCCTGGACTCCAAGGCGAGTCGGAAACTGTGCGAGCGGGAAGTGCAGCTGTACCCTCACTGGCTGGACTCCGACTGTCCTGAAGAGTTGAAGGGACAAGTGCGAGCAGCCTGGGAGGTGGCCAAGCAGTCTCCCCTCAAGGACCGCTCCTCCGGGGCTCTGGACCGAGTTTCGAACTCCAGTCACTCCCGCAGCTCTTCTCCCAGCAGGAAACGCAGATCCAAGGCGCCGAGCAAGGTTGAGACGGAGGAGGTTCGGCCCGAGCCCAAGTCTCCAGCGAAGATTTCGCCCAGACGACACCACGCAGAGAAGAGTCCAATACAGGCTCGGCCAGAACCGAGACAATCTGAGGTGAAAGCAGACCTGCCGGAGGTGAAATCGCCCCTAAAGGCTGCAGGTAGAGGGAAGCCAGAAAGAGAGTTGAAGCCTATGGAGCTGGCTGATGTGAGGAATGCTCCCAGAGACCCAGTGCCTCGAGAGACTATTGACATGAAGCTGCTACCGAAGCCTGTAGAGCCGCATCCGAGAGTTGAGCCTATTGATACTCGTCGAATAGTCGAGCCATCAGTCAAACCCGAAATCCCTGCAATACGGTCACTTTCCAAGCCAATAGAGCCTCGATTTAAGCCTGACCCTATCGACACTCGGCCTATCCCGAAGGCAGTAGAGCCTTTGCCGCCTCTCGAAAACCCTCCCTGGCCTGGCGACTCCAAGCCTTCTCGTCTGGAAGTCAGCCGTCCTCGCGAGGAGCAAAACCCCACTCCCCAGTTCCATCGCGTTGATGCCGATTTGCCAGCAGCTCCTTCCGTCCAGCAACTCCCCTCACCCGTGCTCCGTCTGCCTTCCCTTTCAGAGGAGAGAACGATGAGGACTATGGCTGAGACCGAAAGTCCCAACGTCACAGGGAGACTGGAGAAGGAAAACAGACCTGAGTTGTATGAGGACTCTGAGTCAGAACCGTCACAGCGCTCCAACCAGTCCTTCAGACAGGAGTCCGTCCGACAAAGCGCCCGCCCTTCAGAGAACCCTGCAGAGGAAAGTGAGGAGGAGAAGAGTGAAATGGCGGAGTCGACTCAGCGCCGGCCTGAGACCAAGTCTTCGGTGTATACAGTGCAGGCACAGGAGTTTGTCGCCTACTTTACTGATGACTCGGACGAATCCGCTCAGTCTGAAGGTGTGGATCTGAGTGATATTCGAGCGCAAATCAATGCACTTTCGGAGCGAATTAACACTGAAACAGCGGTTCTGAGGGATGAACTTAGTGATAGGTACGCCGACTTTATAAAGGACATTCGGCAAAACACCGAGTCTTGCAACGCTTTGTCTCGGCAGGTTTTGAGTGAATGCGCGAGTTTGCATAGTGTACGCAAGCGAGACAAGAACGACTTGCAGAAAGAGTTAGCAGGGCTGCAGACTGGTCTGGAGGACCTGGGTAAGCAAAACGAGGCCTATCTCGGGGCAGCAGAGCGCTTGGCGGAGCTGCTGGCGCACATAGTGGAGTTCTGCAGAATTGAACTGGCGCTGGCGGCTCAGGACGAAGAAGACAGGGAGTCAATAGCCCTGATGGGGTACAGGGAAGGACAGCAGTCTCCTGCGAATGATAGACCTGTCATTTCCTTGGACAAGTCCTGTTTGTCCTGCACCGGTCAGTCGTCCATTGTGATTTCCGCCTTCAAAATGGCCTGTCTGGCTTACGCTCCCACGCCTCTCACCTACCGCAGTGCAACCTTCCAACGCAAAGAACTGCTGGACATCCAGCGCAGAGTGCTGGAGTCTGCTTGGACCAAGGCCAACGCTGCAGACCCTTGGAGCAGACTCAAGCTGGGCGACCTTGACGTGCAGCTGCCGCTGAGGGAACCCACGCTCTCTTCCAAGCCCTCACCCACGTCCTGGGCAACTCCACTGCCTCCTGTCTTCTCAGAGTCTCCAGAAGTCGACTCCAAGCAGACTGACCGTCTCCCCGCCCTCCCACGAGCTTCCCCTTCCTTTCGACGAAGGAAGTAATGAGACCTGCATTGAGCAGCTTATTAGCTAGAGCTGCAGCTTGGCGCTGAGGTTGGGCGGCAGCGAATCCTGCAGCGAGGACTTCTCCGCCATCACCACGAACACAATCACCACGAACTTCAGCACGAAGTTGATACTGGACATAGACAGCACGAAGCTGTGAACGCCCTTTTCCCAGCGTCCGTACTCAGTGTCACTGTTCCAGATAGGGCCCCAGTAGCACAGCCAGATGAAGTCCACCACTAGCGTGATCACCAGCAGGCCCAGCAGCTTCAAGCGCTCCCTCTTGTCTGGCTCTGCCCACACAAACCATGCGAACACGAACAGAGGCAGGTTGAAGTCAGGACGCGCCAGGCAACTCAGCACTGCAATCACTGCACAAGCCAAAAAGAGGTTAGGCACCAAGTGCTCCACGTCCACCATATTACAGTCCTAGTGGCCGAAGAGCACACGGTAGCCGGGCCAGTCACTGGGAGCCGTGAAGTCGTAGTCGCGCATGTAGGTGAGCAGAGCTTGGCTCGGCCCGTCCGACGGCTTGAACTCCAGACTCTGCTCCAGCAGTTCGCGACTTGAACGCCAGTTGCCGGCTTCGTACTCCGATATGCCCCGCTCGTACGCATCCAGGTAGCCTGGCAGCAGGTTTTCTGAGAGATACTTCAGCTTCTTGGACTTGTATATCAAGTCTGCTATGTCCATGCGCCCTTCTCCCAGCTTGGCCATCTTTTCCTTGCGCTTGGTCTTTGAGATTTCTTTGTCGAAGGGCTTTTGTTCCGACGGGAACAGTTTGGAGAAGGTGACATCGTAGGTGAAGAGTTTGAAAGGCTTATGGGCTGCGGGCAGTTTGACAGTGTCAATGTGCCTGCAGTGTTTCCTGCAGAAGGAGCCCAGTACCTGCTGCACGGCGCCTGAGAGGACCAGTGGCACTCCGTACAGCTTGGTCAGTTCCTCGAGCTTCGCAGTCAAGTTGACGTGTGGGGACAAGTAGGAGGCGTCTACCTTGAACTCGCTGCCAATAGCCCCTTCTACAGCCCAGCCGAGGTGCAGGCCGAAGCCCAGCTTAACGCTGTAGCCCGGCATGCGCTTCTTGAGGTCAGCGAAGTCACGGTACTTGAGGATGCTGATGCTGCTGTTCATCTTCGCAATGATCTTGAGCACTGCGAGCAAGGCCAGGTCAGCGTATGCACTCACGTAGGTTGTGCTGCTCAGATACAGCTTTGAATTGCGGATTTCCGTGTGTTCTCGCGAGAATTTCCACACTAACAAGAAGGCGTCTCCGATGTTCTTGTTGGCTGCACCTAGGTATTCGTCCGTAGTGTGATGCACAATGCCGGCAATTTGGTTGACGAAGACCATCACTCGCTCCTGCAGTACTTCAGTTGTGTCAGTGAAGTTGCGGATGTCACACAGTGAAAAGATCGCCAGCACTTTGGAGCCTTCACCCAGAGCATTCCTCGCTACAAAGTTTTCCTTGTTGAGGTTGTCTGCAATTATCTGCGCACCCGCTTCGCCGAAGCCCAGCGCCAGTAGAGCGCCGATCTTCATGATAGCATCTTCGAGCAGCGAGGTTTCCATTTCTTGGATGACCTCAGGTCGCGAGCAGCACCAGCAGGATTTGTTCGTAGTCTCGAGGTCGAACACGTCCTTCATGTCGTCATTCATAGCGGCCAGTGGGTTTTTGGCCATGCGCTTGACCTTGCTGATCATCTTTTCAATAGGCGTAATAACGAGGCGGGTGGAGTCCTGACTGAGGGAGATAGCTCCGAGAGTGAGGAGAGTGCAGATGTAGAGAGTTTGGCAGAGGCTCAGTTGGGCTGCGAACACAGTGTCAGCCCGCATGTCGAAGATTGCAGAGATGCGGCCGCTGTTGGCGTTGAACTTCTCCCCAATGCGAAGATCACTTAGAGACACATCCGACTCCCAAATTAATTTTCTGCCGTCGAGTTCGACGCTGAGGTAGAGGAGCGGACGCCTGTCATTCTGGTGAAAGGCAATGAACTGCTTCTGAGTCGCGACGAAGTCTGAGCCCTGCAGCGCTCTGTCCAGGTCCATCACTCCATACTCCCAACTGGTGTAGGAAGAGCTGAAGAAGTTCACGTCAAAGAGCGGAAGCAGCACGAGCAGCCCCAGCACCAGCACAATCACTCGCTTGATTGTCAGGTCCGTCAGTTTCTTGCCGATCTTCGACTCTTCCGGAATTGAAAACTCATCAGCCGGGACGACACGGTTTAGCCCTTTATCAGTGTTCCTGTAGATCTTGTTGAGCCGCACTACCCGAATGACTCTGATGATGCGAATAATTCGTGCAGAGCGAGCCCCTGCTCGGGAGGTGACTCCGGCAGTTTGGGCCTGCCCCACCATAGAACTGCTCCCCATGGTCGAGGTGTCAACCATGCGATCCCACAACCACCCGATATCAGGAATGAGGGACACTGTGGAAATCAAGTCCAGGTAGAAGAAGAAGGACCAGCGGTAGTCCGACTTCACCCAGGAGGCAAGCACGAGTTCCACTGTAAAAGCCACGAAGCAAGCTGATGTCAACCCGAAAAATACACCGTCCTCTTCAATCGAGAAGCTGCTTGCGCGGATGTCGTCTCCAAAGAGTGCATAGATAGTGAGCAGCAGCAGGAAAGCTGTGGTCCAGGGCGAGTTTAGTACTCTGATCGTTACAAGTCGGACAGAGTGAGTTTTAGGCATGACCTCAGTGGCTTTTTCTTCCTCGAGACAGGCCTGGTTCGAAGGCAGACGCTCGTGCATATTGTTACCTGTAGAAATGGCAGATTACTCGCTGCAGTGGTGGAGCTTTGAGGACATCAATAGGGACTTGCAGCTGAATGCTCCTCCTTATCTGCAGGCACTTCTAGGCAAAGCGGCTTACTTCGACCCTTGTTCGCTCAGTCTCACGGCTTTCTTGGCTGTAGGACTGAGTGCGCAGGCTGAGGAACTCAAGACTCTACCCCCCGCTCTTCAGGTCAAGCCACAACTCGCCTATACTCTAGCTGTGTTGGGCACTGAGGAAGCGGGCGCCTATATTCGACAGAACGCTTCTGCACTGGAAGCAGACCTGTTGCAGTTGGGACACGAAGTGGTAATCAGCGCTCCCCAGCATCTGATTAACAGAATTCCTGCTACTTGGTGGGATCGCCGCACTGAAGAAATCGTCTTGGTGGGTCTGGCTTCCTTATTCGGACGGACTCTGCTGCGGTTCAAAGAGGACTGGAGTGCAGAATGCTGTCTCCCTGTGTTCACGCAGTGCTTGACTGGGTCTACTGTGGCTTTCTACAGAAACGACAGAGTGAGTGTCATATTGAAACTGAACTGGCCTGCCACGGAGTGCTTGAGTCGCACCTCACTGGCACTCACGAGTGGCTCCCAACAGTTGCTGAATTGGAAGATTGGAGTTTCTGCGGAAACAGCGGCCTACCTCCAGCTCCAAGTAGACAGATGTAAGCGGCAAAAGCAGACCTTGGAGCCGCTCTTAGGACAGCTCTCCGTTGTGACTCAGGAAATCCTAACACTCAACTTGGACCTGGCGCAGTGTGCTCACAAGTGCGCGACTGTGCAGCATATTTGCGGACAGTGGCTCTGCTGGCAGTGCGTTTTCTCTCAAAGTACCTGGACACCCAGCATTTCGCCTCCTTGTCCCGGCTGCAACTACCCCTTGTCGCTGAAAGATGTGGAAGGCTTGATGACAAAGCACGGTTTTGCGGGAATGCTGAATGCGGGCTGGACGTTTTGCTGCAACTGTCAAAAGGCAGGTCTGGGGGACAAAGTGGCTCAACTCGAGTGCGGCCATACTGCTTGTTTGAAGTGCATCCTGGAATCGTTAGCATGTGGCCAGCCTGTCTGTGGTGTCTGTAGCAGCTACCCAACTAAGGACCTGCTAAAGGCTATCAAAGCTTCTTGTGACAAATGCAAGAGACGTCTGGCAGGCAATCAGTTTGCCCCTCTCAACTGTGAAGGGAAACTCGCCTGCTGGAGTTGCTTTATGACGCCTGCCTACTGTCCTCATGACGGCCATGAGTTGCAGCAGTCCGAGCAGCAAATATTGGCAAAAGCCTTTTTCACCTGTGCGGCTTGTGAGAAGGGACTCAACAGAAGCCACGAGATGAAAGAACTGACGTGTCTCTGTCAAGTGTGTCAGGACTGCGGACTCAGGAAGATGGCGGCCAAGCGCGATTCTACTCAGTGCGCTTTCTGCGGGGCGCCAGTGAAGTCTATGTATCTGCAAAAGCTGGAGCACGAGATGGCGCAGTTCCCTCCCCCCAAACCTGCAGAAGCCCCACCAGCACTGCCCTGAGCTCCTTAATAGCCCTAGCCAGTGCTCAGGCCATTTCGCTAATGTGGTCCCTCCCCAAACTCACGCTGAGTCATGACCTCTCACTCTCCAACCCTATGAGTCCTGAAGGCCTGCGCCTGACTCTGGGTCTGAGTAACAGCGAAAGTCTGTACGCTCTGACTCACTTCAACTCTTCCCCCTGTCTGCCACTAGACAGTCCAGTCACACCGCGATACGAAGGCACTACGATCAGCTCGCTCACTTTCCGAGAAAACGAGAAGCTAGGGAAGCGCTTTGCCGCCCAAGACAAAGGGAAAACGCAGTTGCTTTCTCTGAGCACAGAACACTTGTGGGTAAATCCGACTGAGAGAGACTTTCGCAAAGTGTTGGAGAGACTTGAAAAGGTCACTTCCGCACATGGTGCTCTGGGCAGAGTCACGCTCAAGCCTGACAAGCCCTACGAAAGCAACCTAGACGAGGGAGACAGGGCCAATTTCAGAGTGTTCACGAAGGGACAGCCTTGTCCTTTGAGAATTCTGTTGCGGCGGACTGGCAAAACGCTGCTATGTGTCTCTCGACTCGAGATGGACCCTACCGAGACTATCTGCGACGCTCAGACTCGGAGTGATAAGTTGTCAGTGAGTGACCCCGGCCTGAAGTTTAAATATGACAACGTGTTTCTCACGGTCACTGCTCTGGAAGACCTCAAACTTACACTCATTGTTCACTTCGGCAGCGAGCGAAAGGACGGCACTAAGCTGACAGTTCGCAAGACTGTCGCCTACAAGGATGAAACCTTCCGAGCCTTGGAGGAGCTGAAGCGCGATGAGAACCTCCTCAGTGCGTTTTACGACAGAGTGGATAAAATCCAGCAGCAGCGGAAAGAACGAGCTTTGCTGCGGTGCAAGGAAAAGGACTTCGTGGAACTCAACAAGGTAGTGTCCCAAAAGAGTGATAGATCCGAGCGCTACCAGCAGCTTTCACAGCGCACTGGCCTGGCGCATGTAGTCCGCGCCCGCCACATCCAGGACAAGAAGCAGCGAGCCCTGGCTATGATCTTTCGCAAGGAACAACTGCAGGAAATGGCAAGGCAGGCTCGAGTGGCTGCGGAGGTCAAGCAGCGTCTGCAGAGTGCACAGCAAAGTGTGCTGACTACGACTCAACTCACAGTGTCTCTGGAGTGCTGGAACGAGTTACTGCAAGAAGGCAGACGGCGTGCGCAAGAAGCCAGGCGGAAGGTGCAGGCGGCATTGCGCATCCAGAGGTCACTGAGACGTTGGGTTCGCAATTTGGACAGAAAAGGGCTGGCACTCAACCTCTTTCGCACCTGTGCTCACTTCGTCTTCAGTCACTACGCCCCGCTGCTGGCCACTCAACTGCACCATAAGGTCAAGCACTGTATCACAGAGAGCTGCCGCAACCAAGTGCTTCCCAAAAGCTTTCGCGTCTTCTATAGGAAGATAGCGCTGATAAAGACTCACTGGAGGGAACATGCAGAGCGTGACAAGAAGCGCTGGGCGAAGCTGCTAGCACTCTGGACCGAAGTGTTGGAGCGCCTGCACTCCGACTTCTCACAAAAGAAGTCCTCTGCTAAGAAGACCAGAGGCAAGCGGCGGCCTGAGGAAGGGACCAGCTACTACAGCATTCCGCCAGCAGCCAAGCAGAGAGTGCTGGAACGCCACATGGTCGAGTGCAAGCGGAAGCACCGCGACCAGGTGCGCATTTACTTGACCGCTACACGCATGTTGAGACTGCTCGGTCGCAGTGCCTACGCTACCAGAGCCCTGGAGGACCCCTCTCTGCAGCGAGCAGCTCCTCAACTGCAGTACCTGCCTGCAGCCGAGGAAATGGCGCGCCTCATAGACTCAGCACTAGCGCAGTAATGGGCACTCTGAATCCAGACGATCAGCTGCGGGGGTGGGTGGCTGAGACGAAGGATGCAGTGCTGTTGGTGTGTCAGGCGCACTATCCTTCTGGCGAGCTGCCGTCCTACCCCTGGTTCCTTTCCAAGTGTCGAGACCCGAAGGTGCAGAGCTCTTTGGCGGAACTCATGTACCGCGCCCACAGCAAGTCTGCCCAGTTCAGCCACCACGTGGGTGAGTACCTGGGCTCGCTTTCCTCGGAAATAGAAAGCTGCAAACTGGCGCTGGGCCCGACTGCATCTGACATCATGACTGTGGGGACGGAAATTAAGCGTCTGCAGCTACAGCCTGCCTCTGAACCCAGCTCTGTCACCATGACACTGACTACCAGTGACCTGACCTTCGCATTGCTTTCCCGTGGAGAGGCCTTTGGACAGCAAGCACGCATGCCTGCTACCGTGGAGCTGGACCTGGAAACACTCACTGTACTGATTCATGAGGAAAACGTGCAGGAGCAGATCTGTCCCAAGGAACTGCTCAGCAAGTTGAATGTGGAGAAGCTTCTTTTGCCTGGAGTCTCAGTAGAGCGGCGCTTGCTACTGAAATCGGGACGTGCTTGCGACTACCAGCTGATTTTCCATTTGAACTCACTGGACCGCGCAATGGTCCTGGCAGAACAGCTTCGAGTGCTGGACGAAGCAGCAAAGCAGACAGAAGAGAAAAAGAGGCAGCTGGAAGAAGAGCGCAAAGACATCATGAAGACACTGGGCATAGACGAGGAGCCTAAAGCCAGTCATTCCGACCACTCGCGGGGCTGTGACAAATGCGCACTTCTCTAGTAATGGCTGACCCGTTCCGCAAGTTCTTGCTGCTGAACCTAGTGTCTGGCGGAGCCGTGCTGTTTGCAGTGCTCTCCTTCAGCCTCTTCAGGGAACAGCGCTACCGAGGCCACTACCTCAGTCTTGCGAACAAGACGGACTACTTCCGTGTCATGCACAACCAAGCGGCCAAGAAGTTGGACAACATGCTTAGAGCAGAGAGTGAGTCCATCAAGTATCTCAGGGCTACGCTGCTGCAGCCACTGCGAGGACGAGTGCTGGAAGTGGCGGTGGGGTCTGCCCCGAACCTGCCGCACTACTCAGCTGAAGTGGACTTGGTGGGGTTGGATTGGAGTCCCCGCATGTTGGAGCTGGCACGGGAGAAGGCCAAGGGCCGAGTGAAGCTAGTGGAGGGAGATCTTTGTCGCCTGCCCTTTGAAGACAGCAGCTTTGATGCAGTGGTGTGTACGTTCGGACTGTGCAGTACTTTGCAGCCTATGCAGGCGCTTGCAGAGATGAGGCGAGTGGTGAAGTCAGAAGGCCTTGTGGTGCTGCTGGAACACGGGGCCGCGGACTCTTGGTACGAAAGCTGGCAATTGCGTCTCAGTCACTACAAAGACCTGTGCACCAGTGGATGCAATAACAACCAAGACGTGGACCAGATGGTGCTCGCCTCAGGCCTGCACATTGTACAGCGCTGGCGCGAGGACAAGGGACGTATATATGCCTACACACTGAAACCTAATAAGTCGTAGCTACTTCTTACTGCCCAGCAGTTCTCGAAGAGAGGGCTGCACCGTTACTCTGGGCGCCAGCAAGTCCGGGTAGAAAGGCCTCAACTTTGCAAGCAAGTCCTGACTCTCAGCACTTGTCCGTCCGTGTCCCAGGCCCTGCATCACCTTCGCGGGTCCATTGCTCTGACTCAGCTTCTCCAGCAGCATGAAGATGCGTTGGACAGGCGAGGAAGCGACTGACACTTCTAGTTCCTGCGCCACTAGAGCTAGGGCCTCCACGAATAGGTTTTCATCCATCACGCCTTCAGGGTCGCCTGGGCGCTTGTCCTGTCCGGCACTGAACACTCCGGCCAGAGCGTTGAAGAGAGCTAGCAGTTTCGGCTTGGTGCACATTTCGGGAAAGATCGCGAAGTCCCGACAGAACTTCATGAAGCTGCTGTAATTTAGGAATCCCCGAGGATCTGAGTAGTAGTTATAATAGTAGACCACTGCGCTGTGAGAGAGACTGAGCACGTCAAGCACCTCTGCATCCTGGAGCAGTGAAGCTAGACGAGTCACGAAGTAGGAGTCAGGGGGAGCTAGCTGGAGCTGAGCGTCGAGGCGCAGGATGTATTGCTCCAGCAGGGCAGCATGCGCTTGTTCAGGACTGAGGTCAGGAAACACTCGAAACGCCACGATTTCCAGAGCGCGCTGGAAGGTGGCGAAGTCCATCTTGCCCCGACCTGTGAGTTGCGAGTACACCACATCCAAGTCCGGCTTAATGTCCAGCTGACAGTCACGAAAGAGGCGTGCAAACTGCGAAGACCCAAGTCTGCTGGAGTTCATTTGGTTGCCGAAGGCAGCATAGCGCTGGAAGAGACAGAGCAGACGCTGAGAGTGTTGGTCCGAAGTGCTGGGTCTCTGGGAAGGGCGGGCAGAGGCAGGCCTGGCAGGCACAAGGAAGGAGCTTTCTGTGCGTGGAGTGTGTGTCCGGGTCTTTAGACTGGCGAAGCCCTGCGACGCCTCCATGCGAGCCAGCAGCTCCATCGTTTGCTCTCTGCGAGACTCACGAGGCCCCACAGCAGCACTGAGTAGGTACAGACTCACGAGGAACAACCCCAGCGACAGCACTCGGCCCTGCTCCTCGGCTGGACTGGGCAGCAACTGTGCAGCGAAGGGACGGAGTGTGTCTTTGTTTTCCTGCAACTCTCTCCACAAGTCGAACACTTCAGGCTTCGACACTAGTTGAGGACAGACGTCGAAAGCACGCAGGAACTCGAAGTAGGCGGCCTGAGACCGGTCTGTTATGACCTGACCTGCAGCCCCGCTAACTTCCCAACTGAAGTAGGCGAGGTACATCTCACGTAGCACAGGGAAGGCCTGGCGCAGTAGCTGCCGCACCTCTGGGTCTGCTTCTCTGCAGTCCAGTGCTTGTTCTCCTCCACACACTCGCACGTACAGAGGCAGTAAGTAGTCGTTCACCAGGCGGATAGTGGCTTGCTGGGCTGAGCTTTCAGGCCACTTCGCTGCTGCTAGGCGGGGTAGGGAGGCTAGGAAGGTGGACAGTTGCATGCGAGGCTTGTGGTGAGTGCTGCTGCAGAACACCAATTCCACGGCTTGAGGCGCGAACCCTGCCTCCAACAGGCCGCTGTCCCGGGCCAATTGCTTGTACTTGGAAAGGGGGAGCTGAGAAGCACCTCCTCCGCTTCGCTCAGCCGCATACACTGCAAAGAGCCGTCCTAGTAACGTTTCTGCTTCTCCTGGAGCAGATAAGACGTTAGTTTCCATTATATGGAAGGGCTTCAAGTGAGTTGGTTTTGTAGATGCCTGCTCTGCGAAAGAGTGCTGACCGGCAACCTGGGCGTGACTGCTTGCAAGTGTCCGCAGTTTTACTGTCAAGTGTGTACGGAGAAACAGCCGACTGGGTACTACTGTGGAACGTGCTCCAGCCAATGCTTTCCTCGTGGGCCCGAATTCATCCAGAGAATAGCGCAGCTTTACAAGGGCATTCTCAACTTCTACATGAGCAACCGTTCTAAGCCTCACGAAGCTTATGGCCCAATCCAAGAACTGATTCAGGGATTCTATGCGGCAGTTGCTCAATCCGCTGGAGCCAACCAAGACGCTGCTCTTATCCAACCAGTTGATCAAGCACCGCCTATGCCCGCATATGAACCGCGGTCCGCTGATCCCCCGCCTATAAACGCCCCCTACGAACAGCATTATTCCAGTCAACTTTCGGGGCAGTTCCCTGTGTGTCGCCACTGTGGGGGGGCCTTGGGATTAAAGGGTCGCTGTCAGGTCTGTCGCAAGGTGACGCTCGAGCAAGTGGGGTTCGACCGCCAGGTCTTCCTGGCGAACAAGTGGGACTGTCCTCAGTGTTCCTTCCGCAATGTGCATAGCAGTGACCGTTGTGTCAATTGCGAGTACATCAAGGCGGCAGTCTATGCTTAGCTACATGAAAGTCGCTGAGCCAACGAATTGTAGAACCTTGGTTTGTCCTTTGATTCCGGGGTCTTCTTAGTTGCAAATCGACTTGCCTTAATTCCCTCGAAGCTTCCTCTTGCACTGCCTAAGCACTCTGAGCTTGAAGTGGACTTGGCTGCTGAAAACAATTCTTGCATTCTTGGGTGCTGTAGGCATCCAGCGGTTCTAAAGCCCTCGGAGGAGAAGGCCTTCTTCTCGGTAAGTAAGGGAGCACAGGAGCTGAATGGATAACAGTATTTGTGCTGAGCGACAGTTGGTCACAGGCTCTACACTTCTGGATGTTCTTCAATCTCGAGAAGGCAGCGGCTAGCAGCCTCAGAGGTATAATCGTAGAGAGAAAGTCAGCCCATTGTCTGCGGAAGGAGTGTATTCTGTCCAATTATCCAGGTCCGGGACCTGGTAGTGTTCCCAGATTGCGATACACAGTAGTGGAGTTGTAGAGATCAATAGGTCCATTGAAAGCAGCCTTTCCACACTACGCAACTTTGAGCCTCAGTAGTATGCACGACTCCAGCCTTCATCAAGATTAAAAACTAGCAAGCAGACTGCCTGCGCTAGGTCCAGCAGCGACAGCAGCCAGCCTGTCGCACCTTGCAAGCCCAGTGTGCCTGCATCTAGCACGCAAATCAAAGCAACCTTGCGTAGATGTCCTCTCCCTGCAAGCCAGGCCCCCCAGATGTGCACAGCCACGGCTGCAATTGGAAGCCAAAACCCCTGGATTTGAGGGCGGACAGCGAGGACGTAGGCCACACCTAGCAAGTGCAGTGTCAGGTATAGACGCACCAGCCCCGCCGCCATTGTAATAGTTGGAGCACTCTGATCTCCCAATTATATTGGAGATGCTACTCTTGGTTATTGGGATAGCAGCTGCATTCAGACCTGCTTGTGGAGAATTTGACTATGGAGAGATGATACTCTAAAGACTACAATCGTATGAGGACGAAGTGCAATAGGCGAGATTACTCACAGCTTTACACCAAACAGCATCTCGCTTGATTTCTCTTCATTTACAAAAGCCTGATTCCTTCTATATTAACTGCGTTTCCAAATTAATTGCATATTTATACAGTGCAAATAGGGTGTTA
>Ga0247837_1003496_pt1 | contig 27188 bp, 25 predicted proteins | sample LaCtaG_2_FD_187115 | JGI IMG/M metagenome (GOLD analysis project Ga0247837, IMG submission 187115) | Freshwater microbial communities from meromictic Lake La Cruz, Castile-La Mancha, Spain - LaCruzMarch2015_14.5m | ecosystem: Environmental > Aquatic > Freshwater > Lake | place: Spain: Castile-La...
GAATGGGTCGGCGAATGGCACGAGACGCTCGGCAAGGCTGGCTACGTGCTGATCGGGCTGCACGCGCTCGCAGCCATCGTCCATCACCGCTACATCAAAGACAACACGCTGATCCGCATGATGCCAGCCCGCGGCGAATCGAGTGCCTAAGAACGCTCGTCAAAAGGGCGCGCTCAAACGCTGAGCGTTCCCTCCGTGACGCGCACACAATAGCCGCCAATGCGGACATTCGAGAGCTTGCCACCGGTGACGGCGATGCTCAGAGTCATAAGGCTCGGCCGGTTCATTTCATAACCCTGCTCGATGATGCGCTTGTAATCGCCATCGGGCAGGCGGTCGAAATGATGAATGACGCCGGCGAGACACACTGCGGCCGAGCCCGTTGCCGGATCTTCGGGAATGCCGAAGTCCGGCGCAAACATGCGCCCGTGAAACGACGAAGCGTGATGCTCGCACTGGCGCGTATAGAGATAAGCCCCAACAACGCCTTGCTCCTTCAGGGCCTGCGCCCAAGGCCCGGGCTCCACACGCGCGCGCGCCATCGCCTCCAATGAGGCGACCGGAATGAACGCAAAAGCGTTGCCTGCGGCAAAGCACGACGGCTTGTGGTTCTCAAAACCAATCTCGCTCGGAATGAGGCTCACGGCGGCGGCGAGCATATCGAGGTGCGGCAATGCTCCGGCTTCGACCGGCTGGCGCGGGGCATCAAATTCGGCGTAGGTCGGTTGTCCGGGGCGCATGCGCACGCCAACGCGAAGCGTGCCCATCGTCTGTTCGAGCACCACCAGCGCATCCTGATCGCCGTCGGCATCGCCTGCACGCAGTTCGGCCAGAAGCGCCGCCGTGCCAACCGTGGGATGCCCCGCGAACGGCACTTCTTTAAGGGGCGTGAAAATTCGCATGCGTGCCGAATGCGCCGGCTTTTCGGGTGGCAGCACAAACACGGTTTCCGACAAGTTCAGCTCGCGCGCGATCGCCTGCATCTGTTCAACTGACAGACCGCCCGCATCGCGCACCACGGCCAGCGGGTTGCCGCCAAAGCGCGTCTCGGTGAAAACATCCAATGTATTGAACTGCAACTGCATGAAATCTGCCCCCTCGAAAGAGGCCGCAATCTGCCGCAAGCCACCCGGATTTCCAAGGCAAGACTACGGACGTGACACGTTTTGTTGGGTTAAGGCAGCAGATGCTGCAACAGCAGCCGCGCAAACGCGGGCATCTCGTGCAGATCAAGATCGCTTTGCCGGTGAACCATCACCACTTCGGCGAGTTCGGAGGCTGGATCCTGCGCCAAAGTCGCCATCACGGTCTGGCTCAGCTCCGAGGAACCGAGATCACAGCTGAACTCGACCCCGATCGAGAGCTGGCGGCCTGTGAAGGTAAGGAGAAATCCAGGGCGGCGAACGAGGAGATCTGCACCAATCCCCGTCTCTTCGGCCACTTCGCGCATTGAACTTGCAGCGATGTCGATACGGCCATCGCTGGCCACATCGTTGCTATCAACGAAGCCACCCGGCAGATAGGACAACCCGGTGTTGATGTTGCCCGGCCGCTGGCGGCCGAGCAGAACGGCACCGTCGCGCGACCAGATCACGGCGGAGGCAAAGGCGTCGGTGACACCGGCGTCCGGCTCTCCGGTTTCGCGCCAATAGAGAAACTCCTTGAAGCCGGTTTCGAGGAACCTGCCGCGCAAAGTATCTCCCTCCACCGCGTAGTCTGCGAGCATACGGATGCGGCCATTGAAGAAGTTTGGGTTTTCGGCCAGCCGGCGCTGCCAATGGGCGTTAACTCCGGCGCTGTGCTGATCGGCAAACGGCCAGGGAAGATCGGCAGCCACCAGTTCGCAGCGCTCAACTCTGACGACGCGGCCCTTTGGGAGGTTTGACGGCATTGCGGCAGCACCACCCTATGCAGTTTCTTGTTTTCCGTTTGGCAAACCGGCGATACTGGTGTCCAGGCAAATAGGCAAGACGTCAAAGGCTGCAATAATGTCAGATCCGAAAAAGCCGCGCGCTGGCGGGGCTCCCTCAGTTGAGTTCCACGGCGAGCAAGACGGCGGCCCAGAGCGCCAGCTCAAAGGCAAGTTGGTCACCCTGTTTCAGTCTGAGCCGGCCGTGCAACAGGCGTTCTTAGCCAAAATCCAGGCCGGGGGCGAGCGGAGTGTCGCTCTTTGTATTCTGGCCGAGAGCGGCGACGAAGAGGCGCTCGTCGACAAAGTGAGCCGCGTCTTTGCTGGGACTTTCCAGCGCTCGCAGCACCTCGACATTCTGTTCCTCGACGACAAGCAATTGCCGGACATCACAAAAGTCTGCCGCGCATTTTATCCCGTTCGCATCACGCACAATTGACCACCGTTGTCAGGTGGGCTGGCGCGCCCTTGGGCAAAGGTCTCAGACAGCATGCGGCCCGCCAGCCGCCAGGCCCACATAGCCAATGGCCGCCAGTGCACCTGCGTAAGCCAAGATCAAGAGTGAGCCGTAGATCTTGTCGCCGCGAGCCACTGCGCGTTCGTTGTCTTCGGCTTTGCCGACCCACGAGGTCGACACGACACGCACCAGTGTCAGAATGATGAAGCCGTAAGACACCATATAGACCTTATCGAGCATCATCAGATAGTCGACCTCCGGCAACGAAGATCCACCAGACAACTGCAAGGCGACCAGTGTCAGCAATGCTGTGATGCCCAGACCAATGCGGCCATCAACGAAAAACGGCCGCACAAAAAAGACGAGCGACGTGCACAGGATGATTAAGAACACGGGTACAAACGTCTTGACGGATAACGCTGTCAGCGGCCGCGACACCGGCACGGAAACAACTCCGCGCGAATAGGTTTCAAGCCCCGACGATGTGAGATCGCCAAAGTTGGTCGGGTAGGCGTTGGCTGCAACGGCGAGCCCGGGCGTTCCAATTTTGAAGCCCGGCAGCGTTACCGCCGGATTGATGGTGACTGCAATTTTGTCGGGCACATAAACCTGATCGGCAGCTGTCGACACCGAGTCCTCGAACACAATGCGCAGTTCTTGCTGGTCGAAGGGATACTTCTCAAGTTGGAACTTTGAGGAGAACCGGCCCTGATTGCGAATAATGCTGTAACGCGATCCGTCGGGCATTTCTTTGGGTTCTTCATAGAGATTATCTCGCACGTGATCGCTCGGAGCAAAGCGGTTCATGAATTCGAGCGACTTGTGGGGCGTGGCGTCGGCCTTGTTCCAGCGGAACCAGACATAAAGATCGGCGGCAAAGCTATTGGTGCGGAAATCGAGTTCTTGAATGTCGTTGATGTAAACGCCAGTCGTAACTTCTCCAGGCGCCGGCGGTGCCGTTGCCTCCACGTGCTGCTCGACGGCTTTGAGCTGAGGCGCAGTGGCTTCGCTGGGAGCGGCGGCCTCAGGCGGCGGCGCGGCGGGTTCTTGAGCGCGGGCGGCACTTGGAACCTGCGGGCCGGACAGGAACACAACAACGGCTAAGCTGCGCAACAGCACACTCTTCCGCCCCCACAGCCGCCCCGGCCAGAGCCGTACTTGGCCACGCTTCATATGTCATTCCTCCCCCGTCCGCTGGTTCATTAACTGAACCTTTTTGGGGGAACAACCTAACGTCTTCAGTTCGCAGAGCAAAGTCTGCGTTCTGGCGAGGGACTTTTGCCGCAGCGAACCTAGGCGGCCGTCAGCTTCTTCAGAATCTCGTCGGAAATCTCAAAGTTGGCATAGACGTTCTGCACGTCCTCATCGTCGTCAAGCGCTGCGATCATTTTCATGATCAGCTGGGCGTTGTCCTCGTCGACACTCGTGGTCAAATTCGGCCGCCATACGGTTTTGACGCTCGCAGCCTCGCCCAGCTTGGCTTCAAGAGCGCCGGCCACGGTTCCCAATGTATCGAACGGGCAGGTGATGAGGTGATGGGTTGCATCCGACTGCACGTCGTCGGCGCCTGCATCAATGGCTGCTTCCAGTACGGCATCGGCGGAACCCGCTGCCGCCTTGTAGGTGATCTCGCCGACATGGTTGAACATGTGCGAGACCGACCCGGTAGAGCCGAGGTTGCCATTGTATTTCGTGAAAATGGCGCGAACGGCCCCGCCGGTGCGATTGCGATTATCGGTGAGCGCCTCGGCGATGATGGCGACACCGCCCGGTGCATAGCCCTCGTAGCGGACGCTATCATAGTTGGCGGTGTCGTTGCCCGCAGCCTTCTTGATCGCCCGCTCGATGTTGTCCTTGGGCATGTTTTCCGCGCGCGCTTCCTGAATGGCAAGGCGCAAGCGCGGGTTCATGGCCGGATCGGGCAGGCCCATCTTGGCCGCCACTGTAATCTCGCGGCTGAACTTGGCGAAAATCTTGGCACGGGCCGCATCGGCGCGGCCTTTCTTGTGCATGATGTTTTTGAAGGCTGAATGGCCGGCCATGAGGATCTCACATGCGTAATTTAGAGTGGGCGAACTTTGTAATGGCGGAAACGCGCGGGTTGGGTCAAGACCCGGCGCTGTGCCAGAACTCCGGCACAATGGGCTTCAACACGCCGCCCATGCGCAGCGCACCGCAATGCACGGCAAGGCCGGTTTGATCGTCGATTTCGATTGCAAGTCCCGAGACGGTTGTCGGCCCTTGCGCGGGCTCGAACCGGCCACGTGGAATGCGGGTGATGAAGCGGTGCACGGGTTCGTCAAGTTCCATGCCCAAAACCGAATGATAGTCGCCGCACATGCCGGCATCCGACATATAGGCCGTGCCGCCCGGCAGCACACGATCATCGGACGTGGGGCTGTGCGTGTGCGTGCCGACCACGGCACTCACCCTGCCATCGAGGAAATGCCCGAGCGCTTGCTTCTCACTCGTCGCCTCGGCATGAAAGTCTATGAAGATCGCGTCCGCGCCGCTTTTCAACGCACACGCCGTGATCTCGTTGTCGATGGCGCGGAACGGGCAATCGAGTTCCGTCATGAACACGCGCCCCATGGCGTTGATGACGAGAACTTCAATCCCGCTTTTGCCTTGAATGAGAGAAGCGCCGCGCCCGGGCGTGCCTTTGGGAAAATTGAGCGGGCGGACAAGGCGCGGCTGGCGGCCGATGAAGACCAGCGCGTCTTTCTGGTCGAAGGCATGATTGCCGAGCGTCACGGCATCGGCGCCAGCGTCGACCAGTTCTTCGAGGATGGCCTCTGTAATACCGAAGCCGCCCGCCGAATTCTCAGCGTTGACGATTACGAAATCCAACGCATAGCGCCGCCGCAGCCCGGGCAATGCCTCGACCACGGCCTTGCGCCCAGCGCGGCCCACCACATCACCCAAAAACAGAAGTCGCATTCAGCCTCTAGCTAGCTCCGGGAACATTTCATCGGCCCGGACGGCGTCAAAACCCAGTCGAGCGGCTGGTCATAGCTCTCACGAGGCACGGCGTCGACCTTTTGCTCATCATAAGCGAGCCCCACGGCAACAATGGTTTTTTTGGCACGAAGGCCAGCCAGCGTCCGGTCATAGAACCCACCGCCGTAGCCGAGGCGGTAACCAGCGGCATCGAACGCCAGCAGAGGCACCAGCACCACATCTGGCTCGAGCACCACAGCGTCGCCCAGCGGTTCCTGAATGCCCCAGGTTGTCTCAGCAAGCGGCTCGCCGGGTGCCCAGGAGCGCATCAACAACGGCCGGCCCTTGCCGAGCATGGCCGGCAGCGCCAGACGCGAACCCGCCAAGTACAGCTTCAACAGCAGCGGAAGGGGGTTGATCTCGTCGCGGATGGCGAAAAAGCCCGACACAACGGGCTTTTCGGGTAACTCGAGAAAGTCGAGCCCGTGCTGGCGCAGAGCGGCATTGGCAGACGCCCCGTGGGTCTCGTAGGCTGCCTTCCGGGCTGCCTTGGCCTGCTCGCGCAACTGACTTTTTTCGTCTGCGGTCACGCCAGCCCACAACCTTAGAGAACGAGGCGCCCTGAAACCCAAGCGCCGGGAAATTAAGTGCCGCGGTGGCCGTTGGAACGGTTGATCTCGCCGGGTCCCTACAATTGTAAGGTGGGCGCCATATATCCGGAACCACGGCTCCAGTCAGGGACAGCTCCCAGGCAGATCTTATAGGCCCTGGAGTTCAGTTGTTCCTGACGAACCCCGCAGCGTCTTCTACATACGCTGCGGGCGACAGAAAATCGAGGGCTGGGGCACAATTAAGCAGGGCATATGGTGTCCCGGCCTGCCCCGGCTCGGTCGCGACGAGCCCCCATCGCACCTTTACGACACCACGATCTTCGTCTTTTTCTCGCCGTGCGCGCGGATCATCTGGAACAGCTTTTCCGCATTCTGGGGCGCCAACCGCACGCAGCCGTGCGACGCCGGACGGCCGAGCTTGCCTGTCTCATAGGTGGCGTGAATGGCGTAGCCCTCGCGGAAGAACACAGCGTGCGGCATGGGCGCATTGTTCCATTGCTTGGAGCGATGCATCGGCGTCATCCAGGTAGGGCGATACGCGCCACCTGGTGTCTTGAAGCCTTTGCGGCCCGTTGAGACCGCCCAGGTGTGCATCAGCTTTCCGGCCACATAGACGTTCATTTTCTGACTGTTGCGGTCGACTTCGACCTTAACGGTGCCGGGTGCTGTACCGCGCTTCACAATCGGCATGCCGTCGGCGCGGAGGCGATAGGGATTTGACTTGAACAGTTTGGTTACGGACGCCTTTGAGAAATCCTTCGGCTCTTTCGGACGCGCCGCCTCAGCTTCCTGCATGAGCGGCCCGCCCAACAGCATGAACCCGACAACCAGTGACACGACAAAACGCAACATGGTGAATACCCCTTCTGATGATGTGGGCGCTGCCTCGTGACAGCTGCCGAACCGCGCTAGAGAGCGGTGGCAAGCAGTCGAGGCGCGCGGGAACAAACGTTAAGGTGCATGACCAAGCAGGCACCGCAGGGCGTTTTTAATACAGGGTGACCACGGATTTCTAGCAGAAAGTGTTAACGGATTGTAATGGGTCGGTTAATTGTGCTTGGAGTGGGTGGTAGGTAGGCGTGCTCAACCCGCACAGCAGCGTGGACCACTGTACTGCCCTCCCATTTTCGGTAAAAAATGTCCCATGACGGGAACGGCGCGCGGGTGAAGACCGCACATTCCCAGCCAAGCCCGCTGAGTTCAATGGCCGCGATCAGGCGATCACTTTGACAGCGCTTGGCGTGCCGCTGCCGCTTGCGGAAATCTATGACGGGATTGGGGTGCAGTGAGGTGGGACGTATCCCCCGGCAAAATTCTTCTGTGGCCGCTGGGACTTATTTAATCCGTTGACAGACAGGGCTAATGTCCCCGGAATTTTCCGGAGCCTGTCAACGAAAGAAATACGGTGAAACCGGAACCCGAAAATCAACTGCATACCACTTGATCGACCGGGCACTTCCCTGACACGACCCCTTTCAGATGATCACTGTTTCTGTCCAAAATTGATGATGTGGGGGCAATTGAATTGTGCTTCTATGCAAATAGTCATTATAGCTACAAAAGGCTGCAGCAGGGTGCGGCGGTGACATGTTGGTTTTGGGAACTGGTTTGACCGGTATAATTTCACCGGTCTGCAAAGGGAGATTGCGGTTATGGCTCAGATAGATGCACGTCATCAGAACGTTCCGATCGATATGACCAATCCCAGCCAGGTCAATCGGGACGCGTTTCCTGCGACCGGTTCGCCAAACTTGGTTGAGTGGGTTTCAGGGGACGGTCATCGTATCTCTGCCTTCAGTTTGACCGGCACTCTGCAGTTGAGCATTTCTGGCAATCAAGGTCTAGTCGATGGCATCGCAGTCCAGTCACCTGCGGGAAGTGATGTTTTCAGTGTCACAGACCTAAATGTGCCGCTTAACGATTTGTTCCCGTCTGTTTTCCTTTTCGGTACTCAGTTCGAATTTTTCTGGAATACCATTCTGGCTGGGGCGACAACAATCTATGCTTCGGAACTGGCGCCAACGCTGAACGAGCCGTCAATATTCTATGGCGATTTCTACCAAGTCTTCGGTTCGAGAACTGGTTCCAACGATACGTTCATAGGCGGAAGTTTTTTTGCAAGCCCGGCACTGTCGAGGCAAGACTTCATCGGTGACGCCTATTATGTAAACGCTGGCGGCACCCTGACGGCTGGTTCTGACACAATCACCACAGGCACACGCGGCGACCTTTTCGGAGACGCCACTATCAGCAACGGCATCGTCATTGGTGGCGCTGATCAGATCACAGCCAGCGGCGTGAACTACTCCGGCAACATCTTCGGCGATGTACAAGCCAGCACAGGTCCACTGACCGGCGGTATCGACACGATTACCGTGACTGGAATAAGTGGCATCGGCTTCGTCACTGGCGATGCTGCCACGATTGCCACTGCCGTTTCAAGCGGAGGGGGCGACAAAATTACAGTGTCGGGCGCTATTACCGGAGGAACTGTAGAATCTGTCGTTGGAGACGTTTCAACCACTTCAGCAGTGTTCACCGGTGGCGGCGACACCATCACTTTGACGCGACTGACGAGCAACTTTGCAGCCGGTATTCCACACGTTGTTTCGGGTGACGCCTTTAGCAGCTCTGCGGATTTCACGGGCGGCACAGACATCATCTCAATCAGCCATCCAGCCGGTTTGAGTTCGTTTGAGAGCATTGTAGGCGATCTTGTTGAGTATGGAACGCCAGTAGAACAAAGCGTCATCTTCAAGGGCGGGTCTGATCAGCTGACCTTAACAAATGTGAGCGCGTCTAAAGGAATCATTTCAGGCGATCTCAACGACTCCGTAGCAACCGGCACATACACTTTTGGTGGTGATAACATTACGCTCACGATGACGTCGTCGCTTAGCAGCGCAACGACGGTCACAGGTGATTTCAATAATATTTTCTCACCGGTGGCCTACCAGTCTCAGAATTCGAGTAAAATCACTGGTGGTTCTGACTTCATAACGGTTAACGATGCTCCAGGAACATTCATTCAAACGAGGATCTGGGGTGACGGGAACTTCACCGACCAAGTATTCTCAGAATTTTTCGGCGGCCATGATATCATCACGCTCAACAGTAACTTCGGTGGCGAGATCGTCGGCGACCTTCGCGCCCTTTCAGACATCTTCTTTACTGGTGGCAATGACGACTTGACGGGCGGCGCCGGCAACGATGTGATTTATGGCGATTGGCTAGGCTTCACCGGTCAGCAGGGAGCGTTCGGCATAACTGGCGGTAACGACATACTAAATGGGCGTGATGGCAATGATCAGCTGTTTGGCAACGAAGGCAACGACACGTTAACTGGCGGCCTTGGCAATGACACCGTTGACGGAGGAGACGGCAACGACCAGGCACGGTTCGACTCAGTTACACAATCTGTCCGGGTTGATCTCAATGGCATTTCTGGAACGGGCGTGCCTGGCAACCTGAAGGAAGCGATGGGGCAGGGCTTTGACGACCTATCCGGCATAGAAAACGTGATCGGTTCGCAGCTCAACGATGTGCTAATTGGCAATTCGCAGGGTAACAAGTTTGAAGGGGCAGGCGGCGTTGACTGGCTGTACGGCCGCGACGGCGTAGATGTCTTGGATGGCGGAGCCGTTGGCGATCATTTGTGGGGCGGGCTCGGTGCCGACCAGCACATTGGCGGCAACGACGCTGGACTCGACTTTGCGCGCTATGACGATGCACACTACGGCAACTTGACGATCCGGTTGGACAACTCTTTGCTCAATGCTGGAGCCGTCGCCATCGGCGATACTTATGTAGGTATCGAGGGGCTTGTCGGTGGGTCAGGAAACGACACCGTCGTCGGTAATTCGTCGAACAACTATCTGATTGGCGGCGTCGGAAACGATTTCATCTACGGTGCAGCTGGCAACGACACCCTAAGAGGTGAGACCGGTGCTGACCAATTCGTATTCAACACCGCTCTAAACTCAGCGACGAATGTCGACATAATTCTCGATTTCCAGCATTTGATCGATGATATCGTTTTGGCCTCACCGGTCTTCGCTGCTATCGGCGCGAGTTTGACTGCCGATGAATTCCGCATTGGATCGGCAGTCGATGCCAATGACTACATTCTGTATAACAACATTACCGGAGCCCTTTTCTATGACTCCAACGGAAACGGCGCTGGCGGCGTCACGCAGTTTGCTACAGTCGCTGCAGGTACCGTTTTGGACAACACTGATTTCGCAATCCTGTAATTGACTTCAAATTGCAAGGTGTGCGGCTCCGCTCCGGAAACGGCAACCGTGGCGGAGTTCTGGGGGACACGCTATTTATCTGCCGACGGATGAAGCAAGCCTTGGGCCCAAAGAGAACCGAGTCCGGGGATGCGATCCCGAACCTGCGGTTCGGGACTTGTCCCCGAGTCATGCCCTCCCCTCACCTCACCTTAAACGGCGCCATGCCCTCACGGGCGAGTTCATCGGCGCGTTCGTTTTCGGGGTGGCCGGCATGGCCCTTGACCCAGTGCCAGCTGACCTTGTGCTCACCAAGTGCCGCATCGAGGCGCTGCCACAGCTCGACGTTTTTGACGGGCTTTTTGTCAGCGGTTTTCCAGCCGTTGCGTTTCCAGCCATGGATCCACGAGGTGATGCCGTTTTTGACGTACGCGCTGTCGGTATAAAGATCGACGTGGCTCGGGCGCTTCAAGGCTTCGAGCGACTCTATGGCGGCCAAAAGCTCCATGCGGTTGTTGGTGGTATCGCGTTCGCCGCCCTTCATTTCCTTGCGGTGCTCGCCAAACATCAAGATCGCGCCCCAACCGCCCGGCCCCGGGTTTCCCGAGCACGCGCCATCGGTGTAGATCGTCAATCGTGAGGGATCTGGGCTTGCGTGTTTGGTCATCAGGCGGTGGGCTCCAGGCCGTAGTCTGCGATGGCGCGCACGCCTTGGTGAAACTTCAGCCGCGCGATGTAGTCGAGCGGATCGTGCGGCCGCACCAGCGCATCCTTGGGCGTGTTGATCCAATCGTAAGAGCGCGTCAGCAGAAAGCGCAGCGCCGCCCCGCGTGCCAGCACCGGCATCGCCGCGCGCTCGGCCGGTGTGAGCCGCCGCACCGCGTTGTAGGCCGTCAGCAGGGCGCGGCCCTTTTCAATATCGAAAGCGTGCTTGGCATCGAAGCACCAGGCGTTGAGGCACACAGCGATGTCATAGGCGAGCGCGTCGTTGCAGGCGAAATAGAAATCGATGAGGCCCGACAGCTTATCGCCGAGGAAGAACACGTTGTCGGGAAAGAGATCGGCGTGAATGATGCCCTGCGGCAGGCCCGATGGCCACGCAGATTCGAGGTGGCCCAGTTCAGCCGCCAGCAGCGCATACAGCCCCGGCACAATGCTGTCGGCATCGCCTTCAAACTTGCCGAACAGCGGCCGCCAGCCATCGAGCCCGAGGGCGTTGCGGCGCGACATCTCAAAGCCATCGCCCGCCATATGCATGCGCGCCAGGGCCTCTCCAACGGCTGCGCATTGCCACACATACGGCTGGCGCACCGAGACGCCTTCGAGAAACGTAATCAACGCCGCCGCACGGCCCGAAAGTTCGAGCAGTGTGCGGCCATCGAGGGCTTTCACCGGCAACGGGCACGGCACGCCGCGCGCGTGCAGATGCTGTTTGAGGCCAAGAAAAAACGGCAGATCGGAATGCGAAACGCGCCGCTCATACAGCGTCAGAATGAATGGGCCGGCCGTGGTGGTGATGAGATAGTTGGTGTTCTCAACTCCCTCGGCGATGCCCTTGCACGACAGCAACTGACCCAAGCCATAGGCCGCGATGAAGCGCTGCAAATCCTCGCCGGAGACTTCCGTATAGACCGCCATGAGCTAGCTCTGCGCCTCGGTGGCGGCAGGGACAGCGGGCGTGCGCAACTCGCGCGGCACGTTGAAGACAACGCGCTCGTCCGCCGTGGTGACCGTTTCCAGCGTCACGGCATAGCGTGCCTTCACGGCGTCGATCACCTCGTTGATGAGAACTTCTGGCGCCGACGCGCCAGCCGTAATGCCGAGCGTCGCTATACCCTCAAGCCGGTCCCACGGAATTTCGGCAGCACGCTGGATGAGGAACGCCGCAGGACAGCCCGCCCGCTCGGCCACTTCGACAAGGCGCACCGAGTTCGACGAGTTCGGAGCGCCGACAACGAGCAACCGCTCGACCAGCGGCGCAATGTTCTTCACAGCCGCTTGCCGGTTTGTGGTCGCATAGCAGATATCTTCTTTGACCGGGCCTGCAATGGACGGGAAGCGCTGCTTCAACGCCGCGACAGTCTCGGCCGTGTCGTCGACCGACAAAGTCGTCTGAGTGACGTAGGCGAGTTTATCGGGATCAATCGGGGTGAAGGCCCGGGCGTCGGCCGCCGTCTCGATGAGCGTCACAGCGCCGGGCGGCAACTGCCCCATGGTGCCTTCCACCTCGGCGTGACCGGCGTGCCCGATGAGCACGATCTGGCGGCCATTCTCGAAGTGGCGCGCGGCTTCGATATGGACCTTGGACACCAGCGGGCATGTGGCATCGATGGGAAACAGATTGCGTAATTTTGCCGCTTCGGGAATGGCCTTGGCCACTCCATGTGCCGAAAAGATCACGGGTTGGCGCGTATCTGGAATTTGTTCCAGTTCATCCACAAATATGGCGCCTTTAGCCTTTAACGAATCGACAACATAGCGATTGTGGACAATCTCGTGGCGCACGTAGACCGGCGCCCCGAACTTGGCCAGCGCGAGTTCAACGATCTGGATGGCCCGGTCAACGCCCGCGCAGAAACCGCGAGGGGCCGCCAGAAGAACCCGCAAGGGTGGCGTGTGGGAAAGAGATGACGAACCGTTCGGCAAGCTGGGGTCCACGAGTAAAAGTCCTATTCATTTACGCCAGTCAGCAACACGCTTTCCTTGGCGGCCTCAGAGGTGATACACGTGAATCGTGATCTGGAAAATGGGCGTCGGTTAATGCGATCACGTTTGGGAGACCCGGTGACCTCTTCACTCAGCGCCTTGAACGCCACAAAGCCGTCCCACCCCGCCCACAAAGGCGGCACACGTGCAGTCCGCTTTGCGGCCCTTACGCTCGCCGCCAGCGCCCTGAGTTTGGGCGGCTGCGGGCTGAGCTCACTCACGTCCGGCCTTGGCTCCAGCATGTTCGGCGGCACCTCTACGGCCGCCTCTGGAGACGCCAGCAAGATTAGCGAAGAACAACTTTTGGCGGCTGCAAAGTCAACAGATGGCTCGACAGGCGCCGTGGAAGTGGCGACGGGCTGCCCCAAGGTGCTGGCTGGCTCGCGGGATAACAACCTCACCATCTACGAGCCGGGCCGCGTCGGCGACGGCTTGGCGATCGTGCATCGCGGCGAAATCACTAAGACCGCCCGCGAGTGCATCATCGAGGGCAACAAGGTTATCGTGAAGTACGGCTTCTCCGGCCGCGTGCTGCTCGGCCCGCGCGGCAAGTCTGGCGCCATTTCACTGCCGGTCGCCGTTTCCGTTGCAGACAGCAAGCGCGAGAAGGTGGCAGCGGACGCGCTCAAGGTCGACACCATGGTCGCCATCGAAAACCCAATTGGCTATTTCTCGGCAGTGCGCATCATCTCATTCGATCTGCCCGAGGGCGCGCGCGCAGGCGAATACGAAGTCAACGTCAGCTTCGAGCGCAACACACCGAACGCGGGTTGAGGCTCAGTTCCCCCATAGCAAACAAAAAAAGCCGGGCAATGTGCCCGGCTTTTTTGTGCCTGAGGATCCGGCAATCGAGGCCGGCAAGGCCACCTGGCAATCGCCAGAGGGGCTGCCCGGGAACGCGCCCGACCGTTTCAGTTCAACCGGCCCTTGAGATTGCGAATGCTTTCATCAACCAAGCTAGCTGCAGTGCTGCCGGCGACCTTCGTCTTGAGGATGTTCTCGGCCGCAGAAATCGCAGCGGCGACAGCTGCTGACCGTACTTCCCCGATGGCCTGGGCCTCGGCACGCGCAATCTTGTCTTCGGCAGCCTTTGTACGCCGCTCCAGGCTTTCTGCGAGGTTCCGGCGGGCTTCCGCAGCGAGAGCCTCGGCTTCGCGCTTGGCCTGATCGACGATGGCCTTGGCCTCGTCTTCGGCTTCCAAGCTCTTCTTCTTATAATCCGCGAGAAGCTGCTGGGCTTCCTCACGCAAACGGCGCGCGTCGTCGAGTTCCTTGCGGATTGCGTCAGCGCGATCGTCGAGTGCCTTACCAACCAGGGCCGGCACCTTGAAGTACATGACAACGCCGATGAAGATGATCAGCGCAACGAGCGTCCAGAACAGCGGATCCTGTGGATTAAACATGTGTCCTCACTTGCCCGCCGCTGACATGGCGCGCTTGACCTCTTCAGGCGAAACATCCGCCCCGATCAGCTGCTTGACCACCGCGCCCGCTGTTTCAGCGGCCACGTCGTTGACGCTGGCGAGCGCCTTTTGCTTGGTGGCAGTAATGCGAACTTCGGCATCGGCAAGTTTGGCGGCCAGCTGCTTTTCGCTGGAAGCCTTTTCCTTATCGGATTCGCCCGCAAGGCGCTCGCGCGTTTCCTTGGCAATTCCAGACGCCTTACCGCGCGCGTCCGCCAAAGCCTTTTCATAAGTTTTGAGAGCGGTCTGTGTATCGTCTTTCAGACGCTCGGCGGTGTCGATGTCGCGCTTGATGCGATCGCGGCGTTCATCGATGACTTCACCGACGCGCGGCAGAACGGAGCGCGCCAGCACCACATAGAGGGCCGAAAAAATCAAAGCCAGCCAGATCAGCTGCGGCACGACCGTCGAAGGATCGAGGGGCGGGAACACCTTTGCGTGTCCCGGCTCGTGGCCGACAGCGGTACCCTGTTGTTTTGGCTCAGCCATAGTCTTTTCGTCCTGATCTGCAGGCGTTTCGCCGGTCATCTCAAAAGAAGCCCGCGGCCGGAAGCTGTGCTATGCCCCACTTCCGGCCACGGAACAGTTCGTGTCTTAGACTGCGAACAGAAGCAGCAGCGCGACGACGAGCGCGAAGATGCCCAGAGCTTCCGTCACGGCGAAGCCGAAGATCAAGCGGCCGAACTGGCCGTCAGCAGCCGAGGGATTGCGCAGGGCGCCCTGGAGGAACGCGCCGAAAAGGTTGCCAACACCGATGGCCGAAATGCCGATGCCGATCGCGGCGATACCAGCACCGATGAGCTTGGCTGAAGCGGGTTCCATGAAAAGTCTCCTTAGTTGGTTTTTCTAGCTGTTGATTGATTTAGGCGGTGCTGTGCGGTCCGTCTGGTCAATGACCCGGATGCAGAGCATCGTTGAGGTACATGCAGGTCAGCATCGTGAAGACGTAAGCCTGCAGGAAAGCGACAAGGAACTCGAGAGCCGTGATGGCGACAACTGCGAGCAGCGGCAGCGGGGCCGCGATGCTGACGGTGCCAGCAGCGCCGAGCAGCATGATGATGAACCCTGCGAACACCTTCAGCGTGATGTGGCCGGCCAGCATGTTGGCGAACAAGCGCAGCGAGTGGCTGACGGGCCGCGAGAAAAACGAGATCACTTCAATCGCGGAAACCAGCGGCAGAATGTAAAGCGGCACGCCTTCGGGAACGAACAGGCGCAGGAAGCCGAAGCCATTCTTGGCAAAACCAACGACAATAACGGTGACAAATACCAGAAGCGCAAGCGCGGCGGTGACGGCGAGATGGCTGGTAACCGTGAAGGCACCGGGGATCATGCCGAGCATATTCAGCGTCAGAATGAACATGAAGAATGTGAACACGAGGGGAAAAAACTTCATCCCCTGCTCGCCCATGCTATCGCGGACCATGCCGGCGACAAATTCGTACAGCATTTCAGCGACCGACTGCAGCCGGCCCGGGATGAGCGAGCGGCCTTGCATCGCAAACGTCAAGAAGGCCACGATGAGCGCGGCAGCGATGGCCATGAACATCGATGAATTGGTGAACGTCGCGTCGTAGCCGAAAAGCTCGAGCGGAACGATGCGCTGAATTTCGAATTGGTGGATCGGATCCGGCATCCCGGTTCCGCCGCCATGTGACCCTGCTGCTTCTGCTGCCACGTCAAAACCCCTGAAAGTCAGTCGTCTTCGCCGTCTTTGTCATCAGGCAGATCCTGCCCGATGTTCCCCTTGGTCTGCATGGCGATATCGGCCTGCAACTTCTGGAAAGCGCGTGTGATATTCATGACCCCCGCGGCCATGCCCAGAATAAAGAACACGAGGGAAAACCAGGGCACAGTTCCCAGCCACCGGTCTAATCCGAACCCGATCAGACCGCCGACCAAAATCGCGGCGACAAATTCACTCGACATGCGCAAGCCATAGGCCATGCCTTTGGCGCGCATCGCCTTGTCTTCTTGTGCCGTTATTTCGGCCTGCTTCTCGGCTTGCGCCCCGTCAATTCTAGAACCCAAATCCGAAAGGCGCCGCTCGAAAGCAGCACGGTCCTCGGGGCTCAACTCGCCGGTCGGCGGGGTGGACCCTTTAGGTGTTTCCGGCATCGGGACATCCCTGAAAGGAAACGCATGGCAGACAACAGGCCTGTGAACGCGGCGCACCATATGAGCCACCCCTAGGGGTGTCAAGCAGACGGCCAGCTGCAATGGGGCGAGGTAGGTACGGCGAAACCGCGCAGGCACAGAGCCTTCACGCACGCGCGCAAGCGGGTGCAATCACGCGCGCGAAGTACTGTCTTTGACTGCCTTAGCGCGCCGCGTGACGGCCGCCAGAAGCACTCTCGGCATCTCCAAAGGCCGACGCGGGAATGGCTGCAAGGTCAAAGCCCCTGGTCGTGACGGCAACAGGAGCCGGCATCGCGGCTGACGGGCTTGCGAAGCTCATGGATGCATGCGCAATGGTGCCGGCTGCAGGCTTTTTGTCGTTTGTCGCCGGAACAGAAACAACCACGGCAATGAGGGTAGCCCACGTGGCAGACCAGCCAGCCCAAAAACGGCCGCTAAAATTCCAATGGGATCTCGACACACCGGCTTGGGACACGCTTTTTAACTCCGCGCAAAAGACTTCACGGGTTGAATCTACCCCCGAGATCTTGCCAGATCGTTAACACGTGTGCCTGTGTGAGACAGAGGGGAAGCCGCCCGCTCAATCTTCGCGATAGACCTTCTCTCGGCGCTCGTGGCGCTCTTGCGCTTCGAGCGACAAGGTTGCGATGGGGCGGGCTTCCAGCCGCTTGAGGCCAATTGGCTCGCCGGTATCCTCGCAATAGCCGTAGCTGCCGTCTTCGATACGCGAGAGCGCGGCATCGATCTTCGAAATAAGCTTGCGCTGACGGTCGCGTGCGCGCAGTTCCAGGGAGCGGTCGGTTTCCGACGTCGCCCGGTCAGCCATATCTGCGTGCTGCACCGAATCCTCGTGCAGAATGACCAGCGTTTCCTTGGTCTGGCGAATGATCTCATCCTTCCAGTTCAGCAACTTCTGCCGGAAGTAGGCACGGTGCATGTCGCTCATAAACGGCTCGGCATCCGACGGCCGGTAGTCGGGCGTGAGGACGATCGGCTTGGCGGGCGCGCGTGCTATCAACTTCTTCTCCGGTTTCTGCGTCGCCGCGCGCACCTGAGGGCGCGTCACTGGCGGCAGCGTAGATTTGGCAGCCAGGATGGGCGCGATGGCAGTTGGCGCTGGCCGCTTGGCGGCAAGCGGCGGCACTTTCACCGTGGATTTGGGACTTGGGGTAGGCTTTATTTTGCCGTTTGATTTGGATGTTGCCGTCGCTAGACCGCCCAGCTTGGCGCTGGCTTTGACGGCTCTGAGCGGCTTTTTCGTGGTGGCGATTTTTATCGCAGCCTTTGCCGGGGGTTTTGAAGAGAGCTTGCCAGCCGAAGTTCTCGGCGGCTTATCGGCTTTCGCCGCTTTGCCAGAGGCTTTCGCCGCCACTGACGCCTTGCCTAAAGCGGCCGCCTTAGCCGTGGCTTTCGCCATAACCTTGTCTAAGGCCTTTTGAGCCTTGGCCTCTTTTTTCTTCTTTTTGCTGCCCATGACGCCCCTTGGGCCTCCTTGAGACTCGACGGCGCGTTTCGTCTGGCTGACGAGACGAGAAAGTCGGTTTGCGCCTGTTATCGCGCGACCCTCATGACGGTACAGCCTTCCCGAGTCAAGGGATTACAATACTTAGGATTTATAAGGCACAGCCAGCCCCCGTGATCACAGGCCGTCCGCATGCTTTTTGCCTTTTGAGCCCTGCCAAAGACCGTCTGGACGGTGGCGGGCAAGACCCGTCGCTGCTCTGGTCCCGGACCGAAAATGCCGCAAATTCGGAATGCAGGCCGTATGGGCGGCGCTGAAAGCAATCTTATGTATATTTTAAATGTGTTGATGCTATCTTAGATTGTATTCAGCCCGTTTCCTATGAAAGGAGGCACGCGCCATCTCTATGATCGCCTGACCATGAAACAGGGCCAGCCGCTTGCCCAACCGGCAGCCCTACCGATCGCGGCTCAGCACCTCCAAACCGCCCGATCGCCGCCCCGGTTTTGCCCCACAATCTGCCGGGGGTCCCGCGCCGCTCCCGTTCTCCCACCCCGAACGCGAGCGGCGCCCCTTCTTCCTCGTGATACTTTGTTTTGCAAACAACACATGCTCGCACGCTGGGCGCCCCGTTACCGAGCGCGCTACTCGCCGCCTTGCGATCCCCGCACCTGCCGCGTAGGGTCGCGCCTCATATCCAGCCTGAGGCCACGATGTCGAATCCCGCCGCGCCTGCCCTGCCCAAATTCGATGGCACGAAATCTTACGTCACGACCCGCGATCTGAAGGTTGCCGTTAACGCTGCTATCACGTTGCAACGGCCACTGTTGATCAAAGGCGAGCCGGGGACTGGAAAAAGCGTCTTGGCGATGGAAGTCGCCAAAGCTCTCGGCTGCGAACTGATTGAGTGGCACATCAAATCGACCACCAAAGCGCAGCAAGGGCTCTATGAATACGACGCAGTCTCGCGCTTGCGCGACAGTCAGCTGGGCGATGCCCGCGTCAAGGATATCGCCAACTACATCAAACGTGGAAAACTGTGGGAGGCCTTCACGCGCGGCGAACGCGTGGTGCTGCTCATCGACGAAATCGACAAGGCCGACATCGAGTTCCCCAACGATCTGCTGCAAGAGCTCGATCGCATGGAATTCTTCGTTTATGAGACGGGAGAGACTATCAAGGCTCTGCACCGGCCCATCGTCATCATCACCTCCAACAATGAAAAGGAACTGCCGGACGCATTCCTGCGCCGCTGTTTTTTTCATTTCATCAAGTTTCCCGACGCAGAAACGATGCAGGCCATTGTCGACGTGCATTTTCCTGGCCTCAAGGGCCGCTTGACGGCCGAAGCCCTGCGCATCTTCTACGACATTCGCGAAGTTCCGGGGTTGAAGAAGAAGCCCTCGACGTCGGAGTTGCTCGATTGGCTGAAGCTGCTGCTCAACGAAGACATCGATCCCGCAAACCTGCGCGAAACCGATGGCCGCAAACTCATCCCGCCGCTCGCGGGCGCGCTACTCAAAAACGAGCAGGACGTGCACCTGTTCGAACGCATCGCTTTCATGAGCCGCAGGAAAGGGGAATAGCCCTTTGCCCGCGTTTTCCAAATCACTGAGAAAAGCGCGAAACTTTTCTGCGACCGCTATTGTCTTGCTACGGTCTTATCTGAAGGCAACAGGCTGGCGCGGCTCGGCCGCTCTCCTAGGCGCGATTGGTTTGGGCTTCTTTCAGCCTGTCCCGCTCGCGTTCCTGGCGCATATCGCCGTGCTCGCCTCCGATGGCAATACTTCCGCCATGACATTTCAAGGCTTCTCGCTGGATCTGTCGACAGCATTCTACATTGCCATTGGCATGATCTTGCTCGAAGTCTTGATGTCCCACGGCATGGATCGGGTGGTCTTGAATCAGAACACTGTCTGGCAAGATCACATGCACAAGCACCTCATCGGCAGCGCCCCTCGCTCTGCGAGACCCTACTATCTCGTCCATCACACCGGCGCCAATAATGGCCGGGAGTATGTGCAGATCGTCAATCGCGCCGTCACCTCTGCGACGGTCTTTGGCCGCATTATTACCCGAGCCATCAAAGACGGCACATCGGCACTTGTCGCGCTTGCCGTGTTGACGTGGCTCGACGTCTCGACACTGGCGATTATTGCTCTCATCTCCTGCGTCATCGTGCCGGTATACGCAAGAGCGGCAGCGATCTCAGCGAAAAGCCGCTTGGTCAACCGCAACCTCGTACGCGATGCGCTGCCTGCAGCTGTGGCAGCAGTCGAACAAAGCCCCACGAATTCCGAGGCAGGAGCCTCTGTCGAAAAGCCGGTTTTGCATTTCCGGCCGCTTTACACGTTGCCCAATCAGATCAAACTCCAATTCAGCAAATTCCGGTTGTTGTCGGGGCTCAATTTGGTCGCCGTGCTGCTCGCCATATTTCTCTGGAACGGCGCGAACGTGCAGACACTATTGCAGACAAAGCTGATATATCTCGCGGTGCTTGTCGTGTTCTTGCGCTCCGTTCGCGGCATCAGCGCAGCGCTGGCTCTATTCTCTCAGAGCTACAGCTCTCTGGCCACCTTGAAGGCGTTTTTGATCGAGCGGCTGAAGCCCCTCCCAGCCGGCAAGCCGCCTGACGCAGCCGTATACTCCGTTAGCGATGCCGAGGGTCGCAGCCTTCGTGTCGAACCATCGCGCCCCGTTTACGTTTTCATGCAGCAGCCGCGGTTCGCCTTCCAACTGACGGGATTGTCGAATGCGCTCACCCCCACCTCGGGCGTTGCAAACCCCGCCGCACAATGGCTATCGGTTTACAGTCCCGGTGCCGCGGACACACTTCAGGCTTCGCCCCCACGCGCCGGTTGGGTGGTGAATGAAGCCGATTGGCCCGGAGCACAAAAAGCAGGATTGGGTGCTGGCGAATGCGTTTTTATCGCGCTCACGGAACAGCCGGGCAATTTGCCCCGCGAAGGCGCGCACCCCACCATCTTTCTCGATGGAGATGAGGTGGTGGCCGCCGGCTCGTACTCGGAATGCTACAACCGCTACGCAGAAAAGTTGGCGGCAGCCCAGAGAAAGCGCAAGCGCCGAGCCCTCGAAGACGACGAATTAGAGGAAATGGAAGAGTAGCCGGCAGAGAACAAAACGGGCAACGGCTCAAGGATCGCTCGTGCAGCAGCCTTACCGGACAGCCAGAGCTTTCAGCCGCTGTTTGGTTGCCGACAACCGCTTTGCACCCAAAATCCCGGGCAAAATTCGGCGCCAGACACTTGGCGGAGGCGAAGGTGGAGCTTTGACCGGCTTTGGTGCTGCCGCTCGCCGCCGGGGAACTGGCAGTTCCGTTATTGAGCGAGGCCCTGCGTTCTTTTCGAAAACGTCTTTGCGATTTTCCCACCACGTGTGAGACTCCACAGCCCAGGCTCCATCCTGGTATGCGAGATCCACGACTTCGTTGGTCGGAATAAAAAGTGCCGTTAGCCTGCCTTCGCCTTGACCCAGAAGATAAAATAGTCCGTTGAGGACGTTAAATTTCTGCGCATCCGCAGAGACCTGCAAAGCACGCGCGGCCAGCTCCAAATCAGGCACGGCCACAGGCGCTCGGGAGAAGTCGACGACGAACGCTAGGAATGGGTGTGCCTTCGCAACTGTTGGATAGAATGTCAGGTGCCCGAGAGATGCCAACTCTGCAAAGGCCTCGGCGGACCAATTCTTGTAGAGGATACCGCAAAGAGCCCCGTCATCTTTGATTACCCGACGCATTTCACTGAAGTAGGTGCCATCGGCACACCGCCAGGAATTTCGCTCCTCATTGGCATTGCAGTTAAACATCGCCCGATCGACGATGCCGAAATCGAAGGAGTTGCTCTCTATAGCGTGCAAATCGAAAAACGAGCCTATTATGCCATCGCAGTGGTTGGCTTTAAGCTCAGCCAGCAAGTCATTGAATTCGACTCCAAACATGCGGTAGCCGAGACGCATCCACCCCCTCTGATACGAACCGTTATTGGTGCCGAGGTTGACCCCAGAAAATTCCGCTGGATTGGCGCGATAACGCTCGGGTAGCAACCGGGTCTGATACGCGGCAATGAGCCTGTCCCAGTTGGCTTCCATAACAACTAGTTCGTCTGCGGAGTAGAGCGTGTAGTCACAGGTAACCCGTGGAAAGCGGTACACACCGTGGGTGGTGGAAGGAATTTCTCCCCTGACCATCGCCGCTCTCTTGGCGTTTATGATCGCCAGCTCTTCGCGGGTCGGACGGGGAATACGAAACAAATCTTCAGCCACGTGGTCCATGTGCGCTCAACATTCCTTGGCATTGGCAAAAAATAACGCACAACTGCTTTGAAACGCACGAACTCAACCTCGTGACTGAGTTGGACTGATTTTGCCCAGTACCGAATCACTATTGTTAGTGTGAGCAACATCTCGCCTTTGGCAACCGGGCGCAAGAGCTCCACCCGGTAACCCACAGATTTTTGCTGATGGGGCGGTTGCTTGTATTGCCCTACTTCTTCGCTTCCACAAACGCATGCGCCTCGTCGGCCTTTTCGAACACGTGCGGGGCAAGGCCGCGCTTGCTCAGAGCCTGCTGCATCTTCAAGCGCATGAAGGCACTGGTTGTATAGCGTGCCGTCGACAGGTAGTGGTCTTCCTGCATGTAGTGGACCATCTCGGCATAGTCGTCGTAAAGATCCTCGGCGATGCGGCAGCCATCATGATTGACCACCGAGTTGACCTTGCGGCCCGCCGCGATACGTGCCGCCACCAGGATCTTGCGCAGATCGTCGATGTCGCTTTTCTTGCGCACGCTCCAGCCCTCGAGATTGACGAACAGGATATTGCGGTCGCTGTCGTAGCTGACGCGCTCGTGCAGTTTCAAATTCAGGAGTTCCGACAATAGCTCCATCGGCTCATCCATGAAGATGCGCCGGTCCATCGGCATCGGCTTATTGATGATGGGTTTGAAATCCATCTGCGCCAGAATGTGCTTTTCGATATCGATGCCCGGCGCCACTTCGATCAGTTCGAGCCCGCCGGGTGTCAACTGGAACACGCACCGCTCGGTCACATAGATGACAGGCTGTGATTTATCGCTCGCATACTTGCCGCTGAACGTGATCTGCTCGACGTTCTTCACGAACTTGCGCGCCCGGCCCTCCTGCACGATGCGCATTTTACCATAGGCGATCTCAATCTTCAGTCCGCCGGCTGTAAAAGTGCCAGCGAACACAACGGCGCGCGCGTTCTGTGAAATATCGATAAACCCGCCGCAGCCGTTCAAACGGCCGCCAAACTTGCTGGTATTGACGTTGCCGTGCTCGTCGCACTCGGCCATGCCGAGGCAGGTGAGATCGAGGCCGCCACCATGGTAGAAATCGAACATCATGTTCTGGTCGATGACGGAATGGGCGTTGGCCGACGCCCCGAAGCTGGAGCCGCCAGCCAGCACGCCGCCAATGGCGCCAGCTTCGGTGGTCATGGTGATATAAGGGGTCACCTTTTCTTCGTTGGCAACGGCGGCGACGCCGTCGGGCGCGCCCACCCCCAGATTGATGACACCGTTGGGCGGCAGTTCAAAGGCGGCGCGGCGCGCGATGATCTTGCGCTCGTCGAGTTCCATCTTAGGCATGGCATCGACCGGCACGCGGATCTCGCCCGATAGGGAAGCGTCGTACATCACGCCGTAGTTCATACGATGCATTTCGGGGCTATCGGCGACGACCACGCAGTCGACCAGAATGCCGGGCACGCGCACATCCTTCGGTTTGATCGAGCCGTGCTCGACGATACGCTCCACCTGGGCAATGACGACGCCGCCGTTGTTGTGGGCGGCCATGGCCTGCGCCAGTGCATCAAGCGTGAGGGCTTCTTTTTCCATGCTGAGGTTGCCCGAGGGATCAGCACTCGTAGCGCGGATCAACGCAACGTCGATGGGGGTTGCCTTGTAGAACAGCCACTGCCGGCCATCGACCTCCACCAGCTTGACGATGTCTTCCTTCGTCACCTCGTTGACTTTGCCGCCGCCGAGGCGCGGATCGACATATGTGTGCAGGCCGACCCTCGTGAACAGGCCCGGCTGGCCCGAAGCGCAGGTGCGATACAATTTCGAGATCACGCCTTGCGGCAGGTTATAGCCTTGGATCTTATTCTCTTGTGCGGCCTGCGCGACTTTCGGCATACGCCCGAAGTTGGCCGCAATAACGCGGCTGAGAAGCCCTTCATGGTGCAAGCGCCCGGTGCCCAGCCCCTTGCTGTCGCCCGCGCCCGCACACATGATGAGTGTCAGCCCTTTGGGCTTCTGTGTTGCCACAAAGCGCTTTTCGAGAGCGGCATGCAAAGCCTCTGGGATACAGCTCTGGACGAAGCCGGTCGTGCAAACCACATCACCATCTCTGACGAGAGCAATCGCCTCATCGGCTGAAATGACCTTGTTCTTCATGAGCTGAGCGGTTCCCATATTGGCTCCTCTTGCGGGGGACCGGGTGCCGGCGAGCACACGATTTTCCCCGGAGGATGCCTTGTTGTGTGGGCGCCAAGGCAGGATCTGTCAGGCGCCACGCTGCCTTAAGGCATCCCCGCCGCCAAGGCCCCACTCAAACGGGTAAGGCGTGACTATCCTTTATATCTTGCTCGCGGCGACTCCCCTGCGGGGAGCCGGCCGCCGCTCGCATTTGCTGTGGGGAGTGCGCCGCCACACACTGCGGCGACGCCATTGCCGGGAGCAGGCCGCCGCTCGCAGCGCCTACCGGCCGGCTCCCTGCAGGGGGAGTCGAGTGGCGCCAGTTAATAAGTCCCGCCCTCCGCCCAAAGAAAGTCGCAAAACAAAGTCTCAAGTGCCGGATTGGCGTATGCGTTCGGGTATGGGTGGGGAAGCTATGGCGTTTAAATTGGGGGTATCGGGCCAAGGGCAGGAGCCGGGCCAGATTGCCGAGCACAGCATCCATGGCGGCTTGTTCGCGACCATCTTATCCGGGGTCGCGCTCGTGTTCTCAGGGCTTTCCTATTACGAGAGTTCGCTCAAAACCGCCGACCTTGCGGTCTACGTACCGCCCATGATCCACTATGCGCGCGATGGCGATAACGACGTTTTCAACGTGCCCATCACCATTGCCAACGACGGCGCCCGCACCGGCACCGTGCTCAATATGGTGCTTGAAGTTGAAAATCTGCGGCCCGATGCCGCGAAAAAGAAAGCGCGTTTCCACAGCGCGTTCCTCGGCGAATATCCGCGCACAGACGAGGCCATCAACCGATCGTTTGCGCCGCTCTCTATCACCGGCCACGGCACGTTCACTGAAACGGTGCGTTTTTATCCGATGGATGAGCCGCTGCTCCCGTTCCTGGTCGACGATAAGGGCGATTATCGGTTCACACTGACCCTCATCACTGCGCAGCCCGAGAACCCGGACTTGATCGATAGCTGGCTGGCCACCACGCCCAAGCCGCTGACCTTTCAGCTGAAGCTGCCTTATATTTCTTTCCAGCATCTGGCGTTCCGGCGCGGCACCATCGCGATGTTCAGCCAGGACTGGAAACCGGCCGTCTCGTCGAACACCGATCCGGCAATCAGCCGCAAAACAGCCCCGGACGATGCGGCGCCCCCGCAAGCCGGCGTCGAAACACCCCCAGAAGCGTCGCCCGCGCCGGGCCCCCAGCCATAGCGCGGAAGCTTTGTGCTACCGCGCAAATGGGCACGCACGGGCCGTGGGCCACGCAATTATGAATGGCAGATGAAAATCTCCTTCAGAACTGGTTCACCGGTTCGGGCGTATCTTGCAGGCAACCCTATCCCATGATGCAGGGCTGATCTTGTTGTCTGGCCGCGCCGCCCCGTTTGGCCGCGAGCCAGGAGGAGCGTGTGATGGCCGAATTTTTCCGCAGCGGTGCAATTGTCCTGATGGGTCTCACCGTTATCGGCGCTGGCGTATTCGTGGCGTTCTACGGATAACGAAAGCACGACGGGCTTTACCGCACGCGCCGCCCCGAACCTTTCGCAGGCCCTATGCCCATGATCCAACCACTGTTGTTGGACATAGACACACCGACATTGAATTTTGCTCGGAGCGGCGCGGTGCAGCTTTCTTTAACTTGCGGCGCTGTCGCGTCTGCCTTGGCAATCGCTGTGCTGCTATCGGGCAGCGGTCCTGCAATTGCAGGGGCTTGTCCGGCAACGGCCAAGAGCGCTACACCTGCCGCCGTCTTGGCTTGGAGGTCAAGTTGTACTCATAATTTATGCGGCACTGTGCTCGCGACCCGCGGCCAAGAACGCAAGGCCGAAGCTATAGACACCTGCCCATCAGAGACATGGCAGCCACTCATCGCGCAATTGCAAGCCACACTCGCCCAGGGCGGGCTCGTTGCCTTGGGCGAAGTGCATGACAATCGCGCGCACCACCTCTTGCGCTCTGAACTTATGAAAGACGCCAAAGCCGTCGTGTTCGAGCAAATCCGCGGCGATCGGAAAGCGGCGCTCGAAGCCTTCGCCCGCGAAGCAACCGGCACTGCAAAAGATCGTGCCGCTGAACTTATGCGCCGCGTTGACTGGAAAACATCCGGCTGGCCGGAAGACGACTACCGCCCCCTGATCGAGGCCGCATTAACTGCCAACGCAGTTGTCTATGCAGGAGACGCCCCTCGCGACACCATGATGGCCTTGGCAAAGGGCAAAGCCGGTGCCGTTTCGGACGACGAGCGCGCGCGCCTGAAGCTGAATGAGGGACTGGGTGCAAAACTCGATGATGCGTCCCTCACCGAAATTGAAGGGGCGCACTGCGGCATGGTTCCCAAATCTGCCTTCGGCGGCATGGCATTTGCCCAGCGCTATCGCGATGCCCATCTGGCCGACGCAACAGTCAAAGCCATGGAACAGGAGGGCGGCGTGGTTTTAATTTCTGGCAACACCCACGTGCGCTCCGATCGGGGTGTGCCCTGGTACGTCGCGCGGCGCCAGCCGGGAAAACCCATCGCTTCTGTCATGCTCGTCGAAGTGGAAGACGGCAAAACCGACCCGCAAAGCTATGTTCCGCTTGACCCGGATGGTAAGCCCGCCGCAGACTTTATCGTCTTCACGCCAAGAACCGAGCGGGAAGATCCGTGCAAGAAGTTCGGCGTGAAGGCCGGTTGAGCCCAAGCCCCCCACTTCCCCCCACTCACCTGTCATGCGATGACACCGGGACTGAACCGCCCCGAGGTCAATGCCCTTGTCCGACAGCCCCCTGCCCCCCGTTTCGCTCACCGCGCTCGCTGCGCAGTCGGGTGCCTACGTGTCGGAC
>Ga0247837_1003499_pt1 | contig 27160 bp, 21 predicted proteins | sample LaCtaG_2_FD_187115 | JGI IMG/M metagenome (GOLD analysis project Ga0247837, IMG submission 187115) | Freshwater microbial communities from meromictic Lake La Cruz, Castile-La Mancha, Spain - LaCruzMarch2015_14.5m | ecosystem: Environmental > Aquatic > Freshwater > Lake | place: Spain: Castile-La...
AAGACCTCAACAGATAGTGATGAAGGGAAAGTCAAGGTGCAGGACAAGGATGAGGCGCCGGTGAAAGATGCCAAGACCTCAACAGATAGTGATGAAGGGAAAGTCAAGGTGCAGGACAAGGATGAGGAGCCGGTGAAAGATGCCAAGACCTCAACAGATAGTGATGAAGGGAAAGTCAAGGTGCAGGACAAGGATGAGGCACCGGTCAAAGCTGCCAAGACCTCAACAGATAGTGATGAAGGGAAAGCCAAGGTGCAGGACAAGGACGAGACACAGTCAGATAAGGACGAAGCACGGTCGGATAAGGATGAAGATGCACTCAGCAAAAGCCTAGCTTCTGCTCCGGCTAAAGACATGACTCCGCATGCAGAATCAGACTCTTGCGCACTCCATCCACCCGCTGATGCCCCAGTTTCTGCAGGGCCGGGTGTCGCTAGTGCACCAATGCCAACACAGCCAATTGTCGTACTCACGCCAGCCGAGGTGACGAGCAGTTTCCTGCCTCCCCCACCACCAGCCGAAGCAGCGAAGCTAGAAGCAATTCTTTCTGAAGGCACAGGTAAGGGCAGGAGCAGCCCCGATGTACCAGTTACCGTTGCGGGACAGGAAGTAGCGGTAGTGGAGGACTGCGACACTACGGTCAGTCCTGTGCAAGGTGCCAACTCAGTAAGAAGTCGGAGCTTCCTTCAGTCCTAAATAATTATTACCCTTTCAAGTAGCTGCTGCAAGAACTCAAAAGCCACTGTCCTGCGACGCTATAAGGCAAAAACTTGCATCGATAACAGTGTCCGGATGCAGTGAAAGTGGCTGACTAACAAGGCTTTCTTGCCCTTTTGTCGCTAAAGGGATTGTCGCTATAGGCCGGCTTTTCTGGCTTGGTAAAGTTAGCTTCACACGCAGAGAAGTACTTAAGTGTCTGGTCACAGCGGGAATAGCCGAATTCGAAAGGCTATAATGGGAAACTCCGCAAGCGACTCCTTCAAAGCCCGCAACTAATACCCTTTCCCTCCAGTCTCTATACTGCTCTACATCTTGTACTCTATGCACTTTTGATCAAATACAGCCAAGCCACCAATCCACGAGCCTGCTGAATTTTTCCGCCTTCCAAGGGCTAATAATCAGTGAAGTGCAGATTTGTCTGGAAGAGGGCTTTCCAGTCAGCCAGGAACTTAATGCAGAGGGTGGACTTTGCTGCACCTGGCAGCCCAGACAGACAATGTGTACCTCATAGAGTTATTACTGAATGAAGGGAAAAGCTGGGTATACAGTCTGTGGGCATGTGAAATGGAAGTGTAGTTCCTGCTGTTTCCTTTCCGGCTTCCGAAGGCAGCCGGTCCAGTAGCAATTCTGCTTATCGCCTCTCCAATTACTCTATTCAAAAACTCAATTTCGTCCATTTTCTCAGCTCAGTAGTTTGCCAATCAGACTAGTCGTTGAAACGTATAGGCGAGGCTCTAAAGGAGAGGTGATAATTATGAAGATTTTGCTAGTGTTCACGCTCTTGGTGTTCGCTGCAGCGCGGGGCCAAACCAAGCCCGATTCCTCGTCTCCCACTGACAGCAGTACCGCATCTACTTCAACTGATTTGAGCTCGAATGAGACCTTGCAGAAGTCGAAGGAAAAGAGTATGGGAGGAGACGAAACCAATAATAAATCCACCCGAAAAGCAGATGAAGGCAGGACACGTGGTCCTCAGACGGATTCAGATGAAGGCAGGACACGTGGTCCTCAGACGGATTCAGATGAAGGCAGGAGGCGTGGTCCTCAGACGGATTCAGATGAAGGCAGGACACGTGGGCATATTGGAACGGCTGAAACTCAACAGGTAGCTGGAAAGCCCGCTAGGGACAAAGACGAGGCTGGGAAATCAGACTCAGCCCCTCACAGACCTGACTCTGATGATAGTCCAGTCACAGACAGCAGTGTTCCCGAGCACTATGCCAGACAACCAGTCGTTATTTTCGTACCAGGAGAATACGCAAGCAGTTTCCTCGACCCTAACACCCCAGAGCCTTCCACCCCATCAACAGATAAGGGTAATGACAAGCAACAGTCCAAGAAAAAGGACTGCGAGGACGAACAGACAGGGGAGGATTGTGAGTTGGAGGTCAGTCCTATATAGGCCAAACATGAAGGCAAAAAGGAGCGCGGCAGCAAGGCTAGCTTCCTTCAGTTCTAGGTTAAATAACCACATTTCACTGAAGTCGAGGCACATTCGCCTTTGTTTGTATGTGTTTTCTTCCTTGGAATGATACGCCTTCAGTGGAATAGCCTAGTAATGGGAAACTCCTGCTCAAGCGACCCCTCCAAAGCCCGCAGTTTCTCGTCCGTCTCCCAGGCCCGCAGCCAAGACCCCTTCTCTGAGACGCCCAAACCCCGCTTTCCCCTCTCAGACGACTCCCCACTTTTGATCAAATACAACCAAGCCACCAACCTCCGCGCCTGCAGAAGCCGCCTCCTGTTCTTCGCCTACCAAGGTCTCATCAGCGAAGTGCAGACCTGTCTGGAAGAGGGCTTCCCCATCAACCAGGAACTGAACGCTGAGGGGTGGACCTTGCTGCACCTAGCAGCCCAGGCAGGCAACGTGCAGCTCATAGAGGTATTGCTGGGTGCGGGGGCGAAGCTGGATATAAAGGAGCGGGAGTACCTATGGACTCCGCTTATGGTCGCGGTTATGAATGGACAGCTGGAGGCGGTGTATGTTTTGGTGCATAAAGGAGCGTCGATGGGGGAGAGAGATAGAGACGGCCAAACCGCTCGCACCCTCGCAGACAAATACAGCCAAGCGCGAATCAGCGGTATCCTAAACGAGCTTTTAAGGCGCAAATAAGCCCTATAATGGATCAGTTCTTCCAGCCGCACCGCAAGTTCTCGTGGCCAGTCTGCGGCCTGTGCAGCGGCCTGGCAGTCCTTATGGCAGTGCTGCTGGTGTACGGAGGACTGACAATTGCAGGTGCAGTGAAGGAAAGCAGGGAAAATGAGAGGGAAATGAAGAGGAAAGTGCTGACGGAGTGGACTGATACTTATAGCCTGTTTGAGGGAGTTGCAGTGGCTGGAGAGATACAGGGAATAGGGGAAAGGATAGTGTTTGGAGGGAATGACACGGATGATTACCGGGTAAAGGGGGAAAAGACCTATCCCCACTTCAAACTGGTGGCTTATTTGGCGCTACTGCAGGACTACAGCGGCCTATCTCTGGTTCCCAACCCTTCAGTAGTACGCTGCACATAGCCTAACACCTACAACCTCACTGCCAACTTCACCCTTTTCTACTCCACTCCCACAGCTAACCGCACTGCGGCTTTCCCCGGCCTTGTGCTGTTTCGGAAAGAAAAAGCTCTTGTCAATGAAAAGATGTGCCGGATTCACAACTACGGCATATGGGACCGCAGTGCTGAAGCCTGCTTCGCCCATTTTCTCCTTGCAGACCTGTGCTTCGTCTACAACCTTACCTCTGAGTCCATTGAAAAGGCCACAGTGCAGCAGTGGACTCACTATGAATGGACGGAAAGTGAGTACCCGAGGGATGGAAATGCGACTACAGGAGTGACAATCCGCGCTAGCACTGACCCAGTCCTGTATGACAAGCAGCTAAAAGCCGCAGGGTCAATTCTGCACATAGAGAAAGTCATCATTGGCGCGTTGGTGCTGGCAGTGAGTTGTCTGCTGTTCCTCTTCCCGGCCATATACTTCTGGCAAGTGCTGCGCAGTGAGAACCAGCGCTTGCTGCAGACTCGCGGACTGGAGCTGACGCCAGTGCGGCAGGGCTACATGCCTAGATATTAAAAGCCTTAGGGCCTAAGCGCACAGGGGCAGTGTACGTCCGGTCGCCCTCCGCTTCCAGGACTCTGGCTTCCAAGTCAGTCAAAAGGGACTTAGTCTGCTGGTGCTGCTCAATAAAGACAGCGGTTTCTATGAGTAATCGGTCACTGTCCTGAATCAAGTCCCTGACGTCTTCCTCATAGGCTGTGTGTACATGGTCGTCTATGTGGGCATTTGTGCGCTCGATTAGACGTTTGAGGCCGTCGATTTCCTTGGCGAGCAGGAGGGAAGGGTCTTTGTCTTGGCTGGCCGGGGCAGCACTGGCGGGCAGGGAAAGCGGCTCTTGGAGGAAATGGCCGTGGGTCATTTCGGACAGCTTTTCCAGGCTGCGAACTGCTTGTCTGTATTCGTCCCTTGTAGTCGTCATTCTCGCACTCACATCCACCCCGGCCTCTTCATCGTCTCTCAGCTTGGAGCAGGCGGACAGCAGCGTTACTAGTTTGATCTTCAGCGAGCGGATAATGTCCAAAACCCGGTCTCTGACTGCAGGGTCCAGAGAGTCTTGAACTGCGGCTTTGACCTGCGTTAGGCCTTTCAACTCCTCCCTCAGCCGTGCTTCCCAGGTATCCAGCAGCTTTGGGTCAGCCATGTAGTTACAGCCTGGGTGTGTAAGTGCATAGGAGAGGGTGGAGTCTTTGTGGTGGGACTGGGAGGATTAAGGTATGTGGAAAGATGTACTAGGCTGGCGATAAAATGTATATTAGCACATTGACGTCGCCAAAGAGACTCCTCCTCTCTGAGGCGCGTTCCCCGGCTGCAATGAGTCCCAAATCCTGTTTCTGCAACAAAGTTTTCCCTTTCTCCCGACTCTGCCGCTACCCCACCCCTCTCAAGCTCCCCAACCACTGCACCTCCACCAAGCCTATCAAACGTCTCCTTCTATTCAGAAAGCCCCTCCAACTCCCACCTCTCCGACCTCACTCCCGCACTCCCCGCTCAGTCAGTCCCAACACCATCAGTCCTGCGGCCCCAGAGCCCAGAAAGCCGCAGTGGCCGCGTCCTCCTACCATTTCCCCCTGCCACACCCTCGAGGAAGGCACCAGTCCTATGAGTCCGGACCACCGCTCCTCCCTGGAGTCGCCTTACTTCCCTACGTTCAAGCCTAGTCTCCCTATATAATCACTATGTCTCCACGAAGGCGAATGGCCAGTTCCAGCTTCGTCAGTCGCACTTTCGCCCTGCTCAGCGACCCTTCCTACCAAGACAGTGTGGCCTGGTCGGAGGACGGCCGGTCCTTTCTCATCAAGGATGTGAGGGAGTTCACTGCTACGGTGTTGCCCAGAGTCTTCAAGCATTCCCATTTCGCGAGTTTCGTGAGGCAGCTCAATGTATATGATTTTCATAAGGAGTCGGGGACGTTTGCCTTTTCGCACCCTTTGTTTGTGCAGGGAGTAAAGGCAAATATCAGGAAAATGAAGAGAAAAGATGTACCTGCTACTGAGGAAAAGTCCTCGAATGCTGAGTTGCAGGGCATTCTGCAGCACATTCAGGTGCTGCAGAGCAACCTAACGAAGCTGGAAATGCACCTCTCCAGCCTGCAGGACTCCAGCACCGCTCTGCAGCAAGAAAAGGAAGTGATTCAGAGCGAAATTGGACAGTTTAAGGCCAACTGCAGTCGGGTGGACCTGGCTTTGGCCCACTTTTCAGACTTCACAGACCAGATTTCAGCCTTTTGCACCGACCGGACTGAAGACTCCTACGAGGAATTGCTTAAGGCTGAGACCTAAATGGCCCCTAGGCAGTGACCTACTGCCATATCCAAGTCTGTTAGTCGCTACAGCTCTCGCAGGCCTCGCGCTTCCAGGTACTCCACGAAGCCGCCCAGCATCCGCAGTCCCGCCAGTACGTCGCTGTCCTCCAGCAGACCCAAAATGACCTGAGTAGAGCTTACCTGCACCCGCTCGTACTGCTCGGAGTTGCTCTGACAAGCCTTGTTTCGACTCGCACGGCCGAGGAACTGCCGGGCTGCCCGCTGGATCAGCACTGCGGCTTCCTCCTGCAAGCGGTGGAAGGAGGAGATTTCCGACACTTTGCCAGACGCTAGCTTCTTGCGGGGCTGCTGTTTGGACATAGTCTTGCCCGCGCTCCCATGCGTCGGCTTCGACACTACTTCCACAGGCTGCGGCCCACTGCGTCCCGTCGAGGAAGCGCGGCTGTCCCCAAGTTGGCTTTCCCCCACGCGAATAGTGCCCCCAGTCCTAGCATTAAAGGCCAAGTCAGGGGTTCTTTCGGTAGCTGGACGAGGACTGAGGACTGGAGAACGCTCTGGAGTGCCCTCTGCGGACTTCCCTTTGGCGCCAGGGACTGGGGGCTTGGCAGGGACTTGGGGGGAGGGAGGCTTGGGGGAGACTTCTCTGGGCCGGGGGGAGCGACTGGAGGAGGGTTTGCCTTTGGCACTTGGTAAATCAGTCTGTGATTTGCCCTTTTTCGGCAGTTTGCTTTCTTCCCGGGCTTCCGACCCCTTCCTACTGCCACTAGGCTTAGCCCCAGGCTCCAGTCCCAGTCTCGGAGAGGTGACACTCGGCGTAGGCGGCTTGGAGTTAAAAAGGCGCTGGGCTTGAGAGGGCACTAAATCAGGCCCCGCCCTGGTAGCCACAGGACTGTTTTCTTCGTCCTCTGCGGACTCAGGCACTGGCTGGGGAGTGTGGAGGAGCACGGAAATAGGCTTGGCCGCCCTGCTTTCTGCCTCTTCCTTGGTCTCAAACAGTCCTTTTTCTTCTTCTTCCGGTGTACCTACAGGGTCTTCTACCCTGTCCTTCTCAAAACCCCCCTGCTCAACAGTAGAAAACGGGTCCCCTCGCCTCTCCTCCCCACCCACCACCGAAGTCACAATAGGCGGAATAGGACTGATCGACTCCCTGTTTTCCTCCGATTTCAAACTGCCCTCCTCCTCTCCAAGCCTAGGCACCGCTTCCCTCTGCACAGGCTGCGGCGGCAGTCCTTCTTCCTCACTCGAGTCAGAAGCGGCTTCTTTTTCCTCATTGCGCAAGGGAGTTGCACCAATGATTGCGGATTTCTGTGCATCGTGAGGGGTGGAGCCGGAGTTGCGGACTGTGGGAGGCTCTGCGGCGCTGTTGGACTTGGGTCTGCTGGGGAAGGTCTCAGGCTCTGCGTCTAGGGCCCGGGCACTGCCGCCTGTGGGGAGTCTAGCGCTTTCCCGTCCTTGGAAGCTACTTTTCCCGGTAGTCGGTGCAGGTGAAACAGGCTTCAGTTCCCGACTTTTCCTTTCTTCTCGTCTCTGCTTGACTGTCTTCTTGATTTCTTCCAGTTTCTTTCGGGCGAGTTCGGAGTTAGTGGGTTTGCCAGTGCTCTCCGTCATTTCCTCGGACTCGGCTGCAGGAGACCGCAGCGGGACTTCCTTGTCACTGCGGACTGTGGCGGTGTTGTGGCGCTGGGCAGTGCGGAAGGAGGAGGGCGCCTTCACGTACATTTCCTTCTTTCTGCCTTCGTCTGGGCGCTTCCGCTCTTCCATGGGTTCTTCTCTGCTGAGCGCCTCTGCGTCGCCTCCGAAAGGCACTGCTGCTTCTTTGCGCTCTTCAGAGCCACTGCTGTCTACGACTCCGGCTTCCACTGAGTCAGGATAGACTAGGTCTCCCTTGAAACCGGCGTCCTCCCCCTTGAGCTTCGTAGCCTCCACCACCCGACTGAACCCTTTGACCCGATTGGCGTACTCCGCTCGTCTAGTGGCCACACGCAGTCTTTCCTCCTCCTTCACATACTTCTCCGCAAGGGAGTTATGGAACAGCGACTCCTTGAGACGACTCGCTTCCTCATAGTTCAGAGGAGTCAGCGGAACTGCGGGGGAGGGGAAGATTTCCTTCACGACTGTAGTCTGCGCTGTAGCGCCGTTAGTCTCAACTTGGACAGCGAAGGGACCTTGCTCCGGCTCTAACTTCCCCTCCAACAGCTTGATTTCCTTCATGTTCACAGCGTCTGCAAGGTACGAGTACGCCCTGTGAAGTCGACAACTGATGATAGAGGAGTACGCTCCTGAGTTTTCTTGGTCCATATCAACGAGTTCAGGCCGGTTGCTGGGACGCATGCGGGGAGGGGAGTCGTGGTAGGTCCAGGCTGCGTCGTCGATGGCCTTAGTGCCGCAGACGGAACAGCCCATGACGAACTCTTCGTCCCAGACTGCACTGGAGTGATTGGCGATAGGAGAGAGGTAGCGAGGGGAAAGACTTGTAGTCCGAAAGCGCCGTCTGGGAGTAGCGGAGTAGTCCCCTCGGCCTGGAGATTTGTACGGAGAGTGAAAGCTCATGGAGGCGAACTCGAAGGAGGACTGGTGCGGCTGGGCCAAATACTCTCGCGAGTACGTGTCTTGGAACCACTTCTTGAGGGGCTGCACTTCGCCCTCAGAGTGAGCGGACAGGTCGCTGGTCCTCATGGTAACGGAATTTTAGTACAATGGTGGGCTGCCCTGAACTCAAAAGTAAGGTGGAAATCGTTCCTTCCGGACTCAAATTAGAATGTATACGGAGGGTAGATTAGTGGCTTCGGTACAGGAATGAGTGAGAAATTCCTATACTGCTACTAACGTCAGTCCAGTACGACAGGACACTGCTAACGGGCTAGTTTACCTAGTCTTAGACCATAAGGATCTGGTCGTTGGTGTAGGAGCGGTAGACGTTGTAGTCACGTCCAGGCATGAAGATCGGCCCGTAGAAGGCCAGGGCCAATTCCGTGTCCCACATCCACTTGGCGTAGATCTTCTCCAGATAGCGGTTGTCCATCAGTGACACTCTCTTGGCGATTTCCGACCTAGGGATGCGTCTGTTGGCGTATAGGATCTGCTTGGCTGCCTCAGTCGCTACGCAGCCAGGACTCTGCACGCCCAGCAAGTCGGTGTATAGCTTGTTCCGGGAGCGGTACAGCTCTGAGTCCATGATATAGGAAGTGGCTCTGCGCGAGGCCTTCATAGCAGCCATGGGCGCCAGGTGCGCGCCCAGGTCCATGCAGCTGACATAGTGTCCGAACAGCGCCACATCTCGGTAGGGCAGGAAGATGGACTGGTGCTCGATGATGTCCTCGATTTCCCCGAGCCAGGTGTGCAGCCAGTTGTACTGGAGTCGCGGGTGGTTGATCAGTCCGTCCCGCTTGGGACTGTAGTCGCCCATCAGTCGCTTCAGCATCATAAAGGCGAAGTAGTCTTCATGTGCGTAGGAAGGCGCTAGGAAGAAGATCCCGCAGTGCGCCAACTCCACATCGTCATCTCGGATTGCCACCTGTGAGCCAGTCAGCAGAGGCGTGTCCTCGCCTGTGACTTCCCCAGCCGTCTTGGGCAGCTGGCCGAAGTGCTGCTCTGTGAGGTCCACAAGTGTCTGGTGAGCCACGCTGCCTGTGCCGACCAACACCATTCTGTTGCCCACGTGGTGAGTTTCCACGAACTTCTGCAAGTCGTCCTGCTGAATGAGCCGCAGAGACTTCTGATTGCCACGCAGCGGCTGCCCCATCATGTGGTCTCTGAAGGCAGTGTAGTGGATGTTTTCCGTGATGAGTGTCTTGGGGTAGCTGGGCTTGGACATGTCCACCAGCTCTGCCAGTGCTCTTTCCCGCTCCGTCTCAATCACAGAAGTGCTGAACTTGCTGCTCTTCACCATGCCAGCGAGCACTTCAAAGGCCTTGGGCAGTCCTTCCTTCAGCACTTCCAAGTGGTAAACGGTCGCGTCATGTCCGGGCTCGATCCACACGGACCCACCCACATCCGCCAAGTCGCCTACTATCTGTGCGCCTGACATGCTCTCGGTGCCTTGGTGCTTCAGGTGGCCGAGGAAGTGGCCGATGCCGGAAGTGGACATGTTCTCGTTCCGAGTGCCAGCCTGCACCATTAGCGCCACGTGTACTAGAGGGGAGTGAGTGGCTTCGGTGGCCACGCGCAGGCCGTTAGTTAGGGCCTGGATCTTGCAGGGACGAGAGTATTTGAGCGCCTCCGGGATTTCGCCATCTTCCAGCTCTCCGAAGTTGACCAATTTGGCCTTGCTGAACTGAGTGACGTCGGAGGCGGGATTGAGAGCGTACAGGGCAGGGTTTCGCAAGGAAGTCAGGTCGCCGTTGTAGCGGACTAGAGCGGCGGCCAGCTTAGCTGACTGAGCGTGGAGCCGGGACAGCATATTGATTGCATGGCTCAAAGGCCTTGGTTTGGACCAGGCCTCCTCTCGCGGTTCCTGAGACGCGAATGCAGTTCTGGCAGCGGGACTAGGCTTTGGCAGCTCAGGGGACTGCTTAGACCTGTGAGAATGGGAAGGAGTGGGGGTTTGGAGTGGTTAGGACTATTAGTGCTGGCCGCAGTCAGTAGTGACAGGAACTGCCTTTGCACTGATTGAGCCAATGTATGCAAAGTGAAAAGCTTAATAACTTCCAATGCACTCTTCCCCACCCTTTTCCTCGACCTTTCTCCCCTCTCCCAGGCCCTCTCTGCTCCCCAGCGCTTCCCTCCCCCGCCTCACCACCTCCAGCACACTCAAAACCACGCTTTCCCTCTCACGCCAAGAAAGCTTCTGGCACCTGGTGCATAGTGACACCCAGCCTCTGCCCACACCTAACAGAAGGACACTTAGTACAGGGGAAGTAGAGGCTACTGCTATTGGACACACTCCTAGGAATGAGGAGAGACATAAGGCTATACCGAGTGAGGGGGACTATGAGAAAGTACTGAAGAGACTGGAACTGCTGGTTTCAGGCTCGGCAGCGGAGTATAAAGAGGAGAGTGCGACTGAAGAAAAACGACTTAAAATGACTATGAGTTTGCGAGAGTGGCGCTTTTTGAGGGTCAAAACGCACGGGAAAAGAGTGCCTCTGAGCGTGAATTTGACTCGGACGAAGGGGAAAGTGGTGACTTATTTCAACAAGACGCAGTTTGAGCCTACAGAGACTCAGTACGACGGGGTTTTTCCTTGCGATTTCTTCGAAATTTCCGATTTCTACAGTGAGTTTCGGATGCCAATGGTCACTCTCGGGTTCAAATGCATCAGCGAAGCTGAACTGACGGTTTCCATTCACTTTGGTAAGGAGTTGCAGCTGCCCACTACTCGCAAGCCCAAGTCATTCAACCCTTTCGGCAGTCCAGAAGTCCTGGAAGCTAAGGTAAAGGGCATTCTCGCTACTCGAGAAGCACAAGTGAGGACTTTCCCCCCACCCCACAACCACATCCAAGCCAACATCACCCATATCCGCAGGTCCATGGAAGACCTCGAAACGTGGCAAAATAAAGCCAAAGACCGCAGAGAACAGGCTATGCTGAAGTACAGAGAAAAGCTCAGGGAGAAAAAACTGAGAGTGGAAAATGCGAAGTTGCAGAGAGTGCTGAAGCAGGAAGCGCTGCGAGCTGTGCAGGAGAGGGAGGAGCAGCACTTGGAACTGCAGCAGTTGCAGAGAGACTGGCTGCAGTTGGTGTCCTTCGCTTCCTTTGTCGACCAACTTTCCCTGAACTTCCGCAAGCGAAAACAACTCATTTTAGACGCCCAAAAAGTCGCCTTTTCCGTGCTCACAATTCAGCGCTGCTACCGCTGCATGATCCGCAAAGTCCACCCCAAGCGCAGTACTCTCCAGTACGCCCTGCACCACCTCAGTTTCTTCTGCGGACTGGAAGGTGCACACCTCACATATGCATCTCGAACACGCGTATTTGGAGTGCTAAAGGCAAGCTACCGCGGAGACAGGGTGAATGCAGCTGTGAGGGAATTCCACAAGAAAGTGATAATTGTGCAGAAGGCCTGGAAGGGGTATTTGGCGCTTAAGCAGGAAAGGCTGGAGCGACTCAGCAGACTGTGGGACGCAGCGCTGCGCTTACTTGAGGAACCGAAGGCCAAGAAAGCAGGGAAAAACAGCAAAGCGGGACAGTACCAAGCCATTGACCGCTACACGGTTCTAGTGGCCTATTTAAAAACCTGCCAACGGCAGTATTACCAAGACTTGAGTCGCTACCTACAGGCTTCCAAGTTATCCCGGCAAAGCATCAAAGCCCTCAAATCGCTCAAATCTCTAAAGAAGCAGGGCCGCTCCAGTGCGATTCCAGAGTTCCGCTACCTGCCCTCAGTGGAAGAAATGCGAGTTATGATTTTAAACTCAGTCCGAGTAGGCTAACTGTCAGATATGGAAAGTGTGAGTTGGCTGCAGGCTTTGATGGCTGTGGCTGGACTTGTGGTGGGTCTGCAGGTGTTCCTCATTGCGGCGGATAAGTACGTGAGGGGGGATACAGGCACTCAAGGAGCCTCGCAATTGCATCTGCTGCGGCGCATTCAGCACTGCTGTACCGGCTTGTTGCTGCTTCTTATCTATCCGCTGCTCGGCCACGAGCAGTCCAAAGTCTTCATCCTCGTCCCTACCATCTTGCACGCCGGTCTGGACTACTACCGCAGACGTATCAACCCTCGCTACAACGCCTGGTTCCTGCGAATGACAGGGAACATCCTTAGACCTGAAGAGAAGGAAAGCAGTTTTTCTGCCTCTGTTTGGTTCCTTGCGGGAGTCGCATGTGTGCCTTTCCTCTCATCTCGGCCTGTGGCAGTGTACCTGAGTGTGCTCAATCTGTCTTTCTGCGACCCGGCTGCATCGCTAGTGGGTATATCTGTGCCGTCAGTCAAACTGTATGGGAAGAAGTCTCTAAGTGGGTCGCTAGCTGCGGTAGTAACGGGCGGAATAGTGGCTTGGGCCTATTCAATGTGTTTTTCGCAGGAAGTTAATGTGTCCTTGGCTGCGGGAATAGCAGGAGTGTCTGAGTTCCTCACGGTGCCAGGGCTGGACGACAACTTCAGCATTCCTGTGCTCAGCTGTGCACTGTGGGAAGTAGCACTAAGTAGGTAGTAGCGCACCTGTTGCCGGAAATACCAAAATGGCTGGAAAAGCAAGAGAAAGCACAGACGTCTCCTCCACTGCTTCCGATGTGAACGGGCAATGGGAACACGAAAAAGCCTGCATAGTGTGCGGCTCTCGTGTGACCAAGACGCCAATGGGCAGCAACAAGCGGTACGGCTGCAAGTTCTGCAACCACGCAGTCTGCTCCAAGTGCTCTCCGAATCGTGATATGCACCCTGACACTGGGAAGTCGGAGCGCATTTGCAACAATTGCTTCAAGTCGAAGGACGACTTGGAGGCCAAGACTCAGATGGCGGAAACCATTGCTCAGGCGAGCAGTGAAATCGCTAGACTAGAAACGCAGCTGCAGGAGATTACCCAGGCCAAGCAGAATGAGGAGGTGATGAGGGTGCGGAAGGAACGGGAGTGTGAGGAGCTGAAAGGGAAGGTATTCGCACTGAGTTGCGAGCTGTCAGCGGTCTCAGACCAGGTGCACCTCGCAGAGCTGGAAAAGGTGAATGAGGACATGGGCAGACTGCAAGACAGGACCAAAGGCCTAGAAAGGATGAACGAGGCTTTAAAGTCCGAAATCGACCAAAAGAAAACGGAATTGATATCCCATTTGACAGAGCTAAAAGAAGCGAAAAGCCTGTTAATCGACCAAAAAGAACTGCAAGTCCAGCTCAAGTCCGCCCAGGACAGCCTGCTCAAGGCCACTTCTCAAACACAAGACCTGCAGCATAGCAAGTCCACACTAGACACTGCAGTTGCCACGCTTGAAGAGCAACTCCGGCTTTCACAAGCTGTCGCGAGTCAGACACAGACCTTACAAGTGCAGGTGAAGGAGCTGGAAAGTGCGAAAAATGCGCTTCAAAGCCAGTTAATTGCCAAAGAAAGGGAAAATTCTGGGCAATTGGCTGAGGCTTTGCACAGGGCGAAAGTGGCTGAGAACCAGTTGGAAGAGTGGGAAGCTGCCAAACAGCGGGCGGACCAGGAGAGGACGCAGGAAGAGCGACTGGTCACAAGCAAAATCGCTACGTTGCAGCAGACTGTGAGCGACTTCACAGCTGCGGCAGAAGAACAGAGACACGCATGCGAGCGTAAGGACGCCCTGATAGAGAGCCTGGAAAAGCAAGTGAAAGAAGCGAATAATACACTGAGAACTGCTTCAGAAACAGAGTCCACTCAACTCACTCAGCTAAGAGCGAAAGTGCAGCAGGCCGAAGAGCACTCCAATCGCCTGCAAAGGACCATTGATGAGCTCTCTCTGACCTCCAAAAAGACAACTACCGACCTTGCATCTGCCAGAATCGAAGTTTCCACCTTAACAAAAGACAAAGACTCCCTTCGTTCTCAGCTAGAAGCCTTGCAAACAGACCTGAAATCCAGCCAAAACAGCCTTGAAGACTGGCGCCAGCGCTGCTCTGCGGCTCAGCGAGAGATGGCACTCCTTTCTGAGAAGCTGTCCACGTCTGTTTCTGCACTAGAAGGCTCGCAACAGATCGCTCATACTGAGAGACAGCGACACGCGAGTGAGGAAAACGCGCTGAAACGCAGTTTTTCGGAGGAATTGGATAAAAACAGACGGCAAAATGAACTGCAAATAGCTGCTTTGAATGCAGAAATACAGACACTGAAGGACAAAACAGCCACTTTAGCCAGTACCTCCGATGCTCTCAATACCGTCAAAGCAGCTAAATCAAAGCAAGAACTCGAACTAACTGCCTGTCAGGAAAGACTCCGCACTCTCGAAGAAGTCCAAACTGGCCTTGAACGACGCTACAACGAGTCCCTGGCGAGACACAAAGAAGAAACAGAGGGCAGTGCAAAGCTGCTGGAAAGTCTGAGAGAGGACAAACTGCGGCTCACTGCGGACTTGGCTCAGAGTGGAATGGTTGCTGCACGGGCGGAAGAGCAGAGACACGCATGCGAGCGCAAGGACGCCCTGATAGAGAGCCTGGAAAAGCAAGTGAAAGAAGCGAATAACACACTGAGAACTGCTTCAGAAACAGAGTCCACTCAGCTCACTCAGCTAAAAGCGAAACTGCAGCAGGCCGAAGAGCACTCCAATCGCCTGCAAAGGACCATTGATGAGCTCTCTCTGACCTCCAAAAAGACAACTACCGATCTTGCATCAGCCAGAACCGAAGTTTCCACCTTAACAAAAGACAAAGACTCCCTTCGTTCTCAGCTAGAAGCCTTGCAAACAGACCTGAAATCCAGCCAAAGCAGCCTTGAAGACTGGCGCCAGCGCTGCTCTGAGGCTCAGCGAGAGACTGCGGTCCTTTCTGACAAGCTATCCGCGTCTGTTTCTGCACTAGAGATTGCTAACACTGAGAGACAGCGACACGCGAGTGAGGAAAACGAGATGAAACGCAGTTTATCAGAGGAATTGGATAAAAACAGACGGCAAAATGAACTGCAAATAGCCGCTTTGAATGCAGAAATACAGACACTGAAGGACAAAACAGCCACTTTAGCCAGTACTTCCGATGCTCTCAATGCCGTCAAAGCAGCTAAATCAAAGCAAGAACTCGAACTAACTGCCTGTCAAGAAAGACTCCGCACTCTCGAAGAAGTCCAAACTGGCCTCGAACGACGCTACAACGAGTCCCTGGCGAGACACAAAGAAGAGACAGAGGGCAGTGCAAAGCTGCTGGAAAGTCTGAGAGAGGACAAACTGCGGCTCACGGCGGACTTGGCTCAGAGTGGAATGGTTGCTGCACGGGCGGAAGAGCGAGGGAAGGAGTTCGCGGAGGAGAGGGACAGAGTGGGGAAGGAACTGGAGGAGTTGAGACTTGCACTGAACCGCGGAGAAAACGAGCAAATCCGTACTTTAGTGAGTGAAAACAAAGAGTTGAATCAAACCGCAAAGCAGGCCATCGAGCAAAAACACGCCTTAGAATCAGAACTAAAAGGCCAAGTACAGACCTGCAAATCCCTGCAAATCCAGCTCGAAACAGCTCAAAACAGCCTTTCCCAGGCCCGTTCAGACCTAGACCGAGTCAAATCCTTAGCACAGGACAGGGAAATCGAAGCTATTCGTCTGAGTCAGGACCTGACCGCTAGTCGAGACCATGCGAACCGCCTCAGTGCACATATATCAGACCTGCAGCAGGCTTTGGAAGCCAAGGAATTGGAGTATACAGCGAAAGTGAGGAAAATGTCAGAGGGCGGCAGTGTCGAAGTCGCTCGTTTGGAGGAACAGGTGCAGAGTTGTAGGCTGGAAAGTGTGCGTTTGGAGGAAGAACTGCATAAAGCGAAGCTGGAGTACGCCCGCAAAGCGCATGATTTGGAGGCTGGGAACGCGGACTTAAGGGGCCAATTGACTACTTCCAAAGCCGCAATAGCTGCGCTTCAGAAGGACCTGGCCGAGGAAAAGGCCACCTACGACCGAGACAAAGCCACCGCAATGGAGCTAATGGACTCTCTCAATCTCCGGCTAAAGACTCAGTCAGCTGACCTAAATGTCTTGGAGCATGAAAGAACTCGCCTACAAGGCTTGTTAGACTCCACCCAGCAAAACAACGAAGAACTCACTCAGCACCTCACACAGGAGCGAGTGTCTTCCATCAAGAAAGACAAGGAGCTGCAAAAGACCAAGAAGCCTAGGGAAGTGGTAGAGGATGTGGAGGACTTGGCGATACTGGAAAGAAAGGCGGATGAGCAGGATGCGGTAGTGCGCAGACTCACAGCTACAAGAAGCACTGTGAAGACTATGGGGGAGAGGGAGTTGGAGGAGCAGGGGTTCGGGAGGAAGAGACGAGGGTCGGACCCGAGCGCCAGAGATGCGTGTAGGTGCGCAGTATTCTAGCCGTTCATATTAATATGGAGAAAGGAGCGTTTGGGTGCTCGATATGCGGGAAGGCGTTTACTGAGAAAAGGCGACTTACACGGCATATGACTATACATGAAACGGTGAGACCGTATAAGTGTGCGCAGTGCTCGAAGACTTTTGGGGTGGAGGCGAACCTCAGATCTCATATGCGCATGCATACAAGTGACAAACTTAGACGTCGCCACCAAAACAACGACACTCCTGAAGAAGAAGACCACCTGCTGATCACCGGCACTCTGAGTCACGTCAAGACCGACCTGCCCTAGTCCCAGACTTATTAATCGTGCCTTATTATTGCGCTACTATGCAGTTCTCACTGGGCAGGAATATGTGCCTTTCCGGTGTATTTACAAAGGGTATCAGCAGAATTGAAGAATTGGGACGAAATCATTGGCAGTGATATAAAAGCCCACTGTAGTAGTGCTGCAGGGAAGTGGAATTTCAGCTAAATCGAGGCCTGGGAGTCTACAATTATATGGCGAGAAGGTTCTTCTTTTCTTCGAACCAAGGAGGCTTTCCAGGCAGTTTCCCTGGGTTTTCTGCCTTCCCAGGCGACTTCTTCGGCGACTTCGGTGGAAGAGGCAACGGCTTCTCTCCATTCCCTCATAGCAGCCGTCCTGTGGACAACAACAAGTACTACCAGCTCCTTGGCGTGGCAAAGACCATCGCCTGCTCCGAGGTGCGCAAAGCCTTCCGAGAAGTCGCGAAGACGAAGCACCCAGACAAAGGCGGAGACCCCAAAGCCTTCGCAGAAATAAGCCAGGCCGCAGATGTGCTTTCCGACCCTAAAAAGCGAGAAGTCTATGATAAGTACGGGGAAGAGGGGATCAACAAGGGCATAAAAGACGCAGGAGGACCGAGTTTCGGAGGCGCAGTTCGAGAAAGGAAGAAGCCGAAAGCGTCTCCTCTGACTATGCAGTTGGAAATGACCCTGGAAGAGGTGTACACTGGCTGCAGGAAGACTGCGGAGTACACTCGGAACGCTCTTTGTGTGCAGTGCAAAGGACAGGGCTACCTAGTACTGCTTGAGTGTCCGAAGTGCAGAGGCCAGGGTCAGTTTCGCTCCAACACTCACTTTGGCCTGGTAATGACCGCTTGCGATATGTGCTCAAATGGCATGGTCGGCGCTGCGAATTCGAAATGTCAATCTTGCACTCATCGAGGTTTTAGGGATGAACGGCACACTGTGCCGATTGAGGTGGAAAAGGGAGTGCAAGAAGGCTTTGAATACACAATTGCAAGTGAGGGTCACTATGCGCAGGGGAAAGACTCGGGAGATGTAGTGGTCCGGGTGCATGTGCAGCCACATGGTGTGTTCAAACGCAGAGGGGCGGATTTGCTGCTGAGCAAGTCGATAACGCTGGCAGAGGCCTTGGCGGGGTATTCCTTTGTAATCCGTCATTTGGATGATACTGAGCACTTGTTCGTGTCTCGGCCGGGAGACATGGTCAAGCCGGGCGATATCCGCACCGTGGAGGACTTGGGCTTGCCAGTGTTTAGAGACCCGATTAAGCACGGAAGTCTGTTTCTTCGCTTTGAAGTAGAGTTCCCTCCGCCCAATTACCTCACCTACGACGTAGCTGAGCGTTTGCGGAGCTGCTTCGGACCTGAAGATGAGGAAGCAGGCCCGATGGGTGCCGAGCACTGGACAGTGCCGTGCAAATCCGGCTTCACAGAAGCCAAACAAAAGACAATCCTTGACAAGGAAATGCCGAAGAAAGAGAAGGAAAAGAGACAAGAGCGCAGACCGCCGCCCCAGGTCTTTATGTCTCAAGGACCGCAGAACTGCTCTGGCACTATCTTCTAGTTGTAGGGACTAGTCGTAATGGCATACCCGCTGGAGAGGTATATTGAGGACGTGATTAAGAACTTGCAGACTTGCCTCTACTTGCGCAACTTCCCTTCGCTCAAGATAGAGCGGCACAACAAGCCCGAGGTGGAAACTCGGGAAAGTGCAGAGCTGCTTATGCCCGAAATCAACATCAAGCGGTCCGAAAAGGAAAAGTGCATGATCGAGCCTTCGATCAACTCCGCGAGAGTCAGCTTTTTGCTCAAGAAGAATGACGACTTGGACAGGTTCCTTACTTCGATGTTCATTCGCTTCATATCGCTACGTGCAGAAGAATTCTACATCCTGCGGCGACTTGCAGTGACCGGCTTCGACATCAGCTTCCTCTTCACCCACGTCCACCTGGAAGAACTGGCGCGCGAGCAGCTCATGGCCTTCCTGCGCACTTTCCTCAAGGAAATCGACAAAGAAATCAGTGAAATGCGCATCACTGTCAATACTCGTGCGAGGGCTGCAGCTACTTTCTTCGTGTCCAACCTCATTCCTCGCACTACACCTAGCTAACAGCACGCAGCTTAGGAGGGGGTGTGGGAGCTGCGGCCGGAGAGGAGCTCGCCTTCGTCGTCCTTGTCGCTGCACTTTTCTGTCAATTCCTTCCCTGACCTTGTCCTCGTCAATAGGGAAGATAGGCCTTTCGCCAGTGTGTTTTCTGGGACGCTGGGGTCTTCGGATTCCTGCTGCTCTAAATGAGGCAAGTCTGCTTGTCTGCTCGGCTCGCTCTCTGGTAAGGTGGGTCTGATTAGTGCACTTCGCTGTGAGTTTCTGCGGTTGCCCAGGAAGCCAGAGGTGATATTGGGAAAGGCATTGTGTAGAAGTAGCAGTCCGGCCTGCCTGATTCCAGTTATCTTTTGTGCGTTTATCTTGAGTTTCGGAAGTTTGTCTTTGAGTTCAAAGCGAGTGACACTGCGCTGCAAAGGCATAGTGGAAGTGCGCACATATTCGCTGAATTCAGATGTAAAGCGGAGCAGAATGCAGGGGTATAGCGCTGTCACGGTGACTGGCTCTTCTTCCAGTATGAAGGCGAAAGCCCGTCTCCCGTCTGATAAACTGCCGTCTAGCAGCACTACTCCGTACCCTAGCTCCACTTGCGCTTCTGCTGGGTACTTTTCAAAGCTGCTATTCGCAAATACGATGTCCAGCGTGTTCTTTTCCACCTGCCCCAGCAGACCGAACTGTCCCTTTCCCATCCTTATGGCGCTTTTCACACCTTGCAGCCACATTTTCCGTTCAAACTGCTCATTCGCAAGCAATCTCTGTATTTCCGCATGCGGCACAAAGGCCACCACCGAGTCAATTTCAGCCGTAGCAGTGGCAAGTGTCCTTTTAAAGGGCGGTAAAAGGTACTGCACTCCTACAGCGTCTCCAGCCCTGTGCTCTTCACTGTACCCACTGCCTACTTCTCGCACTCTGCCCTTCAAAACCACAGCCACTACCTTGATTTCGCTGTTTTCCTCGTGGATAACCCGCCCCATGGGGATATGCTCCTCACTAGTGAACTCAGCTAAATGGCGCAATTCCCTCAGTGTCAAGTCCTTAAACAAATAACAAGACCGGAGCAGGTCTAGTAGAGACGGCACTTTCAGGGAAGTGTGCAACTGAACAGTCCGAATTTTCCGTCTTAAAGCCCGCATTAAGGTCACATGCTCGATTTCCGTAATAACGCCTTGTTGGTATGCTTCTTCCACGCTTTGCTGTTCTGCGTACAAAACTGTGTAGCTGGCTTGGCGGGTCTGTACGTAGATGTACACTTCAGGGTAGGAGTCCACGATGTAGTCGTAGAGGAACTTCTGGGCCAGGACGATTTGGGTCTTCGGCTCGAGCATCACTTGCTCGAAAATAGCCTTGTTTATGTCTATTTCCATGACATCCAGCAGCTCTTCTGCCTCAATGTGCGCCCGGATGAAGTTCTGGCATATGTCATACGCCCCAGTGATATACCTGTACAGCAACTTCTTGAATAGACGGCCGAGTAATGGCAAATGTGCAGCCCGCTGCAAACAAGCCATTATCCTAGGCGGGTAAATGCTCTTTTCTAGGTACGCCCAATCCGTCATTTGGCTTTTTTCGTCGTCCAAACCTCGGTTTGCAGCTTCGATTAGTGTCAGAGCGGAGGTGCCGAAGCACTGCCCTTCCTCGAATTGGTGCCAGTACAGGCCTTTCAGTGTGGAATAATACCGTCTCCTAGTCTCAAAAACAATGTCCTCATCCGTAAGTTTGACCGTTGCATTAAACTGCTTCAAAATTTCCGCAGTGCTTGCATCACTGGCTTCGTCCAGCACCTTTCTGCCTGATTTCGTAGTCTTCATCATGTCATAAAACAGCTTTTCAGGTCCTGAAGACTGCACCACTTGGTCCCAATTCACCATCAAGTAGCCGGGTTTGTCCTTCATTTGCGCCATTTTGTGGTTTGTGACTTCCAAAATAGACGCAGTTACGGAAATCAGCATACTTTCTTGCACTTCAGTGAGGCTTTCCAGGCCTAGTACTCGCACAACTACGTGCAGAAGCATAGCATCAAAGATAATTGAAAGTGCACTCACACCCACACCCCAAAACAGCACTAAGTCTCTTATGCGCTCGTTGAAGCCTAAATTGTGATACACTAATAGCGATAAAGCCGTTGAAAAGGTCCCTTTTAGCGCTCCTACGATTAGAACCAGCATTGACTTTGTCGAACAGCCATACCCAAGTAGCCGCAGCAACGGCCAATGCAGCAAAATAACCACTGCACGCACTACATGCAGTAAGCCAAACAGGGCAAACAAGTACCCGATATCGCTCAAATGCAGACTTTGGAAATCGATGAGGAAATGGCCTAATAGCATTCCGCCAAGTATTAGTATCAAACACTCGATTATCGTCCCTATAAAGTTCCAAAATTCGTGCAAGTTCTTTTCGATGAGTGGACTGATGAAGGTTTTTCCGTAAGCGGACATGTACAGGCCTAACGTGACTACAGCGAAGGCTCCGGACACATGCACTCCCTTCAGTTCTGCGGTGTAAAACAATAAGTAGGTAGTTATCAGTGTCAACAGTGTTTCCAGCACTGCTTGATTCACTACTCTTCTCAGCCACAAGGTAAGTGCAAGGCTGAAACCTATGCCTAGGGCTATGCCTCCGAATGACAGTCGGAAAAACATGGAGGCAATGTCTGCCCCAGTCACAGTAGATGTGACCGCCCCGTCCATCATAACCGTAAAAATGACGATAATAGAGCCTTCATTTACCAGTGTTTCTCCCTGGATAAGGGTTTCGAGACGGTAGTCGGCTTGTACCTCTTTGAGCTGGGAAACTACGGCGACATGGTCTGTAGCGGAGAGGATTGCGCCGAGCATGATGGCAGTGTACCAGCCGAAGTCTTCGCTGAAGCCGAGGACGTAGCGGATTACGACGGCGGTGAGTAGGCAGGAAGCTACGACCACTGACGTAGCCAATAGGACGATTTGCCAAATTTCTCGCTTGAACGTGTACCACTCCGTGGAATACGCACACTCAAATATAAGCGCAGGCAGAAACAGCAACAAAATCGTCTCCTCCTCAATATTGTCCATCACATTCACCGCCGTGTCCATCAAACTCACATACTGTCCGACTGTCCGCAGTGCAAACCCTGCTAAAAGCAACAGCGCAGATGTAGGGATTTGCAGCGAATGTCTCAAAGACAGCACTACGCAAGACAGCAGCAGTGCAACAATCACCCACAGGTCCACAGTCGACACAACACTCGTTTCGGTGGAACTTGTCATTATGGGGTCTAGATGCTACCTAGGTTAGGCCTAGAGTTCCACTGGAGTGGTGGACGGGCCGCGGAAGATGGGGCAGATACCTCCGCATAGAGGGGGGGATGCGCACTCGTTGGGGAGTACGAAGGCGGTGATGGGGTTGTAGGGTGCAAACGTCAAGTACTCGAAGTAGTCTAGCAGGCCTGGCTGTTCACGGAACAGCCCCAACGGGGTCCGCTGCGTGGGCGTCGGAACCGCAGTTTCATAGTAGAAGTTGTTGGACTGGTTCCACACATAAGCCTGCGTACCATAGATAATATCTGTCCCCACATACTGCGCACCTGTGAGCCAGGTCTGATTCAGTGCTCCGCATCCATCCGTCGAGTTGCAGCAATAGCAGCAACTATTCAGCGCAGGGTAGTACAAGTACCGCATGTCATTAATGACCAAGTGACTACACATAGTGTCGGAAGTCATAGGCAGGCCTGTCGCACACATGACATCAGTAAGTCCGCTGAATCTATCCTGCCGCAGCAAGCCTCTTGTCGAGTCGTAGAAATTCTGACCGTAGGTCGTGGAGTTGCTGGCGGCGGTTAGCTGCGTTTCGAAGAACTGCACAGAGAAGACAGGCGGGTACTGGGGCGGCGAGGGCGTCTGGCCGAGAGCCAGCGCTGCCAGCACTGCAAAGAGGCAGGCCTTCAACATTTTCTATTTCTTCAACAGCAGCTCTAGGGATGACGTGGCTCCTAGCGTCCTTCAATCGAAGCTGTTATAGGCAAAGGGTAAGAATTGGTGCAAATGCAAGGATTCGGGAAAGTACCAATTTGCATGCTAATGTAAAGCAGCTATAGCGACTGCTAAACTAGTGAAATGTATTAGGCCAAAATACACTCTATGGAGTGAACAAACTAAATTAAGATTCGTATATATTGAGAAGACGCTTGATGTGGGCCAGTCCCAGCGAGCACACTCTGCATGAAAAGTACACAAGTATGAGGAAAAGCAAAATGTCCAAGGCGGAAAAGATAGGCTTCGACCTGAATCCGCCGTCTATAGAGGCCATAAAGACCACTCCAGGACCCTTCAAAGTCATCATTCTGCCCGCTTTCCCCAACACATTGTTCCTTTCTGAGGCTGAAATTCCCACGTTTGAGGAAAAACCCGCTATGCGACTCAGCGGGATGTCCACTTCTTCCGCTTCCGCAAGCGCTTTTTCGAGTATTGAGCCCTGGGCTTGCAGCAGCACCAGTCCGTCTCCCTTGACCGCTCTGAATCCAGCACAAAAGGCACTGGGGTAAGGCTGCGAAGAGACTTTGGCAGTGGCGAGCAGTAGAGAAGTCTTGACAATTAGCACGGAATCAGCCACTAACTGAGGGTTTAGCACAAGAATTGGCCCGCTTTCCGGTACTCCCACAGCTATGTACTCCAAAGAATCGCCCTTGTTGACTAGGAGCTGGCGGTTGCACGCGTGCTGGTAGTTGCCCCGCAGCCCCTTCCAAGCCGGGTCCGCCTCAACAGCGACTTTGCTGCTGTAGACCACAGCCTGCGCCTCCACACTCACAGACTGCAGGGGGAAAAGCAGGACTTGAGCCACATTGTGCTGCTCTCCTAGCAGCTGCACCGCTAGTCCCCGTCCACCTACCAGCGCCTGCATACTAGAAACTTCGATTATGGACGATGAGTTCTATTTCGAAGGGAGCTACTTGCGGTATTCCAGCAGCAACCACAGTCAAGTCGCTCCTTCAACTGTTGAAATAGTCGGAATCGTCGATTATGAGTTTGATACCAAGGATTCGGAAGTGGGGGAAGTGAGTAGGCCTGCGTTTCCGGCGGCTGGCAAAGCGTTGGCTTGGGTGTTTGAGGAGGAGGAGGAGCCGAAACAGCCGTTGAATGTGACTGATCTGCTGGAAACCTATTTGAAGCAGATGCTGGGGGCTAGTCTACACTTCGTGGAGATGTTTGCGCAGAAGAGGAGAAACCATCAAAAATACAAAGACGACCCGCCTTCTCTATTGACAGGCAACCGAGAGCCTTTCCCCTCCACTCAACTTTCATTCCCCGCTGCAAAGCAAGCAATTGACGGGGTTAAAACCTCGCTCCGTATCACTATTTTCGGTCTCCCAGATTTCCAAGACGTGAGCACAGCTTCACTGAGACATACCTGCATGGGCGTGCTGGCGGACAGCTATAGAATCTATATGCAATTCAACTCTGACCTGGATACACTCACACAGGAACTGTATGGCGAAGCCTGCAATTCGGACCGCAGTGCGATGCTTGACTTTCTGGCGGGCATTGAGACGCACCCTAGACTGGTAGATGTGTGTAAGTACTGCGTGGTTTCCAAGGCGTCTTCCACAGCTAAGGGAGTACTGAAAAAGATATACCTGGACCTGCTGGCTTTGCGTCACAACACTACCCCTACGCTGGCTCAAGAGTTAGTGCCAGGCTTCACCTACGACCACATTGAGTCCTTAGACGAAGTTGTGCAGCTGGTAGAGCAGGACTCTACCCGCAGTGACGACCAAGAAGTCGAGCGTTTCCGCCAATCTCTGCTACGTGCTAAGCCTACTGGGCCAAAGGTGCAGGTAGAGTTCTCTGATCAGTTCCTAGCTAAGGTGGAAGCCAGACTAAGGGGCGCGAAGACTGCTCGAGTTTAAGATGCACGGCGGAGGCTTGCACTGGATATATGATGTTCTGCACTCTTTATAGGCTAAATTCGGGTAAATCTGGCTCCGTCCTTCAGTAATTGGCCTGCGTATGGGAGGAGATGCAGGATCTATATAGAGCCTGTCGATAAGTCTGTGAAGAACTGACTGTCAGCATTATGGAAGAAGCGCCAGAATTGGTTGTATCCTACAATAACGCTGCCTTCCTATACCAGCACAGGCTATAGCACTCTGCTAGTTTTCACCCAGTAGCGATTACCCGCTATCTCTGCATTTCCCATCAGGCCTGCAGACTCATGCACCCTTCGACTAGAAGCGAAGCAATCGAATTCCCGCGTTAAAGCAGGCCCTTAAAAGCTCTTGCAAGCAAAGAAAAACCGGTAGTGCGCCTGGACTAATGGGCTTTCCTGCACTTTTCGAAGTAGTCAGTCCTTCACATGAGGGGAGCGAGACCGGCTTGGTCTGGGTAGTCTGCAAATTGCTAGATGAGGAATCAGCCAGGAGCTGAACAAGACTGAAGCGCGCTTGTAGGCGTAGCGCCCTTGAGTCCAGCCTTCCCAGAGAGGGATAGGAGTGAGTAGAGGACTGGGAGTGAATCCCGCCCTCCAGTCTGAGCCCACTTTGTCCCTGTCAGATAGTAAAGGAATCCAAGGGATTTAATGGTACCCCCCCTGGTTCATTTCCTCCATACTCCCACTCTCTCACTCTTTGCAATCCTGAAGCAAGCCTTCCATTATAAAAGCCTCGCGGCCTCTTCCCGTTATATCAACAAGCAATGGGCTTCGCCTTTTCTCGTCTGTGGGCTCGTCTCGTTTCCAAGCGCGAGTGTCGCATCCTTATGGTGGGTTTGGACGCTGCAGGGAAGACCACCATCCTTTACAAGCTCAAACTCGGGGAACTGATCACCACTATCCCTACAATTGGCTTTAACGTGGAAACTGTGGAGTACAAGAACATCGCCTTCACGATGTGGGACATCGGCGGACAGGACAAAATCAGACCGCTGTGGAGACACTACTACCAAAACACACAAGCCGTGATTTTCGTAGTGGACTCAAACGACAGAGAGAGAGTGGAAGAGGTGAGGGAGGAATTGCTCCGTCTGCTGCAGGAAGACGAACTGAGAGATGCAGTGGTGCTGGTCATTGCCAACAAGCAAGACCTGCCGAATGCCATGAATGCGGCGGAACTGAGAGGGAAGTTGGGACTGGACCAGCTGCGCTGCAGGAACTGGTACTTGCAGAGTGCGTGTGCGACTACTGGGGAGGGCCTGTATGAAGGACTGGACTGGCTGTCCAGAGCTGTGGCGGGGAAGAAGTAGCTGTAGTAACAAACTCCAATTCTAAGCACTGTCCTGCTGCCTGAGCCTTGTATAATACTGCTCTTGAGTTCGCACCTAGTCTTCCAGTGGCTTCAATGTTTCCATACACTAAAAAGAGATGGAGCCACTTTGGAAGCCGCGGTCTGGATATCTCAGGAAATACCAGAAGACCGACTCCTATCCATCTAATCCCGTCCTTGTGCTGGTCAAAGCATTATTTGCGAATACCTTTGGCACAGACTTCATCGTGCAGACCTTGATGATGCACAGGCTTCGAGACAAGCACTGATATTTCCGCTACTGCAGACTGATAAGACTCGCTTCTTCTCTAAGGCGATCTGACTACCTATCAAGGGGGCGAAAAGGAAGGCTCTAGTGGCCATTTCCAATGTAAACTTCCTAATATATTATATCAGCCCACTTCCAACCGAGAAAGACAGTGGATGTTTACTGTAGTGCCAGGCTTTATTGTTGCTGGAAATAAGCTAATTAGGCAGTTGCATATGGAGATTTGCTATAGAATTAATGTTGCATAAGCCCGACCTTCAATAGGAACACTACTTTGATTAATCAGATAAACTGCTATTGGAAGCGAGATCTGTATTCCCTGCTTCTTTCCTTAAAATAGATACACTCCCTTCCTAGCATCTCAATAGTCAGACTGCCAATTCAAGCGTCTGGCCTGCGAGAGCCTAGTAAATTGCAGGAAATGTTGAATGTGTCTTATTGCTGAGTGTGCATAATGATGCAGTGTGGAGCCAGTACTCTGCTTCTCATCATAGCAAACGGTTTCTTGCATTACTTCTTCGTGAAGACATGCACTATTTCCTCTACATCCAAACGAAATCCCTAAGAAACCTCTTACCACCCTAACACCTAGAAGCCACGTTTAGGACTTTGGACTACTTTTCTGTATCGGCTTACTGCCAAGCTTTTTCTAGTTGTCGAGACCTCAATACAGAAACTAAGGGCAGGGGAAAGTATAGTTAAAAGCAGCGGATTGGAAGGTGAAGCCCAGTGGCTTTATTTGGCATCTCCTTCACTACAACAGATTGCTGCTTTCTGAGTGGGGTAGTAGATCTACTCTCTGTTCTCATGAATGTAAGGTCGGGAAACCAGCGAGAGTGCAAGAACTGCGTGCAAAGA
>Ga0247837_1003504_pt1 | contig 27131 bp, 16 predicted proteins | sample LaCtaG_2_FD_187115 | JGI IMG/M metagenome (GOLD analysis project Ga0247837, IMG submission 187115) | Freshwater microbial communities from meromictic Lake La Cruz, Castile-La Mancha, Spain - LaCruzMarch2015_14.5m | ecosystem: Environmental > Aquatic > Freshwater > Lake | place: Spain: Castile-La...
AGGCTGTTCGCTCGGCCAGGAAGTACTTGGGAGTGCTGGGGTATGAAAGTGACGGAGAATTGTTGTTGCGGCCAGTGCTGACCCTGTGCGAGCAGCTGATTTCCCACCAGTCCATAGAAAAGCGCATACTCGCAGCTAACTTCCTCGGGACGATTTCACGCAGTTTCGAGGACGACGCAGCCCTCACTCAGTCTATCTCCGCCTGGATCCTCAACAGAGCGATTCTCCCGAAGCTTCTGAGCGACCTGCACCCAGAAGTACTGAGCCGCTGCTCCGGCCTGTTCCAGTGGCTGCACCAAGCCGGACTGTTCCCAATAGACCTGCTGTGCTCGCTCTTTAGCTCTACGGCCAGTGCTCACGAGTCCTATGTTGACTGCGTCCACTCCTTGATTTCGCTGCTTGTCCCGAGCTTCAGCTTCGGGGACACTTGCAGCCTTTTTCAAGTGATAATGAGTGTTGATGACTACTATAACGACAAGAAAACTCTACAGCTGATTAAGCAAATATTCGACTCTTTGCCTGAAAACAGCCAGGAAACTGCTGAATTCGCCTTTAAAATTCTCACAGACCTGATAAACTACATCTGCTCAGATGCTAGATCTGCCAGCAGTGGCGACCTTTCAGCCATTTACCAAGTCTGCTTCGACCTACAGCGACTAAAGGACATCAGAGAGGTGGCCATTCCTTCTACAGCATTGCTGCTCTCTAGGATTGTCTTCGATATTTCCAATTTCAAGCCAAAACTGCTGTATCAGTTCCTGGAAACCTTCAAAGGAGACGAGGGCTTTATTTCCAAACTGATCCTGACTCTGAAACGCTCAATAGTAGAGCCACTGCACATGTGTTTTCTGCATCTGCTGGATCAGTATCAAGCAGGACAAGTGCCGAAGGAAGACATAGTCTGGGCTCTGAAGGCCTTTGACCTGCTGGCAGGCGCGACTTATCAGCACAGTACCCAGCAAAGTGTGTTAACTGATAGAGACTTCACGAAGATGTGTATTTCGGTGTGTTCGATTGAGGGAGAAACGAGAGAACTGCATGAGGAGTTCCTGGCGTTTATGGTGGAATGTGCGAGTTCGTCTGTGTGGTGTAATGAAAGGTCACTGCAACTGCTTCTAAAGACGTTCGAACTGCCCGAAGCGACTTCCTTCCTGTCCAATCTAAATAGAGTCTGCTACGAGTCCCTCTTCCGTCTCTTCCTGCAGCTGAACAAGCCTGTGATGCAAGTCGAAGACCTGTCCGTGCTGGTAGTCTTTCCAGAGATGGAGCTGTACGAGCTGTCTGTCTTCGTGCGAATGGCAGTGCTTCCCAAGGACCCGGAAGTGCGCGAACTAGCGCTGAGGCACGCTAATAGTCTCCTAACGGCTTGCGACACGCCCAATCGTCTAGTCCAAGACCAGTTCATCCGCCTCCTATTCGCACTGATGGACAGCAGCAACAACCCCTCCGTGCACCAAAACAGCCTGGCAGCGCTTCAAAGCTGCATCGAGTACAGCCGCAAGTACTCCACTCTGCTGAGAGACCCAGACGAACTGCAGCTATGTGTGCGCCAACACCTCCAAGACGCCCAGTCCGACCCGCAGGCTGCCTGCTTCGACCTGCAGGACTACTTCTCTCATAACATCTCCACCTACGCACACAAGAACAACGCGCAGTACATGCAGGTCAAGCTAGTCAAGTCCAAGCGCAAGACAGACGAATTCACCAGGAACTACTTCCTATGTCCTTATACTCCTGCGGATTTCCGGGCTGTGATGAGCACTGTGTACCGCAGTGCTCTCCTCAAGGTCTTCAGCAGTCCCTCCTTCGCTGTGCACCGACTCGCGCTGTGGGTAATTTCCGCTCTCTTGCCCGATAGCAGTCTGTACAGCGAAGTAGGTCGGCTGCAGGAAGCCTACAAAGCCCTGTTCCAGGCCAAACTCGAAGAACGCACTTTCATCCTCCTCGCTCTCAAAGAACTCAGCAAAAGGCCTGACTTCCTCCCCAAATATGCTCCCTTTTCCAATGACTTACTGAGGCTGCTGCAACTGGTGAGTGTGCCGCAGACGGAAATGGAGGCCTGGGTGGCAGCGGTGCAGCACAGAGCAGTGCTGTACTACGAAGTGCTGCTGGACTTGATCAGAACTCACTTCACTCAGGCCCGAAAGCCCATTTCTGCTGATAGTTTGGTCCAGATGCTGGCTGCTTTGGAGGTCTTTTCGGTCTATTTTGTTCTTCCGTGTAGAGAAAAAATGGAGGAGACGAGTTTGTTGCGAGTGTTGGGGGAAATACTGGTGGAAACGATTAAAACAGAGGACATTGTGGCGAAAATCGCTGAAACGGACTACTTCTCTGCCTTCTACCAGCGCATTTTCCTGCACAAAGTGCCCACTGCCATCAGCCAACAGGCTGCGGAGCTCCTTAAGTTGCTTTGCCAGGCAGACTCCCGCTTTACTGACTATTTCCTGGAACTACTGCTAGAAAACGTCTCTAAAGCCTTAGAAAACGAGTCAATTGGCTATATCGACGCCCTTTCCTGGCTGCTCAAACAGCCGCATTCAGTCCAAGAGTTCACCTCGCAGATAGTCCAAATGGCTCACACTGTCCTAGAAAGCCTGCAAACCGTGGGAAATACCGCCTTCGGAGTCAACTTGTGGAGCATTGCGGAGAGCTTGCTGCATTGGTACCAAGAGGAAGAGGTGCAGACACTGCTACAAGAGGCGCTTAGGGCCTTTTCCAGTCCAGGCCCTGTGAAACACTCCCAAAGCGCAATTTTGTCCTTCATCGAAGCAGTCCGAAGTGCAGTTCCCAGCCTGGAAAGTGACATTTTGGCGGATTTGAGCCAATTTTACAGGGATGTTTCCTGGAGAAAGGCATCTGCTGCCTACTGGAAGCTCAACTTCTCCTCCCAAACCAGCTCCTCAGCCCGCGGCTTCCGCAACCCAGGCGCCATTTGCTACATCAACTCCGCTTTCCAGCAGTTGTTCGCTATTTCCTCCTTTGCGGAGGGAATTCTGGCTGCAAATCCAGACCCTGCCCAGTCCCTCTTGCTGAACTACCAAAGAATAGTCGCTAAAATGAAGTTTAAACCTTCAGGGTCGATTTCAGCTGAAAAGATCTTATACTGTTTGCGGAATGAGCCTATGGATTCTAATGAGCAGACCGATATAGAGGAGTTTTTCAATGAGTTTCTGCACAAATTAGCCTCTCAATTGACGGAAATCGGCTGTTCTGACCTGATTTCCGACCACTTCCAGGGCGTGACGGAGACTAACTTGGTAGGCAAGCAGGGCTGCACCCACAGTCGCGCCTCCTCCCAGCCTTTCCTAGTCCTCAGCGTAGTGATCAAGAACAAGCGGACTTTGCAGGAAAGTTTGGAGACCTTTACCAAGGGGGAACTGCTCACAGGCGCTAATATGCCTGAATGCGCTGTCTGTGAGGCAAAAGTGCCCACTGAAAGTGTGCAGAGAGTCCGGCATTTGCCCAATGTTGTGGTCATTTCCCTGCGTAGGTTCGAGTACAGCATCGAGGCCAACCGAAGGTACAAACTGACTGAAAAATTCGCATTTCCGATGCAACTTAACCTGAAATCAATCGCAACTGAGTCAGTTCTGCCTGAAAACTACTACGAATATCGACTCCAGGGAGTGATAATTCACCAAGGCACAGCTGAAAGCGGCCACTACTACTCCTTGGTGCGGACAACTGCAGGCTGGGTGAAGTGCAACGACGAGGAAGTGACGGACTTCGACGAGAAGGAGATAGAGAAAGAGGCATTTGGAGGACTTGCGCAGGGCAGGGCGCAGCTCCTGGAGCATTGTGCGTACATACTGGTGTATGCCCGGGACCAACTCTATCGCTATGCAGACGCTACTATGCAGGTGCAGGCGGTTCCACCTCATCAGGCTGAGGGAGTGGCGGATACTGTTGGCCGGGTGCAGGCGAAGTATGCGGCGCATAGTGATATAAACGGCGCACTTTCTCGTCTTCTCAGTCCTTACTATGTGCAGTTTGTGCAGAAAGTCCTGTTGTCGCCCTCTCTGTCCGCCAAATCGCTCATTTTCGTCCTCAGCTACTTCCTCACTATATACGTCCGAAAGGCTTCCTACGCCCAGGACCATCCTTTGCTGCCAGCACTCCTAGCAGTCATTCCTACAGTCCCTAATATCGCCTTTTGGACGACTGAAATAGTGGGAAATTCGGGGATAATTGACGAATTGGTCCTTTCCGCCCCTATTCACGTGCAAAAGTCTCTAATCCTTATCATGAAGGAGGTACTGGAAAATGCGAATTTGTTGCTGATTCGGCACTTTTTAGGGCGACTGATAGGGAAAATGGAGAGTTTTAAGGACTGCGGAGCCAAGGAATACGCTCAGTTCTTCGAATTGATGTACTACGCAGTCTCCAAGTCTCCCAAAGACGCCTTAGAACTGCAGCTGTGTGAGCGACTCGTGACTAAACTGATCCCACTCGGAGAGGAAATGGGTAAAATCGAGTCTAAGGACCATATTTTCACCCCAGACTCCTACCTCGGCCATCCCTTCCCAGAGCCTTTTCGTCTCCACCTGTCCAGCAAGCGCAACTACGGGTTCCAACTGAAGATACTGGGGAAGCTCTTCCCGCACTTAGAGCACTTGCAGCGGTACTTCGTGGAAAACCTCACCATTCTGCCTGCAAACCTCCTGCTGCTAGACACTGAGTTCGAGTTGGAGCAGGTCCCTGCACTGCTGCGTTGTCCTGGTGCAGACCTGACTTCCTTGCTGCAAGTGCTAGAGCAGGCCTATCAGGACAAGTCTGACTCTTACAATGAAATGAGACTACTGTTTATTCTACCCCGCATTGTGGGCAGCCAGTCCCAGGTGACCACTCGTCTGATCCAGTTACTGCAGCAGGTAATGTTTCCCGTAGACTGCTATACCGTTTAGTGATGCAATTTGGATCAGCTTACTGTTCCAGTCCTACAGCTACAGTGCAGACCATAAGGAGTGGAGCCAGCCGTTGGCGCAGCAAGGCATAGGCTCTGCTATGCGTGCATATGGCTTTCCTGATCGAGAAATTGAAGATTACCTCAGCTTGATGCGATTCAGACAGCCCATAAATCCAAGGCCGGGAAAGAGACAGTGCCACTATGGGGAAAAGCTGCGTAGTGGGGAGAAAGTGAAGGTGGTGATTGAGGGCTTCCTAGTGCCAGGGACTGTGGTGGAGTCTTGGCGGGTGGCGACTGTGCTGAAGCTGGAGAAGAGCGGGGAAGTGAAGTGGGTGCTGGGGGAGGCGGACCTCTCTTTAGGCTAAAATATGTCTGGACACTGCTGGAACGCGGTCCTGGTCTTGGCTTCCCAGTACTCGCCCTTATATTGCCACTCCCCGTCTCTCTCCTCGAACCACCTGGGCACGTACAGTGCCCCGGCCTCACTTCGCTCCTTCCTGGCCTGTCGCTGTTTCTCCTCTATTCTCAGTTTCTCCGCAGTCGCAAGCTTGATATCGCCGTTTTCCAAGGCGCGCTGATCCGGCCGATAGCGCGAGTCTGTGGGCGCAATCGGGTCCTGATAGGCCTCCGGAGGGATATTCAGCTGCAAAGTGAACTCCGTGAAGGAGTAGTTGTTCTCATACCCTATAGGGAAAGGCGCAATTTGCCATATAGTCCGTTCCTCCCCAGTGGCTTCAGTCCTTAGCGTGATCCTTTGGTCCCACTTGCCTCTAAGCGTGTATTTGACTATGCCGTTAGCGTCGAAAACAGTGCCTTCGATGCAGTGCGGATTCTTGTCGAACCAGCCCAGTCTCTTTATGTGCAGACTGCAGTACTCCCCTGTGGTGTGGTTGCTCACCCTCAGCAGTCCATGGTGGTCCACATACACCTTCCCGATTATCATGTTGTGCACACTGGTGTGGGGCTTGGTCCAGGAAATGTGCTCGTTCCAAGGCTTGAAAAGCAGGTGCATTTCTCCAGTGGGGGAAACCAGCAGAGAAGTGCCTTTGAAGCTGGACTTGACCTCCGTGTTCCCCCACGACTCGTACTTCGGGTGGTCACAGTGGATAGCGGAAATGGGCGGATGGTGACTGACCTGCTCAGCAACTAAGCTGAACCCCTGCGTTTCCAACTCAAAGGTCTCCCCCAGCACAGGGTTGAACGGCTTCATGGTCCTGCCCACTGTAAAAGCGTACTGCGAGACAATCCAGGTCGCCACATAGGCCAGCCGCAGGCAGGGCTCCGGCTTATCCGCAGCCTCCGACAGCAAATCACTATAAGTAAAATCCTCCGAAAAGCGCTGCAAGAAGGACAGCGGCTCATTGAAGTACACCGGCACTGCGATTTTGCTCAGCTCCTGCCCAATCGTGTCCTTCAGCACTTTCCACAGGTTCACCTTCTGGTTCGGGTTGCGGAGGTAGGGCAGACAGTGGCGAGTGGGCTTGGCGGACCCTCCGACTTCCAATAAGGTCATTTCCTCCTTTGCGTCGTAGAAAAGGTCGTCGGAGATGCGACTTACAGCGTCTTTGAACTCGATTTCCGGCTCCTCTGTTGGGTCGAAGGCAGACATCGCAGCTCCGAAGCGCTGGCCTGACCGGCCTGTTTCCAGGTCCTCCGGGCCGATACTGACGAGACTTTCACGGTCTCTGAGGGTGGAAGTGAGTTTGGACAGGCGGGCTTGCTGGTCCTCGATGATCGACATCAACTGAGTTACCGAGGCTTTTAACTGAGAGCTCAAATCGGATATCGACCGGATTTCCGGACTTAGCTTCAAATTGCCAGCCAAAAGGTCGATTTGGGCCTCTAATTGCGCCTGCAGATTCCACACGTTTCCCACGATTTCGGCCATTTCTTCGTGCTTTCTTTCGTCTGCATCGACGCTGTCTCTCATTTCCTTGGTTTCGGTCTCGATGGCCAGGTGGGTCTGCTGTTCTCGCAGTGCGGCCAGCCAACTCCGTCTTTCTTCAGCCGTTTGGGCCTTTAAATGGACCTCGGTGCAGCCTGTGTCGATCACTATACGGCGGTCATTCCGGCTATGGGCCACCACTTGCGCTATATTTAGGTGAATAACGCCTTTGCTCTTCTGTCCCTTATCCGAACAGTAGTACAGCACTCCGTTGTGCAGAATGAAGTAACGTCTGCGCCAGCCGTACATGTAGTTGACCCACTTGAGCAAGAAGCCTTCCATTGCTAGCTAATTGCAGCGCACAGGCAGCGAGTGCAGACCGCAAGGGACTGGCTGGGCGGGTGTTAGTGCTCAGATGACGAAAATAGGGTGTGCTATAGGCAATTTGTGTAAAAGTGACTAAAGAGACTGTAGCGAAAGCAGCCTGGCGAGTGGCAGATAAGCCCTTGCAGAGTTAGAGTTCCCTCTCGAAAGCTCAGTCTGCCGCTACTTCCAATTGGCACTTTAGGGCCAGTTCAAAAATCTAAGATCTGTAGGGACTGGAGACAATTGACTCAGTGGGCAGACTGGAAGCCGAGGAAAAGTGCAAAAATTCGGTCTAATTTGCTATACAAAGGAAATCGCATCAAAAAGCACTCTCCCATATGTGTCCGCCGCCTGCTCCCTGCAATTCGCTCCTCCACAGCCCCTACCTCCTGCTTCCCCCTTCCAAAGCGTCTACTTTGCCCCTATTCACTGGATAGCCATCGAGTATGCTTAAGTCATTAATCTAGAAGCCTCGACTAAGGTATCAGCCTTCGAGTCTTCTGCGGCCTGGCTTTGGTTTTCCTCTGCGGCTGACACTGTGATGGTGGTCAGGCCACTGGACATGCGAAAAGCTTCGTGTCTTTTCAATAGCAGGGCTCTGCGGGTCACGAGAGGATGAGCGCCTGGAGACTGCAGGCACGGCACTTTCGTTCTTTTCGAGTTGACGACTGCATCGTAAGTCTCAGTCGGCCTTGGGATGCAGAAATGTGTAGTTTGCATGACTGAGTCGACAGCGGACCTTGGCTGACATACACCCATTTATATATCAGAGACATTTGCATACTCCGAAGCACCATAAAGGGTTAAGGGAGGGAAAGCGCCACTGTGACCCTTTGGACTGCCTGATTAGGCCTAAAGCCCTGGCAAAAAACCTTTCCCGTCGTATTTAGCCGTGATTCTTGGGGAAAGCCTGGGAATTAGCATGGGAAGTGTGTAGGGCAGAGACTGATAAGGTCTCAGATTCGCTGGAAATCGAGAAGAAAGAGAGGGATTGGGCGAATCACGCACTAAGAAAATGTACCTGCGTTGCGATAAGGCTTTAGTCCAGCTCCCTTATTTTCTAGCCTATTGTCAGGAAAAAGATAGAGTTTCCCGATTTTCCTTTGCAATTACACCATTCGCTTCCTGCTAAAACTTGTCTATGGGCTTTTTCGGGAATAGCCCTCCTACACAGGGTTAGTGAGGGATATTGGGAAGTAGCATCGGAACACTGCAGGACTCCAACTCTCAAATGCCCCATTCGTTAACGTATTAACTATATATGTCGCTGAGGACGAGGAAGGACGATGGGTCGAGACGCACTCCAAGCCGAGTGGACGAAGTGACAGGAGCGCCTATGTCCAGAACAGCAGTGCCAGTGCCCGCCGACCCTCCAGTGATGTTCCAAGAAGGTGACCCTGTGGAGTACGACCCTGGCCATCGGAGTTACGCTTCTAGAGTCAGAGCCAAGGGCGCCCTCAACAAGCGGGAAATTGCCACCAACCAGGCCAAGTCCTCACATCGCCTGCTCTCTCCGGGACCCAGCAACCCGCACCGCCTGTCTCCCTATCAACACAGTCAAATGCAGGAAGAGGTGTTAAACGTGGTTTCTGAGCACAAGCCGCGCACTCAACTTAGTCCTTCGCCCTTCAATTCCGCCTCCACTTCGCTTTTCTCCAGTCCTGAGTCTCACTCCAGCGCCCTCAAACCTGCTGATAAGGTCATATTCCTCGAACGCAAACTCAGCGAAAGTCAAGCCAAGTGCCGGAACTTGGAACAACAATACCACGACCTACTAACCAAGCAGATACGGACTGAACAGCAACTGGAGACGGAAATAAAGGGGAAAAGCTCGGAAAGAGACAGAGTGGCCAGTCCTTTGGCTGAGGAAACTACCAGTGTGGACCCAGGCTTGGGGTCGCAGGGGAGTGTGGAGGGACTGCTGAGGCAGGTGCTGGAGGAGTTGAGAGATTTGAAGGGGAGAATGGCGAGAATAGAGAAATCAACTGCCAAAATAAGCAAATCCGATACATAACTATAGATGTTTGCAGGTTTTTTCGTTTGTTGCATATATTTTCCTCTAAGGAGACTGTTTTTCCCCAATAAAACGCTAAATATTGCCTGCTATTTACCGTAAATTCCTCATTTTCAGCCTCCACTGCGTCCATACATCCAACAAAAAACGCGAATTAGCCTATCTCCCTATTTTAATCCTCACAAAACCACTTATTCCCAGCCATCGCATACCTGAGCACTTGCCCGTCCTTATTCATCGCATACAAACAGCAGTCTTTCCGCACTGTATTGACCCAGAAAAAGAGCCACCCAGGCCTGGCAGGTATCCGCTGGAACCCACTGCACTGGCCTGTGCCTAGGTCTAGGAGGAAGGAGACTCTGCAGGCTTCTTCGTTGCAGCTTTCCCCGCCGAAGACGAGGAAGTGGCTTGGGCTGAGGGGCCAACAAGCGTGCTGCCAGATGTTGTCGGGCAGAGTGATATTCGCGAGAGTCCACGCATCACAAGCAACCGAGTAGAACTCAATCGACCGCTCCACCGTCTTCTATACCCGCCCAGTACATAAATCCTCCCCTGCAAGGCAGCAGAGCCCGCACACGTCCTTTCCACCTGCATCTGCGCCAGACTCATCCACACTTTCTGAGAAACATCATACACTTCGCAGTCTTTGTGAGTGACATTTTGCGTGTTTTTGCCTCCGAATATGTAGAGTTTCCCGTCGAGGTGGAGAGAGACGTGGGAGGAGTGGCCGCCCAGCATGTCTGGAAGGGCTTCCAAAGAGCAGTTTGGGACATTTAGTTTGCGGGCGGTGGAGAGTGCGCCGCTGCTTTTGTTGACTTTGCCTCCGGTGATGGCGATTTCGGAGTTGCTGAGGGCGGTGGAGATAGACCACCGGGGGAAGCTGTCCTGCAGTAGACTCATAGGGACCACGGAATGAGAGGGGAAGGAGTAGAGGAGGAAGGCAGCACTGCCTCTGTGGATATATGTGAGCAGGGGACAGTTTTCGGAAGGCGCAATGGACAAAATCGGCTGATGGAGAGATTTTGAAGCCTGAAAAGAGGTCAAAAAGGCGAAAATGTCATTTTCTTCCGACATCAGTTCAAATTGGTGTATCAAACGATCGATATTTCCCACCTTTTCCAATACATTCGCCTCTATTTCCCTATCCAATCCCTCCATTTCCAGTCCTTTTTGACTCCTAAACTTATCCTCAGCGAGTATTTCCCTGACCTCCCTAACCCTTTCCTTCCCCCTATCAAACTCCTCAGCAAGTGCCCTTCTCGCCTCACTGAGTGCCAACACCTCATGTCCAGAGTGGTCCTTCGCACACTCCAAACAGAGAAACACGCAGTCCCACAAACAGTACAAATCCAGCGGCTGGCTGTGCAAGGCACAGGGCAGGAAGGGGGAAATCGCCCTAATTTTGTGGTGTTGGGAGGCGGAGGAGAGGTGATGGAGGTAGCAGCAGGGCGCACAGATGGGGAAGTCGCAGGCGAGGCAGAGGCTGTTGGCAGGGTTGTGAGTGCAGAGGCCGCAGGTCTCTGTGTGGTTTGCTCGGTTGCCTCTGATTGCGTCCACTAGCAGGTTCTGTGGCAAGGCCTGCACTCCTCTGCCCTGGACGTAGGTTCTGCCTCTGCAATTGGGACAAGTCAGAACCTGGCTTTTCCGCTCCTTGAGTCCCTGCAGTTCAATTAGGTCGCCCACACAGACTCTACAGAAGCTGTGTCCGCAAGCCAAAACAACCGCTTCCACAGGCGCACACAAGCACGCAGGGCACTCCTCCATCGCTATATATGGCACTTGCACGCAGAGAAGAAGGCGAATCCGCCCTCCAAATGAACGCCCCTCAGGCCGCAGCCAGCGACCTGCCGCCATCTAAGTCCCTGGACGAAACTGTGCTGTGTCTGCGGATCCGGTATTGGTGGTTTCTGACTCTATTCAATCAGGCCTTTTTGGTGATATTGCTGGTTTCCTGCCTTGCGACTCCGAAGTGGGTGAAGCAGGGTGACTACGGCTACGAGTGGGAAGGCGGGGTGATAGCGTGCACTACGTGTGAGTACTTGCGTTGTAGTGGCTGCGGAAGCTTCGACAATCAACTCTATTCCTCGCTAAAGGACGACGGACAGTGTGGGGCTTCTCTGGTTGCGGAGTCTTTCTGTAGTGCTTTTGAAGATTTGAGTGCGGCGGGAGGAGTTTACTTCTTTTTCGAGATTTTCTCCTTCCTTGCTCTCTTTGCCTGGATTGTACGTGTAGTCTTCCTACTCTACGGAAAAGACTGCTGCACTCGCATGCGCTGGCTGGGCTTTCTGTACCCAGGCCTCGCCCTGCTCTTCCACTTCCTGGGGCTGATCATCTGGGCGGGCATTTCAGAGGCCAAGTTCGACGGAGACTGCCAAAACGACCAATTCGACGGGTCGAAGCCGACTCTGTGCGCTACCAACGGCCCTGCACTGGCAGTGTTCACAGTGGTTTTCTACGCTATTGCTGTGGGCCTGTTCGCCTTTTCCCTCGTGAAATCAGGCCCCAGCAGTCCCCAGAAGGCAGAAGAGCCTGCCGTCCCCCCACCTGCCAGCGACCTGCCTCTCCATCCTTCCCTCCCTCTGAACTCCTCCAGTCCCCGGCGCTTCAGTCCCATGCAAATTGACGACGGGGCTGGCGCTCAGCTGCCCGGCCAAGAGTTCCCGCTGGATAACCGCGCCTAGCCTTCTCTATGGCTGTAAATATGCTGGGCCTGGCAACCAAGCGATTCGCCTCGGTCTGGCAGCACGTCAGTATGGGCCCTCCGGACCCGATCCTGGGAATAGCGGAAGCCTTCAAGCGGGATACGCATATGAGAAAGGTGAATCTAGGAGTGGGCGCCTATAGAGACGACAACAACAAGCCCTGGGTGCTGCCCTGTGTCCGCAAGGCTGAGGAACTGCTGCACAGCCAAGGCTTGGACCATGAGTACTCGCCTTTGAGAGGGATAGATGCCTTTAGAGCGGCGGCTGTCAAGCTGGCGTATGGGGAAAACTGCGCTGCGGTGAAGGAAAACAGGGTGGCGTCGGTGCAGTGCTTGTCGGGGACTGGGAGTCTGCGCCTGGGGATGGCCTTTTTGGAGCGCTTTCATAAGAATTCCAGGGTGGTTTTGGTGCCGAAGCCGACGTGGGGAAACCACAAGAACATCGCCCGAGACAGCGGCCTCTCCTTCCAAGAGTACCGCTACTACGACCCCGAAACCAAAGGAGTCGACCTCTCAGGCCTTCTCTCCGATCTAGAAGCCGCACCTCAGAAATCCGTAGTCCTGCTGCACGCCTGCGCTCACAACCCCACAGGGGCCGACCCTACGCAGGAGGATTGGGTGAAGATTCAGACTGTGATGGCGAGAAAGCAGCATGTGGCGTTCTTTGATATGGCGTATCAGGGCTTTGCGAGTGGGGACCCGGAAAAGGATGCGTTTGCGGTTAGGCACTTTGTGAAGGAGCAAAGTCCAGTCCTACTGGCCCAAAGCTTCGCTAAGAACTTCGGCCTATACGGAGAGCGCGTGGGGAACTTCTCAGTAGTGTCCGCCAACAGTCACGAGCAAGACCGCATTTTATCCCAACTGCTCATCCTGACCCGGCCAATGCACAGCTCCCCGCCCATCCACGGCGCCCGGCTAGTCTCCGCAGTGCTAAACACCCCTGATTTAGCCACTCAGTGGAGCCAGGACGTCCACACTATGGCCGACCGCATCATTTCTATGCGTGCATCTCTAGTCTCTCACCTAAAGGACAAAGGCTCCCAGCACAACTGGAGTCATATCACTCGGCAAATCGGCATGTTCGCCTACACTGGCCTCACTCCGGTCCAGTCCAAGCAACTTACAGATAACCATCATATCTATTTGACGCTGGATGGACGCATTTCCATAGCTGGGCTCAATACGAGGAATGTGGAGTATGTGGCGGATGCGATGGAGAAGGTGACGAGGTACCATGAGAAAGGCTCGATCTAATAGCTAAAGATAGAGAGGGAAATGGCTGTTTACCCGGAAAGCTTGACGCAGACTGACCTGAGGCCGGTAGCCACCCTAGTGGGCGACCTCCACGTGCTGGACGAAATCCGCTCTCACCTCCAAACCGCCTTCCACGAGCGCCGTCTCGACTTCGTGCTTGTAGAGTTCTCCCACCTCTTCGACTCCAAGCGAGACGGCAAAAGCTTCGAAAAGTACACCTCTGAAGGCATCCTCAAGCTGAGCTGGACCACCAAGCGGAAAGACCTGAGTCCCGCAGTGCTCGGGCTGTTCTTCAACTGGGGTATTGGGCTGGTGCAGGCGCCCCCTGCAGACGGGGCGGATTGGAAGGGGAAGGAAGCAGTGGTGATCAGGGAAGTCAGGAAGTTCAGGGAACAGACGAGAGGCAGGACTCTGCGTTTCTGCGTGGTTATCATATTGCCGCAGGGGGAAGTGGCGGACCCGGGGATTGAGGAAAGGGCGGGGGTGCTGCGCAAGGCCTGTGACTTGGACGCGAAATCGCTCTTTTTCATCAGTGGCGACTTCCTTTCCATGGTCTTCCAGTTCCAGCGGATTGAGAAGTGTCTATTTGAAAGCGTGACTAACCACTATAAGGAGGAAATTGAGCGGTTGAAGAAGTTGAAGACCAGGGCGCAGAGGGAGGCGCCGGGGTACTTGGAACTGCAGGTCCGCTACAACTTCAAGTTGGGGTATTACAGTGAGTTGCGCGTGGACAGGGAGTCTGCGCTTGCGTACTACAAGCGGGCGTATCAGAATCTGCAGGAAATGACGTGGAAAAGCTTCACAGAATTCGAAGAAATCCGCACAGTCTCCGACTGGACCATTCTGCGTCTCTACCACGTCTTCCTTTCAGTCCCCTATACCGACGAACGCATTTCCGAAGCAATCACCTACTTCCAAAAGCACTTCAAAAAGTACCGGGAAGTCAAGGAAATCCACGAGCCTTTGTTAGAGTTCACAAGGTGGAAGTGGGCGGCTGAGCAGATGGGCCATTTTGGGAAAATGCTGGAGCAGGTGCCTAGTGAGTTGTACAAAATTGAGAATTTGTGGTCGTTGCCTGGGTTTTTCTTCTACAATGCAGCGCTTTTTGAGAAGGAAAGACGCAAAGCCACTGAAAATGAGGACTTTCGGTCGAACTTGGGAAATTGGATGTCGTTCATGGAAGGCAACCAACTTCGCATGAAGGACTCCCTGTACGTAGGCCAGGGCAGAACTATCGCCTCCCACCCTTTGCAAATGAGCATCACTGAGGGCCTAAGCGAGCGCACTCAGCTCTTAATGACCAAATGTTTGGAAGAGTCCAGCAACAACTACGACCAAAACATCGAATTTTACCTCAATTCCGCCTGGAAGTTCTACAAAAGCCAGAAGTCGCTAGGCAGGACTCTTGCCTCTGTGTCGACTTTGCTGTCCGGGTGCTATAAGCAGCAGGGCAACTTGGACATGAGCATTCGGTTCAAAGAAAAAGTGCTGAAGATGTATAAGGCGGATGGGTGGACGCACATTGTGAGGGATTTGAGCCGTGACTTGTGTGAGTGTCATAGGGAACTGGGACAAAAGCCGCAAATGCTCACCTATATGCTCGACATGGTCAAGTACGACCGAACCCACTGCTTGGACAGATACGCCCAATTCCTCAAAGAACTCGAGGAAACCCCGGTTGAAATGGACTACTTCTGCACACTTATAAGCGCAAAGGTCAAATTCACGCCTAAAACTCTATATAAATTCGACGAAGTGACAATTGCGGTGACTTTGACGAGTCACTTCCCGATTAGTGTGGAGTTTGCATCGGTTCAAATGCACTTTAATGACCTAAACCTTACTCAGCCTCTCGCCTCTTCCTTCATCCTGCCTCCCGAGTCTCCCGCAACCTTCCTCAAATCCGTAGTCCTCAAATCCAACCTAATAAACACGCTGGAAATGCTGAAACTCGTGTTCGACTGGAGGCCTGTCCCCACTTCCCAGCTCTCCCTAGTGCTAATCCGTCCCCAGCCCCTGGCCCGCGCTGCCATAAACCAGCCCGAACCCCAAGTGGAACTGCTAACAGAGCGAAATCCCACTGCTTTGATAGGCGAATATTTGGACTTTTCCCTGCGAATTCGGCCCAAATGCCAATTACTGCGGGTTACGCTGTATATTGAGGAGGAAGGCAAGCTGTCCACTGAGAAACCCTCGCGGAAGGCAAGCATCGACCGGGAATCCAACGTGAAATACCGCTTATTTCTCGATGAAAGCGAATATACAGCCTCGGGACTGGCTCTGGACGACATTTCCTCTGAGCGAAAGGTGACTATGAAGCTGTTGTTCTATGAGGAAGGAGTCTGTTCGCTGAAAGCCAGGCTCAAGTACCATGTGAAGAAGCACTTGGCGGAGGACTTTGAGTACAAAAGTGAGCTGGTTTGCCCGATTGATATACAGGTGGCGGCGCCTTTCCAGACGAGTGTGTTGTGGCACTACCCGGAGGTCTATTTCCAGCACCAGGAAATCAGCGATTTAGCCTGCCTGCCCAAAGGCAAAGTCTGCGACCTCGCCATCTCCCTCAGCTACGCCCTCAAAGACTCCCTCTTAACCGTCTTCAAAGTCGTATATGAGCCCAAATCCCACATTTCCCAAACAACCGGCCCCACCACTATCGAAACTAATGCCGAAGAAGGCATCACTCTCTCCAAAGACGAAAGCTACAGCTGCGTATTCCAAGCCATTCCGCTGCAAGCCAGCGAAAGCGCCAGTCTCGGAGACCTGCTAGTGCAGTGGAGTCGAGTGGGCGGGTCCCTGGCTAACTGCAGAGTGCCCTTAGCACCTGTGTGTGTAGCGGAGCAGCCCTATGAAATAGGGATTTCCTACCCCAGTGAAGTGGCTGTGGATGTGACTTTTCCCTATGTGGTGAGAGTGCAGTCTTTGTCGGTGCATACTTTGAGCTTTACGTTGAGGCTGGTGCAGCAGGTGCCGACGTTTTTCTTGTGGGGAGGGTATGAGGTGATGAAGATAAGGGTGGAGAAGGACTCCTATGAAGAGGTGGAATACGTGCTTTTACCAGTGGAAACAGGCCTCCTACAACTCCCCCGACTCGAGATCTCAATGGTCCGCGAAGACAAGCGAGAATTCAAAGAAAGCGACTCAGGCCGAGTCATAGTCGTGCTTCCTAGTTAGTTCCTAAGCGTTTCCTCCACCTCCACCGCGCCCGAGGCCAGATCCAGCCCCAAACACACCGAAGCAGCCCCGTTGTCCTTGATATCCACGAGAAAGCAGAGACCTGCCTGAGTGATGGGACTGCAGTGGGAGTAGACTCCGTACCAGGGGTGTTGTTGGGCCAGGAGAGTCCTTTTATTGCTGATACTCCAGCGAAATATGCAGTTTCGGGAGAAAACGACCAAAGTGTCCTCGTCCAACACAGTCGTTGAGTCCCACACTAGGAAGTCCCTGGGCAAACTTATCTCTCCAATAAGGGTGAATAGCCTGCTGCGAGGGTCGAAAACCTCTGCACTGCAACTCCGTCCGCCACACAGGTATATTACAACTCCGTACCAACACGGGTTGAAGGAGTACCGAGGCTGCTGCATGTCAGGGCCGCTTTCCCACAGGCCTGTGGAGGACTGGTACTTTTCGCTGCTTTGCAGGGATTGGGCTGACTAGAAGATACACATGACCGCGCCTCCGAATACGAAGACTGCTGAGAGGGAGGAACTGTAGATGATGCCTGGGAAGTTGCGGCCGGAGGACATGGTGGAGCAGGAGGCGATTGCTCCGTCGTGGAGAGTGTAGGCCTTGTTGACTGTGTGGGAAGTACAAGGACTCTCCCCTCCTCCGCACACAAATAGAGTGGAGTTGGTGACCCAGGTGCAGGCTGAACACACGCCTACCTCAATAGCAGTCGGCAAAGTCCACAGTCTGCGCCAGCGGCCGCAAGTCTGGTCAAAGAGACTGACTGAAGCAGTGAGCACAGACACCAGTTTCTGCCAAGCTCCGAAGTACAGACAGACCTCTCGAGTGACGTTGAAACTGAGCACTGAGAACGGCGGCAGTGTGGCTCTGCACCAGAGCAGCACGACCTTCTCACTAGTCCCCGCAGTCATAGCCTTAGTTTAGCCTACGCTAGTCCGTGAAGTAGAAGTAGTCATAGGCGGAGTTGTCATACGCCCGCATGCCGCTCGCGAACAGGCACCAAATGAAAGCCAGCCACGGCATCAACATCCACTTATCCTCCACGTACTTCGAGTACTTCGCCTCCAGCCACTGTCTCGAGAAAGGACGACGCATGTACGAGGCGTTGATCAGACTGGGAGACATCTGGTGGATGATGATGCCCTTGCCGTAGGAGAAGTCTGGCAGCCAGTGGCGGGCTAAGGGGTGATTGTCGGTGGCGGTGTTGATGGGGAAGCGCCAGGTTCTTTGGGCGCGGTTGCCGTAGGAGTAGAAGGCGTTGTTGTTGATGGTGGGCTCCACCCAGCGCACTCCTGCGCCGCGGGGAGGGTTCAGCCAGAATCTCGCCGACATTTATCACCATTGAATGCACTAGCCTAGGGACAGACCGCTCGCACTTCCCCACAAACACCCCAGCGCCCAAGCTCCAGGACAGAACTCGTCTCGCACTAGGCTCGTTCCAGGACCCTAACACCCTGTATTATTACCACAGGAGAAAGGGACGAGTGTGTGAGTGAGTAGTGGTTTGGAGGTAAAGTCAGGAGAGCAGCTTAGTGGGAAGCAGGCGAAATTGGAGAAAACTGGGGAAATCATTCAGATTTCAGTGAGATTCGGAGAGTTGGGAAGAGTAGCCAGCCTTGGACTATATGGATATGGCCTATTCGCTTATAGGACTGGTAAGTCCGACAGGCAGCTAAACTGGCCAAAGGGAGATACAGCCGCAGAGAGAAAATAATCAAAAGATGGAAAAGTATCGGGATTTTCGGACTATTGGGATTTTTAGGGCGAAAATAAGACTGTTTCTGAGTCTTTTGGCGATTTTATATTAAAAATCTGCGAATTTTGCCTAACAAAGTGATTTCCCGCCGAGTTGATAAAAAATACGGAGTTTGGTAGATATCGAGTTGCAGGTAAGTTACAAAATCAGCAGACATTAAGCCACATCCAACTTTTCAGGGTAAAAACAGCCCATTTCTTCGAGTAAATAGTCTATTCTAGAGAAAGGCAGAAATAGAGACTCATGTATACGCCCCAAAAGCACTAAATTGCACCTAAAGTCCCAATTTATAGGGAAATAGATACATTTCCCCTATCCAAATCCGCCCAAAGGTATTCACATCTATATGAAAACTCAATTAACTCAGTTTTTCCCCTCCAAAGCGCTCGAATTCCCACAATTAAGTTTCCATTTGTGCACCTGATATAGGCAGGCTTACGAGATAAATGGCAGCTGTGATGTTCTGGAAGAATTACGAGTTGCATCTGGCTGACTTCCGCTGTTTCCCAGGCCTGGTAGCCAGGGAAATAAGGCGGAAAGGACTGTGGAATTTAAAGGCAGGCCTGGAAATTGCTGATTTCGGCATTTAAGTGTTTAGAGGAAATCTGATTTTCTCCTATATGTTAGCGAAGTGATTTTGTCTTTCTAGCTTTGGCTTTTCCGTCTGTCCGAATTCCCATTTTCTATACCATCGCCAACCCTTCACATGCCTTATAAAGATAATGTCCAGCGCTTCCCAACTGCCCAGCAGTCCTCTACCCTCCTCCCTGACCTGCTGCTGCTCTGCAGACAGTGACAGTCCTTCCGAGGACTCCACAGACCAGCAAACAGCCACGGCGGCCTGCACGCCTCAGACCTCTGAGACCTGTTTAATCTTCCCCAGGGCTAGACTGGTAGTCTTCCCTACCAGTCCGCCCAAGTCCTCCAAAGCCCTGTATGCCGCCTCCCGTCACTACTCTCAGGATGTGTATGAGTCTTTGGCGGAGGAGGAGAGAGAAAGCACTTTGGACCTGTTTACTGCCTTGTTAAGGCTGGATGACACCCTGGAGATTCGCATTGAGCCGGTTTGTGTGCGAGACCTGGGGAAGAGGAACCGGGAAATCCAGATAGGACTGCCCGCAGCTTCCGGCCTGCTACGTCGTCGCAGTAACGATTAAAGTTCTAAACTGTACATTTAATGTAGTTTAGGGTGAAAGTTGGCTAGTCACACTACGACGAGTAGTCTTACGCCGCTTCTGCCGTATCCCCGGAAGCTGCAAACTCTGCATAGAACCCAGAGTGGGCGAAGGCGGCACCTCCACCCTAGGGCCCGCCTTCACAATCCCCTCAATCGCCTCCTCACAAGCAGCCAGGCAACTTCTTACATTACTCGGCTTCACGTCCAAATCAGTCCTTTCCACCAGCACTGTCAACTGAGCAGTTGCATTGGTGGCTGCAATCACCAAGTCCTGTAAGGGCTGTAAACCGGCCTCGCTGCCTTTCAGCTCCTTTTCCTTCTCTTGGAATTGGGAGTCCATGTAGGCTACTTCTTCTCGGGAGAGGTACTCGGTGTTTTCTTCTTCGATGGATTTCTTCATTTCCAGTCTCCACTTCTCTCTCTCCCCCTGCAACTCCTCAATGCTTTTCTCAGCACTTTCCACCGCTCTTTCCAGAGTTTCCTTATTTTCACTCAAGTATCGCCAGTACGGCTCCATGTCTAGCAAGGAGGCAATGTTCGTTCTTTGCTGAATTGCCTTGAACTTCCGCTCTTCTGCCTTGCTGCGCTGGTTTAAGGCTTTGATTTCCTCGTCGTGCTGTTCTTGGGCCTGCAGAGAGGCCAGCTTCGTCTCCAAGACTGAGGCCAAATCCTGCATTTTGTGGATACTTCTGAGCGTGTTTAGCTCTTTTCGCTCGAATTGGAGCGAGAGAAGCAGCTTTTGCTTGGCTTTGTACCTGTCAATTGCAGTTTTAGTCATCGTTTCCTGGTACTCTCGAGCAGTTTGGTGGGTCAAATGCATCGAATCGGTCTGTTTCCCTATACTTTCCACCCCCGCTTCCAACTCCAAAGTCCGTTTTAGCCTCAAATTCAGGTCTTTTGTGGTCTTTTCCAGGTCGTCTCTGAGCAATCTCAGCGGTTCCTGCAGGAATAAGCTGTATTTCTGCTTAATTTCCAGCATATAGAGGAGAGTTTGTCGGTAGTGGAGTTCGTTTTTGCAGGCCTGCAGCGTTTCTTCCAGTTCTGATTCGCGCAATTGCAGGATTTCCTGGTTTTTGTCGGGTTCGGCTTGGGAAATGGTGGAAATTTGGGCGCTTTCGAGGTAAAGTTTGGACAGAATTCGCTCCTTTGCACGTCTCTGCATTACAATTGTATCGAATCTGCTCTTCGTATCCCTCACTACCTGTTTCGCTAGCGCCACTTCCCCAGACATAAGCATCGACCCGTCCAGCCTGCGGAGGCGCTGCTTGGCCTCTTGCTGGAACTCCTCCAGCACCTCCTGATCCAGCAGCTCAAGTCTGGACCTGCCGGGCTGCAGGGGCTCCGGAGACCTAAAGCGAGGCAAAGAGGCGGACTTGTGGTGAAATGTAGGACTATTGAGCTGGCTAAAGACCCCGGGGATAGGTGGGAGGGTCAGTTTCTCGGTGATTACCTCTGTGAAGCTGAAAACTCCTTTGCTGGTCGCTGTGTCGGCTTGGGAATCGGGGGAGTTAGCCTGCATTTCTAGCAGTTATATAGGCACTACTTCGCGGTTACGATGACTACGTCGTCCCCCTGGCCTTCTTCGTAGTAGAGCTTCCGCGGCTGCCACATCATGAAGGCCTCGGACATAGCGCGGCGCCGGGCTGTGAAGACGTCAGTCATCCATTTGTCGGGACTGGTGGGACTCAACACACTCTCCAGTCGCTCTGTATGGAAAGTACTAGCGGAAAGTGCGGTGGCCGGCAGTATGGGCGAGCAGTTCTGAGCCAAGTCCTTGATGTATTGAGGCAACTCGGAGGGCAGTTCCCCAGACTCATCTTGCACGAAGTCATACCTCGACCCTGCTCTCGGCCGCCCCACTGGCTCCACCTGTACCTTAGGCGGCGCCTCAGCTCTCTTGGCCCTTACAATCCGGACTGTGGGCAGCTTCACAGTCCCCGCCGGAGCCACCACCTCAAAAGTCGCCAACACCAGCAGCGACGTCCTCGGCTTCAGGTGCTTCTGATGCTGAATATCCTCGCGTGTGAAGGTCTCCTCGTCCACTCCCAACTTGTGCAGGTACAGACAATCCGGCTTCGGACATCGCACATCCTTCAGGAAGTAGGAACAGTACTTCGTGGTTCCGTAGCTAGCCTTCATTTCCCGTCCGTCGTACACGAACCCGTCCACTGCGCGGATGCAGCAGGCGCAGGCTTCCTCGGCTAGGTAGGTAATATACACACTGTAGGAGAGGCCGCCTGGAGCGTGCTTGTAAGCATTGTTTCTGTTAACGACGCACTTCTTTATGGCGCCGTATTGGCCGAAGAAGTCGCAGGACTTGAGGATTTCTTCGTCGGCGATGAGAGGACTCAGGCCGATTACGTAGACGAGATTGCGCTGGAGAACGCGGACTGTGGAGAGATCTAGAGACAGGCCAGGCTTAGACTTGGCAGCTGCCTCTGAGGCGGGGCTGGACTCGCTCCTTGTGTTGTCCATCGCTGGAGGCGAAGCGGGCTCCCCCGGAGCCGGGAAGTCCTCAGGCGAGGAGCTGCCCCGGCCCAGCGGTGATTGATCAGACATTTATTAACAGTAGCGGCTATGTGGATAGTTTGAGGGCAGACCCACCTTCCTGCTCCCAGACCATTGTCTCCACTAGAAAGAATTAATCTCCTAGTAATGAGAATTCACCAACTCCACTTCACCTAAGTCTCCCCAACTGCCCTAGTCCAGCGCCCCCGCGCCAGCCCTGTGTCCACCATCGCTTCTACCACTCCCTGGCGACACTAAATATGAGGGTCTCTTTGGCTTTTCTTCTCCTGGCTTTGAGTCTGGCAGCCACTCCAGACCAGTGGAGAGGTCGCACTATCTATCAAATCGTGACAGATAGGTTTGCGCGCAGTGACGGGAGCACCACTCCCTGCCCCAATTTGAGTGATTACTGCGGAGGAACCTTCCAAGGCATCCAGAACAACCTGCCCTACATCACTGCTATGGGATTTGACGCGATTTGGATTTCGCCGATCGTCGCGAACCTGCCAAATGGGTACCACGGCTACTGGGCGCAAAACATATACGAAATCAACTCCAACTTCGGCACCGAACAGGACTTCCTCAACCTCGTGCAGGCCTGCCACGCAGCTGGCATGTATGTGATGCTCGACGTCGTGGCCAATCACATGGGCACTGCGCCCTTCAACCAGCTCTACCCTTTCAACCGCACCGAGTACTACCATCCCTACTGCAACATCAACGACTGGACCAACCAGACTCAGGTGATATACTGCTGGCTCGCAGACTTGCCTGATTTGGACCAGGCGAATTCCTTCGTGAGGGAAACACTATTGGAGTGGATTCAGGATTTAATCATTCGATACGATATCGACGGACTGAGAATCGACACAATTCCTGAAGTCGCTCCGGACTTTTGGTGGGAGTTCACGCAGGCTGCGGGGGTGTACACCATGGGCGAGGTGGACAATGGCAACATTAACTACGTGGTGAATTACCAGGGAGTGGTGGATGGCACGCTGCAGTACCCGCTCTTCTATGTTCTGAGGAACCTCTTCCTCGACTCCTCCAACTCCCTATACGGCTTCCGCGAGTTCAACCAAAGCATGCAAGTGTTCCCTGACCAGGGCTTACTGTGTCCTTTCGTCGATAACCAGGACAACTCCCGCTTCCTGAACGGCAACAACAACATCATGGCCTTCCAGAATGCTATTGCCTGGACCATGACCACGCTTGGAATCCCTATCCTGTACTATGGAGATGAGCAGGGATTCAGTGGGGGCAACGACCCGAACAATAGAGAGACTTTGTGGGGATATATGAATCAAACTTCGGAGATGTACTTATTTGTGCAGAAAGTCGTCCAGTTCCGTAAGCAGATGCAAGTCTGGCTGTACGACTGGGTGGAGCGGTACGCCGACAACAACTTCTACTGCTTCTCCCGCGGTTTCGCAATGATGTGCTTCAGCAACACTCCCAACAACTTATACTACGAAGTGACCTACCACCCTTACAGCAACGGGGAAGTGGTCTGTGACGTGCTCTGGCCTGGAGACTGCGTGACCATTACTGGAGGGTCGATGCAGGTGGTGCTGCTGGGAGGACAGTGCAAGCTGTACCAGCCCAAGTCCACGCTTATCGACAGCTAAGTAGGTAATGGGGTGCTGCGAAAGTGGGGATAGACATAGTGAAACTCGCTTTCTGCCCAACTACCGAGAAAAGCGCTTCAGCCGCAGCAAGTCCGCCGCCCCTTTCCAATCCCACTGGCAGCACTTCACCCAAGTCCGCGACCAAAAGGACATACCCGGCCTCGTGGACTTCATCCGCGCTCCTGAACGAGCCCTCATTTCCCTGCCTCAGACCTCAGAGTGGATCCCCCCAGTCAGCATCGGTGGACACGCAATTTCCGCCCTAGCAGAACTATGCAGGACCAGAGGACCTGAAGTCGCACAGGCGCTCAGCAATGACCTGCATGAAGTAGTGCAGAACTTATGTGCGTCTCCAGACCTGCAGGACTGTTCCTTAGTGCTGCTTTTCTACCTGTCCCCGGCCTTAAATTCGCCGTTGCTGGACAGACTGGTCAATGTAAATGTATATGACGGACTGTGTGGCGTCATGAAGATCGGGTCGAAACTGAGGAGGCAGACTGCGGCGGAGACAGCGAGAATCGTGTATGAAGGGTCTGAAGAGCGCAAAAGAGCGTTTATTAGATGTGACGGAATTCCGGTTCTCCTTCACGTCCTCAACATGGACAGAGACGAAAAGGACTATATTCACAACTCCCTCGTCCGTCTCTACGACCTCCTACTAGTAACTTCCACCCAGGACGACCAAAACCAACTGATTCCCTCGCACAGAGGCGCTCTACTGGAAGCCAGGGTCCTAGAGAGTGTCAGCACCCTAGATGTAGCCGGGCTATCTGGCGCCACAGTGGAGTTGCTGGACAAACTGACTTGGCTGCTGCAGTGTGACAGTTGGTCCATTAGCGAGGACAGTTAACTACTAGCGTTTTCCTCTCTGCCCAGCCACACAGAAGACTGCAGGATTAGGGCGTTTGCGAGGGTGTACTGGACGGGGTAGGAGGGCGGGACGAAGTCGTAAAGGGACTGGGGACTTGGGGGAACGGGTGGAAAAGTGCCAGTATTGCCTTGTAATACGTCTAAATATGCACTTTTCTGCTGAATAGTCCTTAGAAATTGTTGAAAATCGGGCGATTTCCAGGTTTCTGAGGAAGGAAAATGACGATAAAGCCGATATAAATGAGGTAATAAGGACAAAGGCTGCGCCTTCATAGTGGAAATCCGACTAAGTGCATACTCCAAAGGCTGGCAGTTGCTAATTTCCAAAAAAGACTGCAGAATATCGAAAGTAGCGCTTAAAACCGGTTCAAAACCCGTTTCCAGCCAATTTTCCAGTAGCTGATACACCCCTTCCGCCTTAATATCGTAGCAATTTCCAATGAATTTCCCCATTTCCACGCATTCGAAGTGAGTTTTCAGGTCCAATTTCGCCCAAAAAGCAGTATCCCCTACTGCAACTTCGATCCAAGGGGCTAAATCGCAGGTTATTAACTCATTGAGTACTGCTAAAAAGTACCCAATATTCTCTTCATTCCCTGCTATTTCGCCTATTGCCTGTGTATATTCGCCCATCGGCTGTCCCAAGTACTCCCCAGCGTCCAAACAAGCCTCAGGAGCAGGAAAAGCGTGTTCAGACATAGTAATATCGAATAAAGTTGATATTAACAACTCCGGCAAACAACAGTCTAAAGCAGGCTGCTTGCAGCGGGCAGTCAATTTCCATAGTGATTCGTAGAAACAGGCTAAAGACTTCAATTTGCGGGAGCCTGGGAAAGTGGAGATTTTGGACGCGAATCGGGAAATTGCCAGTGAAATCGCACTTTCTGAGGCTGATTTGGATGCGGAGGCGATTAGCAGAGCCACTGACTTGCGGGCAGGGAGGGAGGGGCAGGAGACTAAGAACTCGTCCAGTAGTTCTGCCTTGCTAAGGACTTCTAACAGCCAGTTGCAAGTCTGAGGACTGGCTTCCAGCCGGCTGGCCAGCCTTTCCAGTAGGGCAGGGGAAGTGCTGGCTGCAGTGCTTCGCACATACACAGTCAGGAAATAGGTCAAAGCGAATTGCAACAACTGCGGAGAATCCACTTCTAAGAGAGAAAACACGAACTCTGGGAAGTGGGGGTTCAGCAGGGTTCGCAGCTGCCAGCGAGTGCGGAGCTTTAAGTCCATTAGCTGCAGGTGTTGGGAGTTGCATAGGTCTGGGGAAGGGACTGGGAGGACTTGGACGGATTTGGAGGCGTAGAAATGCTCTCGTTCGTAGAGCAGGAGGTAGGCACAGGGGTCGAAATTTAGTCCGGATCTCTCATTTCCTCCTCCGAACGCCTCTTTCGGCAACTCCGCAATCTCATAATCCGTCACAACCTCATCATCACATTTCAGCCACTTCTCCCCCTCTTTCACAATAGAATAGTAATGTCCAGCCTCCGCCAGACCAATATGCAGCGCCACTCCCTTCAGTCTGTACTGGTAGTAGTCACTCGGCAGGTCCTGGCGAGTGCAATACGGCCTGAAATCCAGACTATGCGGAAAGGCAAAGCGGTCGTTTAGCTTCTGACGCAGGCCTTTGACTAGGTCATATTCGAACCTGCGCAGGGAGCAGATGAGGATTTTGGGGAGGATTTGGACTTGCTGGCGACTGTAGGAGCGCTGGGCGCCTCCACACTTTTCACAGTTGATGGCATTGTCGCCTTCCATTAGTTCCCCTTGCACCATGGCTGTGAGGCTTTCTAGCAGTTCCCTTTTCCCCTTGATTCCCAGTGTGAGTGTCAGGAAATCCTCCGATCTCGGCCTTTGATTTTTACACCCATCGCACACCAAAGTAGTCAAATGCCTGCCCTTGAAATGGTCCTCCACCAGACTGCTCCTCTGCCTGGTGTTCAACTCCGAGTCTATATGATGCAGTAGAAAGTTGAAAAACTCCTCAATGTCCATTTGCTCCTGCAGCTGGATACGGTGGGATAGGGTGGAGACCAGGGCAGCAGGCGACACTGGCCGTCTATTGGTCTTATATATCAACCGAGAGAAAAGGTCGACTAGTGCTGTGCAGGTGGTAGTCGAGGGCGCGAGGGAAAGCAGGCGCTGGGAGAAGGTGGGAATGGCACGGAGCTGCTGGATTGTAGCGGCTAGGTAGCAGGTAGCGCCTAAATTGCTTATTCCCGTGTACCCGGCCTCAGTGCTGGACTTCGAGGCCAGTTTCCAGCCTTTGAGACTTCGTGTCCGCCAGTGAGGTTCCAGCAAGACTGGAGTATTGACCTGCACAAAGGTGGAGTGGCAGTGAGGAGAGGCCAGGAGGGCAAGTAGCAGGCCGAGTCCTGCTTCATAGGTGGCTGAGCCGGGCTTGTTTGCTGTGACGTTTCGAGGGTGGTAGTCCAATAAAACGCCGGAAATCGCGATTAGTAGGTTCGTTTTTAGAGGGTCGGATAAGGACTTTTGGACGCAAGATAGGGTTTTTAAGACTTTGGCTCGACATTGGTCCGAAAGACTCCAAAAGTACTCTTTGTCTCTACACCTTTCCCCCACTTCCTCAGCCCAATGCACCCTCCCCGGGTCTCCACTCGCACACACCTTGGCTAGCAGAGAGAAGAACTCCACTGCATTGTCCTGAACCGATAGCATGGCGGAGCAGTGCTGGCCTAGGATAGATAGGAGGAAAGTGGCGGTTCTGCTACGAGAGGTGAGAGTGAGTAGCAGGGAAAGCGCTGATTGACGTATATGAGCGACAGGGCAAATACATAAGGAAGAGTGGAGCAAAGTTGCGATTTGGTCACTATGGATGTTGAGAATGTCTGGAGAAACCCTCGTTAGCAGAGTTTCTGCACTTTATAT
>Ga0247837_1003506_pt1 | contig 27127 bp, 22 predicted proteins | sample LaCtaG_2_FD_187115 | JGI IMG/M metagenome (GOLD analysis project Ga0247837, IMG submission 187115) | Freshwater microbial communities from meromictic Lake La Cruz, Castile-La Mancha, Spain - LaCruzMarch2015_14.5m | ecosystem: Environmental > Aquatic > Freshwater > Lake | place: Spain: Castile-La...
CTTTCTAGTTGTTGCCATGGTCTCGAAACTTACCGCAATTCATATAAAAGCGAATCCCTTTTTTAGCAAAGACGGCCACTTGATCACTGTGCAGCACAGATTAATTCGCTCGACGACTAGGCGCCTTTGCAGGTCCATCAAATCCCTCCAATAAACGCGTATATCGTAGAGGAGACTCATCATTCTGACCAGGATGGGAATTCCTGCGTGAATACATCGACACTCAACTCCGATCCCAGTGCATTAGGCCGCATTAATAGGCCTTTTGTAAGTGCTTATTAGAGATAAGACTTTGGCCTTCAGCTCCTTCAAGCCATATCCAAAGCACTATAAATCCCCTTCATACTTGCTGCAGTCCTAACACCTACATAGCCCGATAATCAACAGTATAGATCCCCTTGGAATTCTTATACGTGGTGCCAGTCCCTCACCTACTGGAAGTTAAGCCACTTTGGAAAAGAATATATACTTTGCGCATATACGTTCAATCCCTCGAACTACTTCCCTAGAATGGATATAACGGCCTCCATGCAGGCTGCTCGGAACTTCCTGTGGGCCTGCCTCTCCTCCCCCCTCTTCCTCCGCCTCTCCAGTCCCTCCATCCACACCGCCATCGTCAACTACCTTCGTCCAGTCTCAGTCCTGGTCGACATCCTGTGTGACCGAGTGTGTATTTTCAACCTGCAGACGCAGATATGGTCCTCCGAGCCCCATACTGAAGTGCAGGGCCTAGTCTCCTACGCTAGTACTTGGCTCGTGCTGGGCTGGACGGAGCCTAATGTATACTCCCTATTTTGCTGTGGGGGAGCCGGGAGCCGGGGCGAAGCGGACTTCGGATGGTGGGACTCCGCCTACCGTATCGACACTGGAAAGGCTGTACTAGCCCTGCCCAATATGCTCAAAGCCAGAGGCAACCACGGACTAATTGAGTGGCACTCCCACGTCTACGCCTTCGGCGGCTGTAAGGCCTATACAGGGAACGAAGGGAAACTCACCCACTGTGAAAAGCTGAGTCTCACCCTCAACCAGGCCTGGCAGGCACTGCCCAGTATGAGCGAAGGCCGGCAGTTCCTGAGTCCCTGTCTATTCCGAGACATTGCTTACCTATGTGGAGGCTACGGCACTGACTCCATCGAAGGCTTTGACTGCCTCAGACAGCGGTTTCTGCCCAGGAAAGTGCAGTTGCCGGAGGCGCAGGCCTGCTGTGTGTGGGTCGAGAAAGGACTCATTTGCCTGCAATCTCGGGGATATATGATCAAATATGTGCCGAGTGGGAGTGGCTTATTGCAGGAAATGCAGCGAATTCCGCTTCCGCGGTACGGCTACAAGTACCAAAACTCCCTGCCAGTCTTCGACCCAGTCCACTCCCTGGTCTATTTCCTATTCGAGGGGAAAGTCGCGTACATCCTCACAACTGAGGCAGAGTAATAGCAAATGCCTAAGTTCTCAATACATAGGTGGAATTTAGACTACGGATGTCGCTTGCCTTTAAAAGTACTGCGGCTGGATTTGTCGATTCCGCTCCTTTTCGTGAGTTTCGGAGACCGCTCCAGAGCTGCTTCCACTGCTGCTAGCGCTGCTAATCGCTCCTTTTCCCTTATCTTCATGTACCGCTCTCGGATGGAAATCTTCACATCTGGCTGTTTCTTCTAACTACCAAGTACGCGTATTTGGCTGCTGCCCAGACGCTTTCGAGTGAGGACTTCAGGGCTTTGCTGGGTGCCCTTGAACTCCGGGGAAAGCTGTCTCTGTATTTCCTCCAGCCGACCAACAAAGGCCCTATCCATCTCCGCCGTCTTTTCCGAGCACAGCTCCCTCTCCCCAAACAAGTCCTCATACCTCTTCCGCCAGCCCTCAGTCCGAAACAGCCTCCTTTTCTGCAAGTTCCTCGAAGTCTCCGCTAGCTGTTCCTTGCTACTTTCGCCTTCGTTGCTTCGACTGGTCAGTATGAGCGCCTCCAGCCTGTCCAGTCCACAGCTGACGCGGGATACGAGGGAGGTCCGCTGTGCCTTTTTGGCGCGGGTCTGGTCCTCGGCGTCTTCGTCCTCGGTGGTGTCGGAGAGGCGGAGTATGGGGGGCTTGCGGAAAGGAGGGATGAGGGGCTGGGATTTGGCTTTGGGAGGGGGCGCTTGGGACTCCTGGGTATCTGCGAGCGAAAAGCGCATCTGCTTCATGCGCTCATATCGCCTCCTGTCCTCAGAAAAGCCACTCAGTATGCCCTCCACATCGTCAGAAATCAGCGGCTTGTGCAGCGCATACAGACTTTGAGTCCAGGTAAAGCGTGCGAATATCGGGGCCTTGCCCTGGGAATTGGTCTGCGACACAAGTGCGGAGTCGTAGATAAGGTTAGGGTCGTAGGGCAGACTGGGGTTGTAGGGGAGACTGGAGTCGAACTTTCGCTCCATGTTCTGTCTACGCTGCATAAAACTAAGGCTATTTCAGACTTGGGAATAAACCTTGCCAAGCTAAGCTTGAGGCCTAGACATAGGAGACCTTGCCCGAAATGCCTGTTTTTACCTACTTTGGAGGTGCATTATGTACCTAATTCAAATAGACCATTTGACGATTTGCAATACTGCTCGAGTGGATGCTTGCAGAGGAGGACTTTCTATGTAGCTGCACAGTGTCCAGAAGCAAAACAAAGCTTTCCTAAGAGAAATGGAGTAGGGGATAATGAGAGCGGAATTCAGGAAATGACTGGGTCATTAGTGGAGGGCAAGGGGATATAATGCTTACTTCAGTAAGTTGAAAAATGTAGATATTTAGTGGGGTTAATACCGAACAGTACCTTAAAAGTCTCACATGTCCACTTTCGTTGTGTGTTTTTTCAAGGTTGTGCGGCACTTCTTCACTTTCGCTCAGACTTCGACCCTCGTAAGTGTAAATTAGCATGATTTCAGCAATAGGCCTAGGTAACCACCCTTCCAGTGTACCACTAGGTCTTGTTTGGCACAAGTGAAATTCAATACTCAGGCTAAGCCAATTGCCACTGTCTTTCCTGAAAGCATTGAATGCTTGAGCCTCTCTTAGAGGACATTTCCTTGGGCTACGCAGAGTGCAGCTGCCTAATATCTACAAAATATGGGAAGCTGTTGGGGTAGCAGTAGCTCCTGCTGCGGGTCGAGAGGGAAAGATAAGGACACCACTGAGAAGCAGAGCCAGCCGCCCGCACATTACTCCGAGTCACTAGCCAACCACTCGGCCCAGCCAGTCCCCAGTGCACAGACATCCACTGCCAGCCCTGCTCCTGCCCCAGTCCAGCAGAGCCAGAAACGCGAGGAGTCTACGCAGTCTCAGAAGCCGCAGATACAGCCGACTCTAACACCTGCCAGAGCCGTTGAGCCCACTGTCCCCTTGCAAGCTGCCATAGACTTCCGAGGAATAGGGCTCAACAACATCGGCAACACCTGCTTCGCCAACTCCGTCCTCACTTGTCTCTACTTCATACCAGAGCTGTACTCCCTCTTCACAGGGAAGAGAGGAGACCAGGCCTCCAGCATTGACAGTGCTATGAGGAGCTTCTATAGCCAGTTCCAGAAAGGCAGGAACAACGGGGACTTGGTAGCGGACATACTGGAAAACCTGCCTACATACAATGATAGGAGACAGCACCCTGCTTATTCCTTCCTAAAGGACGTATTGGCGGCTCAAAAAGACCTAATTGGGCCGATATTCACCATGACTATTGACGAAGTCAGGATATGTACTAAATGCAGCGGGTATAATGCGAAGGAAACTACGCAGGAAACTATGAGCTTGGCAGTGATTTCAGGGGAATTACAGAAAAACGTGATTCATTACAACGAGAAATGGTTTTATCACACTGAAACCGCACAAACGGGCCTGGATATTGGCAGAAAAGATGACTATAAGCGCAATTTACTTGCTTATTTTCCTAATTACAAGTTTTCAAATCACTCCGAAGCCTCTTTTTCCCTGGAAACCAGCCTAAAGTACAAATTAGCCACAGAGATTTGTGACGATGACCTGTCCCTCCGCTGCAGAAACGACTGCGAAAGCGACCAAACTCACCTGAAACAGACCTTTTTCCGCTCTATTGGACCTGTGTTTGTTTGCTACTTCGAGAGATTTCATATACGCGACCCGCGAGTCCCTATCAACATCCCAGAGTGCCTGGACATGAGCAGATATGCAAAGGAAAGCTGCACCTACAATCTAATGGCAGTGGTGAATCACAAGGGATCTGAGCTCGGAGGCCATTACACGTCCCTGGTGAGAAGCAGCAAGGGCTGGATTTCCTTCAATGACTCGATTGTGGGGGAAAGGGAGTTGCCGGATTTCAGCAGGTCCACGGAAGGAATGATTGCCTTTTACCATCGCAGCTAAGTAGTAAATGAAGCTCTTTCGAGGCTTATTTGGCCTAAATACGCCTATTAAGGCTTTACTTCTGCACCACTTTGGGTTAATATTGCACACATTCCCTGAATTTCCTTCAATTCACATATGCCGACAGTTCTAATAAGCAGGTAATAGAAACTACAGATAGTCTAAACTGCCAATGTACAAACTTTCCTACATGCATTCCCATACCTAATAGTTCCTTGCACCCGCCCTTTCTTTCAACTCCCTTATTCGAATACATGCCCGCCATTGAAAGGGAAAATGCAGACAATAATGGATTTAAACCCTCCGACCTGCAGCCACTGTCTCGCCCAGCTCTCCACTCGCTTCTGCTCCTGCCAACTGCCTCCTATCTACCTCTGTGACCTCTGCTTTCCCTACCACTTTGCCAAGGTCACTGGCCTGCCTCATGAAATCTGGCCTATTGAGTGCCGACAGGACTATGACCAGCCGGGGTACAAGGAAGCCCTAGCTAGGAGGAAACACAGCATTGATAGGCACATATCTGAGCTGGAGGGAAGTTTGGGACTTATTGACCAGTGGAAAGCTGCGGCTTCTGAGGCCTTTACTGACATGCAGAATAGCCTGGAAATGCATCGAAATACGCTATTCGAGGAGTTGGAAAGACTGAGGGAAAGAGTGAAAGCGGACATTGAAGCCGCCGCCAAAGAGACCAAAGCAGCCATATACCAGTTTGCCCCGAAACTGGAAAGTCCAATAGCCACAGCTTTATGGACCGCTGAAGACCTCGGAAATACGGTATTTACCCTCAAAACTCAATTTCAAGACTGGGTGCAGAAGTGCCATTCTCTACTTTTCTCACTTACCCTCAACCTACAGTCCAATATACCCCAGTACATTCCCGAAAAGACAGCTTTCCACCCCTCTCAGCCCCAGCACTACCACACTTTGGCTGTCTATGCGAAAAGTCCTGACTACCTCTCTCCAAACAGCAGAGCCACTAGAGAGCTATTAGGGCCCTTTCAGGACCACAGAGACACTCTGGCCACAGTGGAAAGAGGACCTGTTTGCTTTGAGGATGGGGTCTATGTAGGGAAGTGGAACCAACTCAATCAGTTCCATGGCTATGGGAGATATATGTGGAAATGCGGGGACAATTATGAAGGATATTGGGACAATGGGAAAATGCAAGGCTACGGCCGGAGAATCTACCCCAATGGAGACTGTTATACAGGGAACTGGGCACGGGGAACCAGAAACGGCTTTGGCAAGCTGAAGTATCAGAAAAACGGAGAACTATACACTGGGGAGTTTCGGAATGAGGACAGACACGGCTTCGGCTCTCTCTTGTCTGGACCAAACCAGGACTGGCTCTGCTACTTGGGCCAATTCGCAAGCAATAAGTTCGAAGGCCATGGGACATATATATGGCGGGACTACCGGATGTCCACTGGCCAGTGGAAAAACGGCCAAAAAGAAGGCAAAGGGGTTATGGTCTGGAAAGGAGGGGATATGTACTTTGGAGACTGGGCGAATGATGAGAAGAATGGCCATGGTCGCGCCTGCTGGCCCAGCAATCACTCCTATGTAGGGGAGTGGAAGAGGGGAAAGCAGTGGGGTTGGGGCGCTCACATTTCCCCAGGAGTTCCACTTCGCGGGAACTGGGTGGACGGCCGCTACGACGGCTAATTCTTCACTTAGGTATCTAATCTTCGCTAAGCCCAATACACTAGCTTGGCGGGAAGCATAATGGCCGGCGCCCTGACCCTCGACTACACCCCTCTCAGTCTCCTCTGTCCCGAGCGCTCCTGCTGGCTGTTGAAAGCCAAAGTCACGCAGAAGTTCCACCTGTCCTCGTACCAGCGCGGCGCCCAGACAGGCAGCGTGTTCACTGTGACTCTCATGGACGAGGAGGGAATCACGATGGCTGCGAGCTTCTTTGATGGGGCGGCGCTGCGCTTTTTCCCGCTCCTGCTTGTGAATCAGGTGTATGAACTTGAGGGCGGGGAGATAAAGCCGGAAAAGCCGCAGTATCGGAGACAGGGCAGTCGCTACCACCTGACTTTCAATGAGCGAGCGAAGGTGAGACAGCTGCCCGGGGCACAGTTCAAGCCGAAGAGTCTGGGAGTGGTGCCGCTGGTGCAGCTTGCTACGCTGGTAGCGCCCACTGAGAAGTATGTCGACATAGTGGCCGTAGTCCAGGCAATTCACCTGCAAATCGACACAAACACATACAAGAAAAGGAACCTGGACCTCGTGGACTACACCGGCTACTCCGTGCAAATAACGCTGTGGGGAGACCTGGCCAAAGAGCTCATTTTCGACCTGCCACACACTAAAAAGCCCATTATTTATTGCTCCTGTGTCAAACTCACCAATTACGCTAATATCACACTGAGTGCTGAGCCCGGCATATCGGAAATACTGATAAACCCTATAGACAGTCCATATACTGACGAAATCACGAAGTGGAGAGATGAAAAATACCCTTCAATTCACTCATTTCTGCCTCTAACTGCCAATAACCTGCCTATTCTCGCACCTGTCAGGTACGTTTCTCTACAATCTGTGCAGGAAGTGACGGAGTCTAGCAGCTTTCTTGTGCGTGCCCGAGTGCGCGCGATCAAGTCTGACGAGTCGAATTTGCTGTGGTACAATGCGTGCCCGAATGCGAGGTGCTGGACTGAATTGACGGAAAGAGACGACCAATTTTACTGTAAAAACTGCCAAATTCTGTATGAGAGTCCTATGATAAAGTACCGAGTGCACCTCCTCCTCTCAGACGCTGTGAGCCAAGTCTGGACAGTGGCCTACGACGAAGCCGGCAAACAACTCTTCGAAGTCTCCGCCTTCACCCTGAAGTCCTGGCGCACCTCCCACAACGACCGCTTCCACGACTGTCTCGCAGCCCTATTGCACCGAGAACTCTGCTGTAAGCTGCAGGTGCGGGTGAAGGACAGCCGCAGGAAGTGTGTGCTTGCAGACCTGCAGCCTATTAGTGCAAGTCAGGACACGCAGCTGCTTCTATCTGACCTACTGAAGTAACTAGCAGCAGCTCCAGTACTCGTTTTCACACCAATTGAAGGGGTAGACAGCCAAGGGCTTGGGAGGCACCCAGGCCTTGGGAGCGCCGCTTGGACATGTGGCGGTTTTCCAGTTCTGCAGGAGGCCTTCGCTGAAGGGGTTGAAAGTGGGAGGGTAGGAACGCATGTAGTCGATTTTCTCTCGACTCCATAGTTCCCAGGTAGTGGCGCCCATGCTAATCAGGTAGAGGTGGTACCCGGCCAGTCCTGTCACTAATATCCCGAACCCAGCGGAAACTAGGAAAGCCACTACGAAGCCGCCGTAGGCTTCTAGGTCCGCTTTCAGCCCGCTGAGACAGTTGTAGGCCGCCCACAGCAGACAGACGCACTCCACACAAAGGTAGCAGACGAAGCGGAAGTGGTTGCCTTCGCCCACACAGGACCCCAGCCAGAAACAGTGGTGGTCGTACTTGAGCACACATTCCTCGCATTTCTTGCAGTGCTTGGTCCTGTACGGCTGCAGCAACTGACAGTACTCACAGAAGCGCTGCTGCGGCGGCTCCCAGTCACTCACCGTCTTATGGTCGAACTCAGTGCCCACTGGGAACTCCCGCAGGTACCCAGGGTTGTAATGACACGTGAAGAACAGCACTACCGCCACTGCCTTCAGCAACATAAAGGTGTAGCTGGCCCCTGAAATCTCAGCGAAGCCGTCCACGAGGTCGTTGGGGTACATGAAGAACACGCTGAACACTAGGAGGTGCATTAGGACGTAGAACACTCGGGCGCAGAGGACTGTGTGAGGGGTACCTGCGCCGTTCACGTCTGCTCTCATTTATAGCCTAAATGCCCCGCAAGGCCAGGACGTACCGAACTCTCTCCGAGTCCGAGGACCTGTCCCGGGTCGGGATGGTGCACGGCCGCAGGGAGCCCCTGCACTCCCTACTACCAAAGCTACGTCTACAGAAAGCGAAGGAAAGACAGAGCCAGCCCAGTCCGCCCACTGTAAGGAAGGCTCCCGCTGTAGTCGTGGACCTCAACATGCCCGGATTTCAGGCTGTCTCGCCAGCGAAAAAGCGCAAAAGTCTGCCAAGTAACGTCTTTCCCGAGACTTACAAGTCGCATGTTTCGCCTTTCGAGCGAAAAATCATCACCAAAGAAGCCAAAGTGCTGCTTGAAGCCTGCGAAGAGCTGTTTCCCGGAGACCCCATAGTCTTCCACAGGACTTCCGACCCTTTGCCCGCCCGGCTGATATATGATATTCCCCAACAGCCGCTTTCCAGGCCTATCCGGCCTGCTAACCACCGCTCTCCCGCTAGAAACACTCTGACAGTCCTCGAATCCCTACTCGAATACGACCCTACCGCCCTCCCAAAGGCCAACAAAGCAGGCCTCGAGCAAGCCAGAGCCGCCTGCATCCAGCCTGTGCAGCCTCGCAGACTGCCTCCGATCATTAACACTCCTGCGAGTCTGCACCTGCCGACTTCCTTAGTGTTCTAAATGGCGCTGGTGCATGTGCATGTTGGGGGTGCGGGCGTGCGGATGGGTGCGGAGGTGTGGAGTTGCCTGGCGGCGGAGTACAACTTAGGGCTGGATGGATGGGTGCAGGGCCAGGGAGGCTCACAGCCCTCACCTTTCTTCTTTACACAGATGAGGACTGGACAGTATCAGGCGAAGGCAGTGTTTTTGGACTTGAAGCCGGACCCAGTGGATTCGCTATGCAGATTTGAGCTGTTTGCTGAGACTGGGAAAGTGACTGGAAAGGAGGGCGGCGCTTTCGCTACCCGAAGTCACTACACCGTAGGCAAGGACCTGGTAGAAGACGCACTCCAGTCTATAGCGAAAGCAGTGGACTCCTGCGAGAAACTCGCCGGCTTCCTCGTCTACTGCTCCCTCTTAGGAGGCACAGGCAGCGGCTTCACCAAACTCCTCACAGAGCGACTCCGAGTCCTATACCCCAAGGCCGAATGTGTGCTAATTGCCCTGTTCCCTTCCCCGACATCCAACGAAACCACAGAACCATACAACTTCACCCTCTCCATTCAAATGGTACTGCAGAGTTCGATGGTTTTACCAGTGAATAACGAGGCGTTGTATGCGATTTCTGTGGCTTTGGGGAACCAGGCGCCAACCTATTCCCAGGCGAATGAGGCAATTGCAGAGGTGGTTGGGGTGCTGTGCTCCCCTGTGACGTGTGAAAGTTGGTATCAGATGGATGTGTGGAAGTTGCGGACTGCTTTGGTCAAATATGAGCGAATCAATGTAGCGATTCCCAGCCTTTCCCATCTATTTCCAGGTGAAAAGTCACTATTTCCCCTTATGTCTTCTAGAGGAAATAAGCCGATTTTTACCTTTCAATCCGCAGAAATCGTCAATTCCGCTGAGACAATGTCCTTTTTGGACGTTGAAGAAGAGCTAAAAACGGAAATAAACGCGTTTGATGTGGTTTCCAGGGCTCGGCCGAGCTGGAAATCGTGGACAGCGGCTCCTTACAGCACTCTCAATCTCGTGAATAGCACTGCTATTCTGCCTTGGTTCTCATATGCAGCTAATCAGTTTGATTCTCTCTATGCGAAAAGGGCCTTTGTACATTGGTACGTCGGGGAAGGCATGGAGTCCGGAGAGTTCTCAGAGAACCGAGAGGACCTAGCAGCCCTCGAGCGAGACTACGAGGAACTGGCATGGCCCAGGGCTGCCACACCCAACGACAACGAATAGCTATACAGATTAGAATGAGAATGGTCCTACCAGGCGTAATTCTTTATATGAAAAGAGCTGAAAATCGTCTCAAAGTCCTTCCCCGCAAAAGCTCGCAGGCCAGGGCCCAGTCCACTCTAGGCCTCCGGCAAAAGCCTGCAACTCCTTCCAGACTCACCAGAATCCCAGAGTCTCTTCCTCTACTGCCCAGTCTGGCGAAGATCAACCAGTCCTTAGTGGTGCACAAGTCGCATATTCAGCCGGAAGTGCGCCCGCATAAGCACAGACTCAGTATTGATGGAGTGCTGGGACTGCAGGTGATGATGATGGAGCAGAGGGATGAGAAGGGGAGGCCGAGGCTGAAAATGCAGGTCAAAGGCGCAGTTGCTACTGAGCCCAAGAAAAGAACCCTGCCGGTGCAGCCTCGAATAACCCACCTAATCGACGCAGAATCAGACGGAGACCGACTGCGCGAGTACGAAAAGCGCCGAGCCAGTCTCATGACCCGCAGTTCCCTCTCAGTCCAGCCGCCCACCGACACAGCCAAATACGTCCAAAGATTCGCCTTCCGGTCTCAGACCGGATCCATAGCCGGAAAGCCGAAAAAGAACAACCAGGACAGCTACCTGATCTGCCAAGACTTCGCAGGCGGGAAGAACCAGTGGCTTTTTGGAGTGTTCGATGGACATGGACCCAGTGGACATGAAGTTTCCGCACATATAAAGCGGTCGTTACCCCAACACCTGCACGCCTTTTTGTCCCACAATCGGAAGGCTTTATCGGAAACTGAGGTGATGAGTCTGAGTCAAGGGTTCGCGACGTGCTACCAGCGGATACATACAGAGCTGCAAAGGTCTTCACATGTGGATAGTTCGATGTCGGGGAGCACTGCAGTGTCGGTGTTGGTGCAGGGGGATTTCTTGCTGTGTGCGAATACAGGCGATTCCCGGGCTGTAATCGGTCGCTTGCAGCCCAACGACCACTGGGTCGCAATGGACCTTTCCAAGGACCACAAGCCGGACGACCCTGCGGAGAAGGCGAGAATTGAGCGGGCTGGAGGCCGGGTGGAGCCCTCGAAAGGTGAGAGCCAGACAGACCATAGTGGGAACGCTCAAGGCCCTGCGCGAGTTTGGCAGGCTCATGAGCAGACGCCGGGACTTGCTATGTCTCGCTCTCTGGGGGACACTTCCGCCAACGAGCTAGGCGTGACTCCCGAGCCAGACGTGACCTGGCTACGTGTCGGCAGAGAGGACCAATTCCTCGTGCTAGCCTCCGACGGAGTCTGGGAGTTCCTGCCCAGCGAAGCAGTGGTCAGCCTAGTCTCTCCCTACTGGTCCTCCGGCAACGTCGACGGTGCCTGCGACAAACTGGTAAAAGAAGCCCTGCACTGCTGGAGACAGGTAAGTTCTAGACAGAGAGATGAAGTAGTGGACGACATCACTGTGATTTTAGCCTTTTTCTCCGCTTCATAGTCCTAATCTGTGCATACTTACTAGACCTACAGCTTGACTTGGTGCAAACTGCGCAGTACGAAGTCTTCGATGGGCGCCTTGCTGGTGCTGATTTGGTGGTAGGCGAGGACACTTTCACGCATGGAGTTGGGCATTTCGCGGAGCTTCATGGTGGTCGCTTCTGCGTAAGTCATTAAATTGCCCTTCACGCAGGCGTCAATTAGCCGTTTAAACAGCAATTCCGACCTCCACTCCATCAGCCCCATCAGCTTCCTCTTCCCTTGTTTCAGAAACGGTGCAAAGGCCTCCCTTTTCACCTGCAAGTCCTGATCTCCGGAAAACATCACCAGTGCAGTGAACAGCTTCCACTTGCACACTCTCAGGTCTAACGCCCCCTCTCGAAACAGCTCTAAGTCCAGCGTAATGCCCAGCTGTCTGCCTACTTCGGTCACTTGCATGGGCATTAGGTAGTACTGGGGGTAGCGAGACAGGGCCTGCAGGATCAGGCGCACAGGCGGCTTGTGCAGGTCATGGACGTGGATGACTCGGAGGACCAGCCACTCCTTGCTGCCCTGCGGGAACTCTCTGCTGCTGTAGCAACCCATTTTACAGCCTTTTAAACGCTTTTCCATACTAAATCCAGCCAATTCCCTCAATTTAGTACTAAAACATTGTATTTTCCCTGTAAAATCAGACAATTAGTCTCAAATTCCGCCTATTCTGCGTTTTCCGCCCTTCCTTCTTATTCAGTATCTTCTCCACCAGCAAAATATGCTCCCTGTCCATACTCTCCCTCTGCATATCCCTCAAAATCCCTTCCTCCGGCGTATCAAACTGATACATCCAATAGTCAGCCTTGTCCTTCTCCGGTATATGCAGCAGTCCTGGGGCTTTAGGCAGCTTTTTGACCTGTTTTAGACGTTTAAAGTGCTTGGGCAGGTACTTTTCCGAGAGTTTTTGCACGTCTGGACTGGGCTTGATGAGGGCCATTTGGGCTGCTTTCTTGAGATGCAGGGTTTCTTGGTATTGGTCGGGGTGCAGCTGGCGCAGCTGACCGTAGTTCAGGACGAAGCGCTGGAGGGAGCTGCAGCCCTCGTTTCCAGCAGTATTGTAAGGTGCAGCAGTACTGCTGGCTGCCCTGTTTTCCTGCACTTTCAGCCTGGGAGTGGCAGCCACTAGTCGAGAGGTGCGAGTAGAGTTGTACTTGGTGATCTCAGAGCGCCAAAAGACCTGCATATCCTGCAAAGTCGAGGGTCTGCGCAGCACTTTCACAGGCGTTTCCGGCTTAAAGGTAGTCCTCAGCTCCCCAAAGGGTCTGGGCTCGTAGCGCAAGTCCTCCACCGAGTCCAACAGACTGTATCCCACAGGTCTCTCCGTACTCGCCCCAGTGCCCAGGTCCTCCCTAGTGCTCCTTTCCGTCTGACTCCCCCGCAAGTCGCTAATTTTCATCCTCACTTTCTGGTACTTGGGGTCAGCCTTCCACATAGTGGGCGGAGGGCGACTCAGGTCCTTTTTTGCGTTTTCCAGCACTGCAATGTTGTCAAAGGCACTATAGCGGGCCTGCCGCCAGCTAGAGCCTAGGTCCGCCTGCAGACTCGCACAACTGCTCAGTACGGTTTGGAGACGCTGAGAGGGCGCAGCTGAGCCGGGAGACTGATGCATTGAAAATGGTTATTGGAGCATAGGGAGAGTTATCACTTGTTGAAGAGGGAAATGCTAGGTCTGGGAAAGCTGCTCGAAACAAGTGCTTGTTACTGCTATGGCTTGAGTCTTTCTGCGGCTTGCGAAAAGCTGTCCTGTTTCCGAGCCAAAAACATGCCTTTCCCGTCTCTCCGCCGCTTGCAAGCGTGTTTATGTCTGGACTCGTGCAAGTACGCGCCTCGCTGCACCGGTTTCTGTTTGCTCCTCGCAACCCTACGCTTCAGAATGCGATGGTACTGCTTAGGGTTGACGAACACCGGCTGCTCCTCCAAAGAATCAGCGGGCAAGAGGACCTTCTGCGGGGAAGAGTCCTGGAACGAGTCGAAAGCGGGGTAGCACCAAGGCGAAGTATCGAACTGGCTGTGCACAAGTCGCTGCAAGGTCAGCAAAGGGGACTGGTCAGGTGTGGCCACTAGACTTTTTATCAGGTCAAAGGCGGCTTTGGGCGACCTGTCGGCCATTTTGGCACTTATTACCCGCTAAGATTGGAGGAGGTGAAGTCACGGAGGGACTTTGAGGACGGGTCGGCACGGAAAGGAGACACGGAGGCGGCCAGACTGTCGGAAAACTTCGTCTCCAGCTCCAATTTCGTCTTTAACAGCAGCTGGCTCTCCGCAGTCGCATAGGCATGGAACTCCCCTCTCGCCTGGTCCAACTTATGCAGTTCCTTCATGTACTCAGACGCTGCGAAGGTAGGCCTCCAGCCCGCGCTGGACTTAGGCCTCTTCATTTCTGCGATGTCTTGCAGTCGTTGGTGGATTTCCTGCAGTGGAGTGGCGACTGACTCTCTGCGGGAGGAGGCGGTGGGGTCGAGGTTGCGCACTACTTCGAATCGCAGTTGCTCGATGGACCGTGCACTGGCTTCTAGTTCCCGCCTTCTAGTCTCCATTCTGCTTTGGTCACTTCTCACCGAAACAACCATACTCTGCGCCTCTTGCCTCAACCTCATGACCTCCTCCCTCTCCTTATCCAAGTCCTCCCTCACCTGCGTCACCTCCAAAGACTTCCCCTGCACTGCAAGCGACACATCATGCAGTTTGTGCGCCTGCTCCTCTAGCTGCTCCTTGTCAGCCTGCACAGCTGTAAGGCTCCTTTGCACTCGCTCCCACTCTACAGCGGCAGTCCGTTCCCGGTCCTCTGCCTCCATTACCTTGCGAGCTGCTCTCCCTTCCATCTCACTGATTTGACTGCGGATAGTCTCCAATTGAGCGAATTTCTGCTGTAAAGCCGAGCGATTGGCGAGGTCTTGAGTCTCCATTTCCGCTCTCTGATGGTCCAACAGACTCTGTTTGAGCTTTAAGTCGGAGAGCTGTTCTGAGACTTCCTGCAGCCTGGCTGCGTGCTCCCTGGCCAGGGACTCCCGCAGCATGGACACTTTCTGCCTTTCCAGCATCGTTTCTTCCTTCCTCGACCTGTCCTGGTCTCTGAGTAGTTCCTGAAAAGCATGCAACTGCTCCCTGTCTTTCCTCAACTGCTCCCGCTCAGTCTCTAGCAAGGCGGACTTGGCCGAGTCTTCTTCCTGCATGTGCTTGAGGACAGACATCATATGCTGTTTGTCCAGCTCCATCGTCTGCTGCTGGGCCAGCAGGCGCTGTTCGAGTTGAGCCAGCGCTTTCTGCTTGGAGGCGATTTCCTGCCCTTTCACCTGGTCATCGAAGGACCTTTCATTCTGGAACTTCGCGGAAAGGGCATTCAAAGTGTCCGCATTGGCAGAAATCACCGCCGACAGCGTCCCTAAAGACTCTTGATGCTTCACAACCGCCTCCAAAGACGCAATTTGCGTCTCAAACGACCTTTTCTGCGCCTCCAACTGGTCCCTATAGTTCGCATCCCTGCCTTCCAACTGCTTCATATGCTCCGTCTTCAGCCTTTCTCGCTCCTCAGCCACAGCCCGGGCTAGAAGTCTGTTGAAGTCAGAGTTGTCGGGCATAGGGGACTGCAGTTCTGCGGTTCTTTGCTTGGAGGCGCGGTCGTTGATGTCGGATTTCCGCTCGGAGTCTTCGTCACCTTCTTCCACGATTTGGCGGATTTCGCCGCTGGTGAGGACTTTGGTGACGCTGGGACGGCTGTAGGAGTCAAGGGATATGGTTTTGGCTTTGAGGGTTTTCCCGTCTGCCGGAGCAGAGGTCGGACGGGCGTCTGGCTTGAGAGTGCCGACGGTCCTTGGCCGTCTGCGAGAGTTGGCTATTCCCAAAGTCTCAATCTCTGGTTCCGGCTTCGCAGTCCCAACCCTGGCCCTAGTGGGCGTGGAGTCCCCCGACCTCCTCGACTCCACCTGCACATCCGACCCTCTCTGCCTCGGCTCCATCTCATCCAGCATATTCAGCAACTCATCCGGGTCCATCTCCTCCCTCCTCAGCCTCTCCACGTCCTCCTTCGCCTTCCTCTCCATCTCTACATCCGCCTGCGTGTCGAAGTGCACTTCTTGGCCTGCGCCTCGCAGTAAGAGAGCGAACTCATCAGGGACGACGCCTTGGTCCGCTCTTTGGTCGTAGTCGAAGCCGCTGTTTGGGGCGATAGTGTGGGATTTGAGGTAGGGCCGGGGCTCTGGCTTGCTTTCCTCGGCTGTGAAGGCGCCCCAGGGACTGCTGTTTGTGCGGTCTTGAGGCCTGGAACGTGGGCGGATCGCGACGTCGTCTATGCCGGGCAGTACTAAGTCCATCTTGTCAAATAAGGGGTTTATTAGGGATATGAAAGGGAGGATTAGGCCGGGAGGGGAAAAAGACCCTGGGAAACTGGGACTTGGAGGGATTTAATAGCCCTGAGCAAGTAGCAGTTATGAACTATTCGACAAAACGGGAAATTCGCTGATAATTTGGGCGAATTGACTTTTTTCGCAAAATTTCATCCTATTTGTATGATTTGTTATCCTAATTAGCTCGAATTTGTGCAGTTCCTTCAGCAATAAGTAAGCAAATCTCAGGGCCAATACTGTACTCTAGTAAAAAGAGCCAAACAATTCTAATGGCCACTTCCTCACCCCTCCCCTCTTCCCAATATCTGCCTCTTCTGTCCCAATTCCCTCTTCCAAATATGCTAACTGTTAGTGCGGAGTGCAGGGGATTGCTCACAGACTAGGGAAACAGCTGTGCTGAGTAGACTGCAGGAGTTAATTATAGAAGGGAGATTTCAACTGCTTTCCATTATGACGATTGGGGTGAGATTAATAGTTAAGAAATGGGTTGCGGAGTGTCGAAATCCAGCGAAAAGTCAGGCTTCAACGTGATTGACGTCGAGCGAAAGGTAGATCAGCCGCCAAAACTTGCCTCCAAGCAGCTGGGCTCACCAGTTATGCCCACTGCGGAGCCTGTGGCCACTTGTGCGAGTGACTTGCGCTTTAGGGCTGGGCAGTTTATACAGCACCACAGTGGCTCTTTCTACAAGAACTATCGTACTCTCAAGGAACTTGGGCAAGGAGGCTTCGGCCATGTCTACTTGGCGGAACACCGCACCACCAAGCAACAGCGGGCTGTGAAGGAAATCGAAAAAGCCAAAGCCAACAAAATACCTGGCGGCAAGACGAACTTTATCAGAGAGGTGGAGATACTTGGCAAATTAGACCACCCCAATATCGTCCGGCTTTACGAGCTATACGAAGACAATTTCCGATACTACGTAGTTTCCGAGCTGCTAACCGGCGGCGAACTATTCGACTACATCGTCTCTTCCAAGCATCTCTCCGAGCCTGTGGCTGCCCGAGTCATGCAGCAAGTCTTCAGTGCTGTTTCCTTTTGCCACCAAAACAGTATCGTCCACCGAGACTTGAAACCTGAGAATCTGATGCTGGAAACGCAGGTTACAGCTGTGGAGAACCTCAATATCAAGTTGATCGATTTCGGGACGTCGTGCTTTTATGATGCTGCGCAGCCGATGCGGCAGAAGCTAGGGACTCCCTACTACATCGCTCCGGAAGTGCTGGGAAATGGCTATAGTGAGAAGTGCGATTTGTGGAGTTGTGGGGTGATTCTGTATATTTTGCTTTCAGGGTTTCCGCCTTTTCCTGGGAAGACGGATGAGGAAATCATACGCAGAGTGAGGCTGGGGAAGTACACATTTGCACATGCGGAATTCGACTCAGTCAGTGACCAAGCCAAAAACTTCATCAAACGACTGCTAGTCCTGGACCCGGCCCAGCGCCCCTCCGCCCAGGAAGCCCTGCAAGACCCTTGGATCCTCACCAAGCTAGTAGTCAGCGACACCTCCTCAGAGCAAGTCTCCTCCTCCCTAGAGAAACTCACCGTTTTCCGTGCAGAAACAAAGCTAAAGCAGGCAGTTCTGACCTTCATCAACTCTCAAGTCGTCAGTCAGACCAACAGTCGAGAGATGCGAGAGACGTTCAAGCGGCTGGACCAGGACGGGAATGGGAGGCTGAGTAAGGAGGAACTGATAGCGGCATATGCACAGACGATGTCTGAGGAGGAGGCGAGGAGTACGGTGGAAAGCATCATGCAGAAGGTGGATGTGGATGGGAATGGGTTTATTGACTACTCGGAGTTCATTATGGCGACGATGAATCAACATATTCTGCTATCCAAGGATAACATGGAAACTGCCTTCAATATCTTCGACAAAGACGGCAGCGGCTCTATCAGCGTCTCTGAAATCCGCGCCGTCCTGGGCGAGGAAAGCCTGGCTATCAACGCAGTGTGGGAGCAGCTAGTGCGGGACGCAGACACGAATGGTGACGGAGTGATAGACCTGCGCGAGTTCAAGCAGCTGCTGCTGAGCGCTTTTAACCAGAGTACGAGTGGGTGAGGCCTAGGCTTAGTCTAGCTTGGCGACTGTGAAAGACCGGGGCGGGAAGTTCAGCTTTCTCTTGAGAATGCAAAGCTGCACTGCCTTCTTTTCGTCCTTCGTGAGAGCTCTGCGGAGCTTGCGGGTGAGACGGGGTCTCAAGTCCAGGGGCTTCAGCTTCTTGTTCTTGTACTGCTCACGCAGCGCATTCCTTTTCTTCTCAGTAATAACGGTGAGGACACGGGCAATAGCCTTGCGCGTGACCTTAATCTTGGAGAGCTTGGCCGGAGCGCCACCAGTGACCTTGGCAATGCGTAGCTGCGACAGCTCCGTTTTCAGCTCTTCCAGCTTCTTCAGCAGAGCCGCGTCGTCACTTTTCCGCAGCTCGTAAGCCTTCACCTTCACCATTTATTTCCCTGGGCCCTAGAAGCTCTCCGGCCCTGGTACGGCAGACCACAGCTACACTTGAATTGCTGGGAAAAGACATGGATATATGGCTGAAGGCGGAGTAGTTATTGGGAGATGGGAATGGGTTTCTGCCTTGGAAGGGGAGTGCAGCTGGCGATTCTCTTGGATTGCAGTATTTACCACTATCAAAGTGGCAATTATGTGCGGGAAGAGGGTTATTACTGCTGTTCAGTCAGTGTATTTGTACTCCGCTAAGTCCCAGGAAGACCGCTCCACTCCGATTCCCCCCAGAAGTGCTCTAAAAGCCTCAAATTCACTTAGAAGGTTCGCGCCTTTGGGAGTCTTCAGCACAATAAGGTGAAATACACGGGCAAAGACATATCCGGGCACAGAAAGTCTATAAACGCCTGCAATTGACCTACTGAAATGCCCTTTTAGCTGCTAACTACGCCTTTACCTAGGAGTAAGTCTGCAGCATGAGCGCTGTAAACTCCTTAATGTCGATTTCGCCGTCCCCATCCTTGTCCGCCTGCTGCAGCAGTCCATTCCACACGCTTTCATCCGCTATCACTCCCTTCCCAAGCAGATTCTTCAGCTCCGTGATGCCGATTCTCCCACTGCCGTCCTCATCGATCATTTTAAAGGCCTTTTCGAGGACGCTGGTGGACATCTGCTTGCCCAGGCTGGCGGAGGCGTTGAGGAACTCGGTGTAGTCGATGTGGCCGCTTTGGTCAGTGTCCACCTGCTGCATGATCTTTTCCACCTCGGCTTCTGCTTCTTCTGCGGGCATAGTCTTGCTCAGCCCCTCAATCATTTCTTCCCTGCTCAAGTGTCCATCCCCATTGCTGTCAATGGAGTTGAACACGTCCCTCCAGTGCTGCGTCTCTTCCTTAGTGAGCAGCTGAGTGGTGATGAAGGTGCTGACTGCTTGCTGCAGCTTCACATCTCCTCGGAAGCTGCGCAGACCACTCACAGCCACAGCGCGCTCTGCATCCCCTACTCTAGCTTGGCAGAATTTGATGATCCAAGGGTCGTTGAGGCATTCTTGGGCTGTGGGACGCTGGCGGGGGTCAGTGGTCAGCATTCGACGTACAAAAGCGCGGACTTCGGGAGAGGCAGCCCACCACTGCGGCGTATCATACGCCGGCGCATTTTTCACAATATTCCCAATAATCTCATCATCATTTTCCCCTCCAAAGGGCGGATACCCGGCTATCAACACGAACAAAATGACCCCCAAGCTCCAAACATCACACTTCGAGTCATATCTGCGGTCCAGCACCTCTGGAGCCATGTAGTACATCGTGCCAATGGCTTCTCGTAGTCTTCCGGACTCTGGCACGGATACAGATGTGCCGAAATCGATCAGTTTGAGGTTGAGTTCTTCGACGGAATTGGGCTCTTGCTCTAACATGACGTTTTCTGGCTTTAGGTCTCTATGCACGATGCCTTGCTTGTGCAGGTAGTTGACTGCGGACAGCACCTGCTTCATGGTATTCGCTGCGAACACTTCAGACAGACTTTCTCGCTTCGTAATGAAGTCGAAGAGCTCGCCGCCCCGGATGAGCTCGGAAACCACGTAGAACTTTTGCGCGTCTTCGTAGAGCTCGAATATCTTCATAATGTTAGGGTGGTCCAACTTGGCCAAAATGCTCACTTCCGCTATAAACTTCTCCCTATCAACATCACTGTTTCCCTTGGACTTGGTTATTTCCTTCACAGCTCTTTCCATCTTCGACACCTTATGCTCCACTTCGAACACCTTCCCAAAGCCGCCCTCTCCCAGCAGTCTGCGCACCTTGTAGTCCTTTAGGTAGGAGCCGTTGTTCACTTTGATGAATTGGCCGGGAGTAATGCGGATTTCATCGACGGTAGTGGCACTGTGGCGGAGGAAAGGCAGAGGGTCGCTGTGCTGCTGCTTAGCAGGCGGGTCCACAGGTGCCGACTTGGAGCAGTCCAGACCCATTTCTATTACCAATCACTCAAGTAGCCGTCTGCATCAGTGCGACCATTTACTCCGAACCAGGTCACAGCATAGTGCAACAGCGCTACACTCACACATAGGAGCTTTAGGCTAATCCCAAGGCCAGGTGGGTTCTTGCCGAATCCAGGCTGCTATCACAGTGATGTCGTCCTCCTTGCCTCCGCGCCAGGCGCAGGGTCCGTATGCGACTGCCGCTTCCAGCTCAAAAGGCGTTTTTCCCCTTCCTACCGATTTCGTGTACGCGGCTTTGGCGAGTCTCCGTGCAATTTCCCCAGCTGCACAGCCCTCCGCCACACACCCTAACACCTCCTGCTCAAACAAGTTGTCCCACAGTCCATCCGACCCCAGGACCAGCAAGTCCCCCGGCCTGACTCTGACTTTGTATAAGTCCGCCTTCTTCACATTGTCATTTATTAGCTTCCGACTGAGGAAGACTCTGGTCAAGTCCTTGGCTTTCTCTGGGGAAGAACGCTGGAGCAGGGCTGCTTTGCTGGCGGGAGTGAGCGGCTTGGAGAGCTGGAAGGGAGTGTTGAAGGAGTGCTGCATGGAGGTAGTGGCCAGGACGATTTCAGGCTTGTTGGCGTGGAAGCGAATCAGGAGAGCACGGCTGTCTCCCAAGTTGAGCAGCTCCAGCATGTCCATGTACAAAGCTGCGAGGAGCAGAGTAGCACTGCCACAGGCTTCAGTCCTGCTTAGTGCTTCCTCAGCCACTGGCTTAAGGTCGGAATCCGCTGCTTTGGACGCACCTGGCCAACTCCACAGAGTCTGCTTCTGACACTCCTGCATCAGTTGGCCTGCGAATAACCCACTGTCTACACCCAGTGCTCGCCAGCCGCCCACTCCATCTGCCACTCCCAACATCCCGGTGTCCAGGAAGTGAGCGTCTTCCAGTCGTTTCCCGGCTTTGGCGAACACGGAAGCTGCGGCTTGGAAGCAGAGCACAGGGGAACGTGAGGTCTTTTGAGCGCAAAAATGCAGGAAAGCGCGGAGTTGGAAGGACGAGCGGGCTGGCAGCATGCACACTTCTCCATTTCCTCGGTGATATGGCGACTGGAGAAAGTCGGGCAGAAGGACTGCTCGCGCAGTATCGACCACTTGGAAGCGGTCCTTCGCACACATCCAAATTTCCCTTATATAGCTCTTCGCCCGGATAGAATAACTCATCGGAACCTTTTGGCTCCACGCAGGGGACGTAAAAGTGCCTATAACCACAGGCGACTTGGCACTCAATTGAGAAGGATAAATGACTCTGATGAGAGTTCGACCTTGAGAGTGCTGAAGTCGGGCGAAGTGAAGCCTCCAGGCCCTGGCAATGCTTCGCTGGGTGGGACTTACTTGGGCAGTGGGGAAAAACATGCTGCTGTCCATAGTGAAGTTAGGGAATTATTGGACTAGGACGAGGATAAATAAGTGATTTTTGAAGGGCTTTAATATAGAGCGTTTCGCGGGTCGGTGACATGTCTGCTAAACTTCCTTTCGATATACCTCTAAAAGTCACATATGAGCGATTTTCAGGGCTGCTAGGAAGCTGGCTATTGTGACTGGAAATATGGCCACACCGAGGCCTGTTTCCCCTCCTTTCTTTCACTCTGCAGCCCTCGTTTCCCCTTCGCCACCTGCGTCCTAGTCATATGGTGGCCTTAGAGAGTAAAGATGACTAATTGTTGGCCGAGGTCTTGAAGCCACATCGAGGACACTCGTAGAACACAGTTTCGCCCTCATCAGCACTGCGCATTTGCCGAGAGTAGAAATACATAGTCTTGTTCCCGCACTCCGGACACCGCTCCTTGACTGTGACACGCTGCACTTTGGTGTGAGACACGACCCAGTGCTTGCTGCCCGGGAGTTCCTTTGATACAGTCGTAGACACGGGCTTGAGCACGTTTACGCAGAGACAGCGACCGCAACTTGGCACATCTGGCTGCAAGAGTGACCCGCACTCTAGACAGAACTGCACTCCTGCAGCGATTTGTGCCATTTCAAAGCCTGGACACAGAGACCAGCACTTGATACGCTGGCAAAGTGCAGTGGGGACTAGTGCTATTCCTCGGATGAACGGAGCTACTAGTTTCGGATGTTTGAATGCAATGACTGAGTGAATCCTTCAAATAACATCGAAAAGCGGGGATTTACCCTATGAATGTATCTGATTTGCACATTGGGTATACGTCTGACCGCAGTAGTTTATACGGTATGCTCACTATCAAGTCCCTTTCACACAGTCAATTACTGTCTCGACTAGTCGCACACTGACAATTACTACTGTTCTGGCTTATAGTAGCGTCTGCGGCGAGGCTGAGGCGTTAAAGACTGTCTGGGCAGCACAGGCTGCTGGTTACTGGGCGTGAGCGGGCTCTTGCACAGCTCCAATTCCCTATGCAGCCTTTCCAAGTGCTCCCTGGCTATGGACCGCTGTGCGGTTTCCTGGGCTTTGAGGCTGTCCAGCTCTGCCAGTCGCTGCATTGCTTCGACTCTCCGCATAGCGAAGCTGCCCTTCAAGCGCTGCGCTGTCTTTTCCAAGCCTCGCACCTCTGCGGATAGCATCTCCAAGTCTCTATGCAGCTTTTCGACTTCCCGGTCTCCCTGCTGCCTTGCACCTGTCATGGCCTCCCGCACCTCCCACATTTCCTTCGTGCAGGCTGCAGACCGCTTCCTTGCGACTTCCAAGTCGCTTTCTAGCAGTCGGTACCGACTTTCTTCCTCTTCCAGTACACTCTGCAAGCGACTTTGCTGCGCAGAAAGCGCCTTTTCCGCGTCTGTTTTGTCCATTTGCTTGGATTCCAGGTCCTTTGCGACTTTCTGAGCGGCTTGCGGGGTAGTCGCCAAGGCAACCACTTCAGATATCAGGCAGGGAGTAAGGCTTTTCAACTTCAAATCCTTGTTTCTCCCCAAGTTTCTAGCGATTTCCCTGAGAAAGTGAATATGCACAGAGTTCAAGTCCAGGTCTAAGTGGACTAAAGCGCGACTGCGCCAGCTGCCTAGGGCCAGTGCCTTCCCGCCTACATCTTCCACGTTGTTGTCCCTTAGGAACAGTGTTTCCAGACTGCAGTTCACTATTAAGGCCTGGCCGATGGCTCCTGCGCCCTTATTTCGGACGTTGTTTCCACTTAAATCCAGACATTTGAGGGTGGAGTTGAGGCGAAGGGCGGCTGCCAGGTGCAGGGCGCCCTGGTCTTCAAAGTGGTTGTAGGCCAAGTTGAGTCTGTAGAGTGTACTATTCCTGGCTAAGCCGTCTGCCAAACTCGACACAGCCCCACTCCTCAGCCTGCAGCTAGCAAGGCCCAGGTCCTGGATAGAGCGGTTCTCCAGCAGGAGTTGAAGCAGCTCAAAGCCTGCTTCTGTGCCCAGTGGGTTGCCATCCAGTCGAAGCAGGGTGAGGGAAGAGGTGCGGTGGCAGCCGGGAGTGAGTCGTTGCAGAGAGGCGACGTTTAGGTCGCACTTCGATAGGTCTAGTTGCTGTAATGTCGAACGACCATACGCTCCTCCCAAAAGCCTACTAATAGCCTCACAACCCGCTCCTCCAATCGAGTTTTCCGCCAAACCCAGCAATTTGACAGTAGAAGCAGCCAGCACTCTCGCCAATATCTCCACTCCTTTCGCATTAATCCCATTATTGCCCACACTCAAAGCCAGCAAAGTCCTGCTTGTCCCCACCCCCACAGCCAGCACTTCACACCCCTCAGACCCCAGTGCTGTTCCTGTCACGTTTACATGTGTGGGGAAAGGACTGGCTTGGAGGTAGGCTCGCAGGGCTTCGGCGCCTGGGAGGTTGAGACGGTTCCGATGCAGTCCTTCGTGGGAGGAAAGGTCCAGACTGGTCAGTGATTTGTGACTTGAAAGGACTGATAGAGCTTGTTGCGCCCCCGCCGGACTCATGTCATTACTACTCACATCCAAATGCACCAAGTTGACACAAGTCGCCAACTGCCTCACAAGCACCGCAACTCCCTTGTCCCCGAGCAGGTTTCGACTCAAATTGACATAGGCGAAGTGGAAATTATTGCTCACAATTCTGGCGACCACAGGGGCGGAGTGCAGACTTAGGCCACTTTCCGGCATAGCGAATTGCCGTCTATTGATGTGTCTGCGACAGTACTCTCGGAACCGGAAGAGCTGGCGAGAGGTGAGGTCGACGGAGAGATCGAGACATTTGGCTCGGAACAAGTCCTCGATGTCAGAGTGGGTGAGACCAGCAGGGGCCAGAGACACTGAAGGACTGGCGGAAGTGCAGGGTCTCCTGGGAGTACTGTCTGATGGCGGCAGGTGGGGAGGCAGGAGGTTACTGGAGCGGGAGGTTGGACGCAGCGGACCTTGAAGGGTCTGGGAAAAGTCTCTGAGTTGCGGACTCACTGATCGTTGTCTTCGCTTCCACTCTCCTGATCTGCTCACACTGCTTCCAGCTGTCCCCACCCTATATCTCATATATCCCTCCTCGTCCTCTATTACCCTACAGCCACTTTCCCTCACCTGCACCAGTCTTTCTATGCTACCAGGGTAAGCCACTGCAGTAATAAAATAATGCCGCACCAGCCTAACTTGCTGAGTACGAACCAACAGCGGCCTCCAACCTGGCAGGACATGGAAGACCAGCTGTGGTGCAACAGCTTCTCAACCTTCTTTTTAGGGGTCATCGTGGTGAGTTGCACTCTGAGACTGCTGCATTTGATCTGTTACGGAGACTCGCTCATGAGATTAGTGCTCGGGACCAGCTGCGCGGTCCTAATTGTCATAGCCCTGTGCCTGCTCTTCAAGTCGAATCGAACTGTTCGCACTCAAATTGCACTGGCTACGCTTCTACTGCACATCGGCCAAGCCTACTTCGTCATACTCGCAATAATTGCCTACCCTGAACACCTCTCGATCACCATCATTGGTAGTACTTTTTTGTGTTTCAACTACGAGCTGCGGGCGACTTGTAGCAAGCCTGCGATTATCTACCTCCTCTTACGTCAGTTCGCAATGTGGCACGTGGCGGAAATAGTCATTCACCAAAGGCAGTTCTCTCTACAACTCCCCTATATCATCCTGTTCGGGGCCTTTGCGCATACCTTATTGACGACACAGCAGACTCGAAAAAGGACAATTGAGCGATATGCACTCTTTTCCTCTGCTGAAGAGAAGGACCGCAGACTCAGTAGTCTCTTGCAAGCGATTCCAGAAGGATTGGCAGTCGTCTCGGCCAGTCGATCTTTGTCCTGTTTCAACCAACAAATGTCAGGCTTCCTAGCGTGCTCCCCGCTTACAGACTCCGCTCTTATCTCCGCTCTAAATGGGATACACTGTCTATCCAGCGTGGACACGGAAACATCTAAAGCCCAAAGTCTCATGGAAGAAGTGCGAGATTTCCTACTAGATGACAAAGATGCGTATCTGACCTTCGGAGTATGGAGACGAGGAGACACTTACTTGGAGTGGAAAGGGTCGAGGTGCACTTGGGACGACTTGTCTGCGTGCATCCTCACAGTGTCTGATATTTCCTCGTGGGTTGCACTTCGGAAGTGTGCGCAGCAGGAAAGCGACTCGAAGTCGACTCTGCTGCGCTTCGTTTCACACGAACTGCGCACACCCACGAATGCGATTTTGAACTTGGTGGCAGAGGTGTGTGAGGCCAGCAACCTCACCCCTGCCCAACACACTGATTTATCCATGGTCTTCGCAAGTACTCACTTCTTGCTCGGAGTCATCAATGACTTGCTGGACTTTTCCAAAGCCATGGCTGATAAATTTGTAGTCGTGAAGACAGATTTCGACTTAAGACAAGAATTGCAAGAAACTGTGAAACTCGTTTCCCTGCAATGTGCTCGCAAAGGTATTTACTTGCGACTGAATGTGGACGAAATGATCCCACAAAGTGTGTATTCAGACGGAAATCGACTGAAGCAGGTGATACTGAACCTGCTAAGCAACGCTTTGAAGTTCACACTGAAAGGAGGCATCGAAGTAGTGGCGACACTGATAGACCTCAGTCTAGTGCGAATTTCAGTTTCAGACACAGGCATCGGTATTCCACCCGACAAACTGCCCTGTCTGTTCCAAGCCTTTAGCACTGTAGAAGGCACACAGCACCTCAACCCCCAGGGCTGTGGCCTGGGTCTCAGCATCGCCAACCTCGTAGTCAAAAGCCTGGGTCCGGCCTGTATTCAGGCTGACTCGAGTTTAGGGTGCGGGTCGAGGTTTTCCTTCGAAGTGGAAATCGGGAGAATACAGCAGAAAGGGTCTGTGGGAGTGAGTGACTGCACTACTGATATCCCCTGGGAAGAGGGAGCGGCCTTACTGCCAATGGACTTCTCTCCTTCAATGGAGCGACGGGGCATACTGCCAAAAGTCTTAATAGTGGATGACTCGGAATTCAACAGGTCAGTGCTGAGCAGACTGCTGAGCAGATACGAGTTAAAGTGTGATGAAGCTGAAACGGGACTGAGAGCACTGGCTATGTTTCAGACTCGTCTGGCCAGAGGGGCTCCGTACTCACTCATTCTAATGGATGTGGAGATGCCGGAAATGGACGGCTTATCCGCAACTCGCGAGATCCGTAGGATTGAAACCACAGGGAGATCTAGGATAATCGGCTGCTCCGCTCACCCACCAAGTGAAGGCATAGAGAGATGCCAAGCAGCGGGTATGGACGGGTACTTAGAAAAGCCTGTGAGTAGGGATGCGCTGGCCCCATATGTCACCTCCCTGGCTTAATAAGGCAGACTGCGTTCTAGTAGGGAAGTAGGTATTTCACTTGCGATAAGTTGGGAGAGTATGAGAATTTGTCTCAGAGGCCACAGTCCTAGTCACCATTTAATCCCGCTCGTAAT
>Ga0247837_1003509_pt1 | contig 27119 bp, 22 predicted proteins | sample LaCtaG_2_FD_187115 | JGI IMG/M metagenome (GOLD analysis project Ga0247837, IMG submission 187115) | Freshwater microbial communities from meromictic Lake La Cruz, Castile-La Mancha, Spain - LaCruzMarch2015_14.5m | ecosystem: Environmental > Aquatic > Freshwater > Lake | place: Spain: Castile-La...
TCCAGCCGTCCCCGCAAAGCGAAATCTTGCTGCCAATCAACAATCCAACTACAACCAAGTCCTCGGAGGCCCTGCCAAAGCTAACTTAAAATCGGCTCGATCTGGCTCCGCTTTCCGCGCCACCTCAGAATTCCGTTTGTTTGAAATAATTGCTCAACTCTTCGTTCGAAAAGTCTTCCAAGACACCGCGCTCTTCCTCACCCAAATGCAGCCCACTATGGCAGCAATCGAGGAAAAACATGACCTGCTTACACTGCGATTTGGCAAATAGTGAAAATAGCTCCTTGAGTGAAATCGCGGTTCCCTCGATGTCGTCTTGCCTTGTGTCGTTGGCCATGAGGTAATTCTCTCCCTGCCAAGTGTAGCCGTGACCGGCAAAGAAAAAGAATACCGTGTCATCCTCCTTGACCGTCCCAGCCAGCTGCTTTGCGTGATACCGAATGCTCGTGCACGTGGCAGCTTCGTTGACAATTAGCTGAACATTGCCTTCCTCGTAGCCAAGATTCAGAATGGCTTTTGTAACCTCCGTTGCGTCATTCTCTGCGTAGGAAACATTGTCGATCCCTTTGGCAAGGTAGGTCTCTATCCCGATGAGAAGTGCATAAGCAACTCCTCTTGGCTCAGGCGGCAAAATCGTGATGGAATCTCTCATTTAGGTTTGGGATTTAAACCCCTAAAATAACTCCGAGGATTTTCATTCGGCCGGGCAGGGTATCGAATAAGAGGCCGATTTCGACGGGGATCAGGAATGTTTTCATTGTGAATTGGTCGCTACTACCAGGCCGATAGATTCTGCGGGATTCTCCCAAGTTGCGTTTTCAGCCGCCGCGCTCATGGCTGCGTCAGACACGATCTCGGCTGCGGTATTGTGCTTCTTGAGCTCATCCATCATCTTTGCCTTGTTGAGTTCCAGCTTTTCCAACAGATGATTGTGTTTGCATTCAAACTCGGTGAACACATCGCTCCATCTCATGACGTAAATACTGCATCTGATTGAGGGCGTCTTCCTCACTAAATACGGCTCTCCGTGACTCAGGGCATTTTCGTAGTCCCGTTCAACGGCATTGGATGTGTCAAAAGACTTGCCAACTAAAATGAACTTCCAATGCATTTTCTCAGCCGAAAACCGTGGCTCCGACGTGATTACTCCCATGTAGGTATCAATTTGATTGAGTTCTTTTCTGCCGAGCGGGACGGTGGGATGCTTGAGCTCTACGACGATGTTCTCAATCCGGTCATGAGTCACATTTTTGCGAGTCATGAAAATGTCCATTTCCTTGTTCTTGTCAGGATGACTAATCCGAGGCTTTCGAGTCTCGCCGTCTCCTGAAAGCAGATGAGAATAGCGGCGCAGAGCCTCCTCAAAATCGGGTTCCTCAGCGGTCGTCAGATTGAACTGCTCGCCAAACAACCAGTAGTGGTTCTCGATGACCTCCTGAAGGTGGCTCTCCTCGGCTCCCCATGTTTCCTCAAGAACCAATTTTTTCAGTTGGAAAACAACCTTCATACGGTCTTTGATCATTCCAATCGTCTTGGAAATGGCCGACATGCTCGCGTATTCCAAAATATGGGCCAGTTCGCTGCGCTCGGAGGGAGTCATTTCTACAAGCCGCGAAATAATTTCCAACAGCCTGTCATCCGCCCCGAGTTCTAACAATGCATCAAGCAGGCCGATAAATGCCTTCTTCTGTGTCGTGTTAAGCGATGAAAATATCTTTGGCTGGACTTTATAAAGCTCTTTTACAGTCTCTTTCAGCGCTTGTTTTTGGAATGATGCTAAAACCGATGTTCCGGATTTTGGAAACACCCCTTCCTTTTCATACTCTTCAACCAACTTCTCGGTGTAGCTGGCGATGAACGGATTGCGCTTTCGGTAAAGAAAGTCCGACAATTTAGATAAGAGATTTTTGAAGGGTTCGGACTTCTGCGTTGCGAATAGATCTGATTGATCAGGATCTTCGCCGTCTCCTGCCCATTGGAAATTATCGAACAGAGGGCTTTTTATGAAAACGCTGTGGTAGAATGTATCGCCCTTGTTGTTCAGCGTGGTGTTTTGCTTCCAAACTTCCCTGTCGTGGCTGTCCAGAAAGTAGTATTTGGAATATTCCTCATTTTTCTTCTCACTCCATAAAACAAATCGGACGTCGAATCGTTCCTTTTGGGAGTGCTCATTGATTACAAGCGCATCACGATCAACAACTGTCTTTTCGCTGTCCAACGGAACTCCGTTGATGTGGATGAGAAAATTCGCGTGCTTATTCAATTCGAGGAACCATGAAAACTCCCTGTGCAAGTAGGGAATGAGATCCAAATCGATTTTAGTTTTGGTGATCGCGGAAACCTCAGTGAAACTGACGCGAGTGCCACTATGATCTTGCGTGACGGGTATTTGGTAGGGCAAAAATCGATCCAAACTGTTGGCGTCAATCTTGACCCCGTATGAACAAATAACGTCCCTTTCCAGATAATGGATTTCCCAATCAGCGCACCTTGCGAAGGTGAAGAACGTTAATCTTCCCTTTCCGTTTCTGCCATGTGGGAGCGAGTGATTTTTTGGCTGAATGTTGTTCCGAGCTTTTTCGGATTCATAAATCGGCTTGAATTTATTGATCAGTTCAGCCTGTGGAAATCCACGCCCGTTGTCGGTGATAGACAGCGAGGTGAGGGTGTCGATTGGCTCTGGATTGTGCTCAAAATCAATGTGGACTTCTGATGCACCTGCATCAAATCCGTTCCAGACATACTCAGACACAGCTTCTTCCCAGCGGTAATTCTTGAGGAGTTCCTCGATCCCCTTCGATGTGACTGCGGCTTGCTCGATCATTTCGACTCTGCTGGTTGAGGTTTAGGTTGGAATCTCTCGAATTCTTCGAGGGCTTTGCGTTTGGATTGGTATTCGCCGAAGGCAATGAGTTCTTTGCGGCGCAGGACGGGGAAGGTGTCGAGGATGTAGGCGAATTCGGCTTTGGTCAGGCCGTAGAGGTGGGCGATGAGGGCGTCGAGTTCGGCGCGGGTTTGGGCGCGGTCGCCGTCGTCGCGTCTGTCGGGTTTGCGGTCGTGCAGGCCGCAAGCGGGTGTCCAAGTGGCTTCGAGGGTGCCGTAGCCTTCGGCGAGGCGTTGGCGCAGGGCCTGTTCGTGGGCGGGGCCGTAGGCGGCGGGGGCGGTGCGCAGGGCTGTGAGAGTGTCGGCGGGGAGTTCCGGGAAGACTTCGGCCCATAGCGCGGCGTATTCGTTCGTCGTGCAAATCAGCCGCAGCGCCCGCGCTACGACGGGCCAAAAAAAGGCCGCGTCTTTCGCGTCTCCGCTTCCCAGCCGTGGGATCGGCAGCGTCTTCATATAGAAGAAGTTCATGTTATTCGTGACTTTCTTCCGAATCACGAAGTCGCAAGCAAGGCTGGCGAACACGGAGGTGATATAAACGGCCTCGGCGGGTTTCGGATACCTAGACGGCGCTTTTGCGTGGTGGGTCTGAATCGTCGGCAGCTTGTTGTTGCAGAAGCCGGGCGACACCACCGTCGAGATTAGCGTGCGTTCGTTGGTGCTGGCGGCGACATCTCGAAAGCCCACGCGATAGCACTCGCTTGCCCAGGCATTCTTGCCGAGCCGTTCGCGACCTGCCTTTCGACGGATTTGATTAGCTGGCTGGTCAAACTCCGAATCGAACAACCAGATGTGCTTTCCCTCCCAAAGCCGCTGATGGCTCTCGGCGATACCTCCGCTGATTTCCTCGAAGATGTCGCTGTCGTTCGTCATGTGAAAGCCCGCATCGAAATTGGCATTCCAAACGCCGGGAACCTCGTCGCCGAGTAGCGGCCACTCAGCGTAAATGTGGTCGGTCACGTCCACGTCCGCCTGATTGTTAAACTCCATGAGCCCGAGTGTGGTCGGCGAGAAGCGGCGCACTTGGTCGAGGGTCACGAGTGGCGCGGCTTGCTCAATGAGCTCAAGTCGAATCGGGTCGTGCTGCATGAACGCACAGCGGAATGATTCTGTCTCGCCGCCCTTTTGTGTCGAGAAGGTGATGAACTTGAAACGATTATCGACTGCCGTGAAAACTTCAGGCCAGCGATTCTCGAAACAGTAGAGGCTTTCAATGCGGCTTTGCCGGAAGAACAAATTGCGGAGCGGGAAGCAACCCTCGTCGGTGTAGAGCCCGCTGGGCACGAGAATCGCCATGTGACCTTGGTCACGCAGGAGAACGAAGAAGCGATTGAGGAAGAGCTTGTAAGTGTTGATGTCACCCTTCCCAAGTGCGGGCACGGCAGCAGGTTCAGAAAAGTAGGTGCTCTGGTCGGTGAAGAGTTGTTCGTAGTCGTCCCATAGTTTCTGGTGCGCGGGATTCTCACGGAGTTTCTTCGCTACGCGCAGTGCCTCCTGTTTTCCGTAGGTGCGAAAGTTCGGGTCGAGCTGCGAATAGAACTCAAGCGTGTTTGGCTTCACCACATCCCACGGCGGATTTCCTACCGTAGCGCTGAACCCAGCGTGTGCTACTCCGCCAAAGACGTCGGGGAATTTGAGCGGCCAGTGGAAGAAGTCGTGCCGTTCGCGCAAGCTGCAAACCCGTTGCCATGTGTCGCGCAGGTCTGGCCAGAGTTCTTCCGCAGTCTTTCCGGCGGCAAAGTGCGTAAGCAGGCGCGCATAATCCGCCGGACGGATGCTGGAATCCATCAGATAGGCGGTGTGCAGATCAGCGAGCGGGGCAAACGCTTGTTGCAACTCCGCACTGGCTTCCTCGAAAGCATCCCGCTGACGATCCGTGTCGTCCTCGGCCATTTCCACGATGGAGGCAACCGCCTTCGCTGCATCTCCAAGCTTTTCGTCCAGCGTTTGGTTCAAACCGAGAGGCAGCTCATCCTGGGCCTCCTCGGCTTCCTTTTTGTCACGTTGGGTGTCTTTCCGTCGCTCGGGAATACGCCTGAGTGCATCCAGATCGCGGAGGCCGATGAGGCTGTTCCCGCACTGAAGGTGATGATCGAGGAAGGTGAGCTTGTGATCGCGGGCGAAGCAGTTCAGCCAGAGGGCAAGCTTCGCGAGATTGACCGCGAGCGGGTTGAGATCGGCGCCGTAAAGGCAGTGCCGGGTGATGAGACGCCGCCAATGATTCGGCGCACCAGTGTTGCCGGATGGCACACCGGGGATTGATTCGATCTGCGACAGCAACTCGACCACGAAATCGGCCATGAGGTTCGAGGCGGCAACAAGAAAATGGCCGCTGCCCATCGCAGGGTCGCAAACCTTGTAGGGCAGCACCTCGCGCTTCACGAACTCATGCACCAACTCCTCGGCCGCACGGACAGCGCCACGCTTGGCGGCATCATCGTAGCCGGTGCGGGCCTGTTCCAGATAGGCGTCGAAGCGCTTCCGGTAGCCGCTTTCCCAGCGTTCCCGCAGCGGGGCGATGACCGCTTTGCCGACGAGGAAACGAACGAGCGATTCCGGCGTGTAGTAAGAGCCCGACTGTTTCCGTTCCAGCGCGGTTTCGCCGAAGAAGATGTCGCCTGCTTTAATTCGGGTGTCGCCCTCCTGCGTCTTCTGTCCGGCAGCGGGAATGGTCTGCCAGCCGGTCTTGGTGCGGCGGCGAACGTAATCGGTGTCGGCGAGGCGGACCTTGAACTCGAGGATGGACTCATACATCTCGCCGAGGTGGCGAACTTCGAGATCTTCGTAGGGGATCGCGTATTCCTGATCCAAACCCGCATCCGCCGGATCAACGAAAGCCAGCCAGTAAAGCGCGGAGGCAAGGAAGTCGTTACGAAGCCGGTGCTTGCCGAGAAATTTTTCCTCCTGATCATCGAACAGTCCGCCGTTGTAGCCCATCACCCCATAACTCGGGTCGCCTTCGTTCACCGCCTGGACGAGGCCCTTGAGCTGCTGCCAGAGGTCGTAACCGGCGGTGTCGCTGCGTTCATTCCAGCGGAATTTGCGGGCCTCGCGGCAAAGAGTCTGGATGGAATGAGGTTCGTAAATGTCGGCGTGGCGCTCCTCGGAAGGCAGGAGTCGGCGAGCCTCGGCATAGAAGAGAAAGAGGCAGCGGTAGAGGAGTTTCACGGAACTCACGAACACCTCGTTACGTTCCTCCTCGGTGTAGGCCGCGCCAGTGCGCGGGGTGTCGGCAATGAAGCCGTTGCAGATGTAGCGGAGGACGTTGTCGACCTGGGCGAGCAGCGGATCCTTGACGCGGGCTTCGAGGATGGCCTCGGAGATTTCGCTGTCGAGATCGAGGCGGCAGAGGTAGATGCCAGCTTCGCGTTCTTTGTCGGCATCCGTCAGGCCTTCGGTTTGCTCCTCTTCGTCCGTGGTGGCGCGCTTCTGTTTCTTCCCCTTCAGGCCTGCGGCTTTGAGACGCTTGTTCTTCTCTTCGTCGAAGTCGGCCCGCTCGACAGGAACGAAGGAATCGGCATGGAAGAATCGTTCAAACAGGGAGTAGGAGGTCTCGTCGGCGGATTGCAGCGCGGCGGCAAGGTCGAGTTCGACGTGATCCTCGTAGGGTTTGGCGGACTTGGTGGAGTAAAGCCGCCAGGTCGAGCCGTCGGTGAGAATGCCCCAGTTCAGCTTGCGTTCGCGAAGGGCAGTGAGGAGTTTCGCGGGCCAGAAGCGACCGACTGATTCGTCGTCGAGGTTCGCACCGGGCTCAACGAGATAGAGCAGCGCGATGCGATTCTGAAAGCCGAAGTCTTCGTAGAGCGAGTAGAGGCCACGGCTGGAGCCGGGCGTTTCCTCAACCACGAATCCGAGATTGCCAAGAGCGGCCTTGATGAATGTGCGCCACAGGGCATCCGGGCTGGAAGTATCCCGCCGCTGCCAGCTCTGGCTGAGCGTGACAAGCCGCCCCTGCGCCTCGTCCGTGCTGGGAAGGTCCTGCCGGACGGCGTTGAGGAAGATGGTGCTGAAGAGACCGGCGTTTTTCATTCGAGGGCGAGAGTTTGCGACATTTCAATAACGATGTGACCGCCGCGATGACGTTGCGGTTCGTAGTCGGCGAACACGGGGTCGTGATGGGTGACGAGGAGGAAAGCGGGTTGGTTTTCCCAAAGCTCGATCTGGTGGCAGAGGGTGCGCTTCACTTCTTTCGGCTGGCCTTGGCTGAGCCACGCGGCGAGGAGGAACTCGATGCCGCTGACCACGAGGAACCGCTGGTCTTTGTGAGCGCCGATCAAGGTGAAGAGATCATCCATCGAAAACGAAGCGAGCCGGGTCGTGAGGGATTCGTCGGACTGAAACAGGTCGAGGACATCCAGGTGGAATCCATCCACCGCCGCCGTGATCTGGGCGGCGTAAGAACGCTGTTCGGCAAGATTGGGCGTGAGCAGCAGGGCGGCCTTGTTTCGTCGCCCGATGAGTTCGGCAGAAAATTGGCGGAGATCGAGGAGGCTCATAAAAGCAGATGTTCTCCCTCCCGTTGACCTGGTGCCGCGGTTGGCTGCGGCGGGCGGTTCTCGTAAGCGGCGGCCAGGAACTCCAGGTGAGTGAATCCATCCAGCAGCCGGATTTGATCGAGTCCGTGACGGACCTCGAAGCGAATCCATGCTTTTTGATGCAAGGTTTCCACCATCTGCCGCAGGGTGGCCGAGTCTATGCCAAAGACCCGACCGGGTGAGCCGGGTTCCGCATGGAGATCGGAGAACGAAACCAACCGGGCCTGATGCTGCTGGCCGACAAGGTAGATCATTGCCGCCAGCGTGTGCGGCTGGAGTGCCGTGTATCGGCGAAGTGCGATGGTTTTCTCCAGAGTCTCGGCAAGAAGGTTGAGTTTTTTGAAATTCTTGACCGTGTAGGCGTCGAGAAGAAATCGGACCTCATGGGCAACGTGCTTGACGAGCGAACGCGGGCTGTATTGGCCGGCGAGCTTGTCGCGAAGCCAGGCGCTCCAGCCGGGTTGGTCGGTCGGTTTCTGGGTGGCGAGCAGGTCGTTGAACACCATGAACCAAATGAGATTCCTCGGATTGCCCGCCCCGAGGAAATGGCAGAATTCCAAGGTAGTGAGCGAATCGAGAAAGAGATCGTGGGCGGCAACCAGCTTGCCAAAGGGGGTGAGCACGGTGGTTCGGGGAGCCACCAAGCCGATAGCAGCCCCAATGCTGGCGAGGCTCTCAGTTTGTCCTTCCGAAAGTCCGGTGCCATCCATCATGTCTAGCCGCACGAACTTGCGAACGGCAGGGCGCTCCAAGATGTAGGAGAGGAGTCTTGCGTTCTGCGCGGCGTCGAGTGAATAGCCGTTGCTGACCTGGAGTTTGGCCTGGTCCGACGATTTTTTGGAATCAGGCTGTTCGGCAACCTTGCTTTCTTGCGCGGAGAGATCGTCCGGTGCCGACTGTTTTTCCGGTCCTGTCGGATCGCGTTCTAAAGGCTCATCGACCGGCGGTGCAACTTGCACTTCAGCTTTGGCTCCACTCAGGCGAGCCACCAGTTTCAGAAGCACTACGGAGTTTTCCTTGATGCCGCTGACCCGCTTCAAATCCACCGGATTGGCCGCAAGCACAGCAGCGATGTTGCTGAAGCGGGCGAGTAGCGCCAGAGCCTGAGGTTTCACATCCCTGCGCGGGATGGCATAGGCAAGCAGCAGTTCCAGCAAAGCCTCATCGGTCAGTGCCGCTTCCTCACCCGCCAGAAAGCGCGCACGAAGCCGCTCCCGATGGCCTTCGGAGGATGGTGGATTAAGTGATGGAGGTTCGTCGCTCATTCAAACTTCGTCCTTGCTCGGAGCACTGGGAAGAACCGCCCGGGGCCGGTCCTCTGGGTCAAACTCTGCGATCTCATCCGGAAAACGCTGGATCGGGGGATCTTTCGAGAAAAAGGAAGACAGACCGTAGGCGACGGAGAAGCGGCGGAAGAGATTCGCCCCTTCGCCTGTTGGCCAATCGACGTCGCTGGGAACGGGAAGTGGTTGGCTCACTGCCGAAAGCCCCCATCGGGAGTCAAAAGCCTTCTCCACGCCCTTTGCGTAGGGAGCCGGTGACCATCCTCCCCCACCGTAAAGGATTTGCATCGTCTGGAACTGTCGGCGGTTGATTTTTTTCCGAGTGAAGTAAATCACCCGCTCCGTGGCAGCCGCGATCTCGCGCTCAATTTCTGCACGGGTTTCATCGAGTTCTTTCGCGAGGTCGGTGCTCCATGCTCCCGTTTTGGATTTTCCCTCCTTGATCAGCCTCAATTGTCGCATAATCGCCACTTGGGATCGCTGGAAAGTCCGCATCTCCAACTGGGATGAACCGAGGTGTTCCACGGCCGCATGGGGATAAGTGAGCGCTCGGTCTCCATCCTGCGGGTAGTAGATGAAAACGCTGTAGTCCACCGTGCCTGCTCCCACATCGGCGAACAGATAGAGCCCGTGCCGGCCTCCCCGTGACCGGACGTAAGACTGCACATTGGCCGTCACCTCGGGCATGATGTCGCAGATGTCCAGTTCAGTCCCGCGATGTTTTTCGACGAGCGTGATCATCTCGTCGAGGGATTGCGGGATCTCCTTTCCGCTACTCGCTATGGAAACTGCGACTTCGAGCACCTCCCGGAAAGCACCGAGAACGGCTTCATCACGGGCCTGTGCCACCGGGACTGCCATGTTGTAAAAAACTGTGTCTCCTTGGACATCGCCGAAATCCTTCCAGTGGGCCGCAATGGAATCTTGGACCACTCGAAGGACCCGGATCAGATAATAAACAACGAGCGCCCGGACGGAGGCGAGTTGTTGATGGGAATCTATAGCTCCAATCGGGCGAGCGACCCCATCAAGCCAATCGCTGCGAACCCCCGTCGCTGCGGCAGCCAGAGCCATCTTGAGAAATGCAAGCACCGGAACACTGTCGGGAATCCCGTCGAGTGCATGGATCAGTTTTCCGTTCGCCCAACCGAGTTCGGAGGGGAGGAAATAGGTAGCTTCGCCGTTAGAACCGAACGACAAGGGCAGGACGCTCTTGTTGCTTCCACGGTAATTGAAATCCCGGACCATGCACTTCGTGTAAGCGGTGCCGAAATCGAGGCCGACAATAAGGTAGATTGGCGTCCTGCGGACCGAGGCTTCGGTTTTCTGGACCTGAGCCTTCGCCAGCGCTTGGTCGAGCGAGTTGAATCCCATGGATTTCATGCGACTTCAAAAATGCCTGCGGCAACCTCCTGAAAAGTAAAGTTGATGGATGCCTTCTTATCGAGGTCCCTAAGGCGCTTCGCGGCGAGTTCCTGGTCCCGCTCGATGTTCGTCGTGAACATCCGAATTTTGCTTTCTACCCGACCTCGCGCCCTTGCGGTAGCGATGCGTCGTTCGTCCAACTCGCGGCGGCGCCGGAAATGGTTATCGATCTGCGCCCGTTGGATCGATGCCAAGGTGGCGTTTCTGATGCGAAACTCCTCGTGCATGGCATCAAACCGGTCTTGGAGGGAATCTCTCAAAACAACGAGCGTCGCCAGTGCAGCATCACGGGGATAATCAGGGTAACGCCACGTCTCGGCCTGTTTCAAGACCCGGTGCATGGTTTGCTCCGCGACATTCGGCTGCATGATCTGCCCTCCAAGTGGAGAGCAGGCATAGGAAAGGACCTCGCGGCTCCGCAGGCCCTTCAAACGCCAACGTTCCACGCGGTATCCATAGATCCCAGACGGAAGAAGACTCGAACTTAATCGGAGCGCGGAAACATCGTAGAATGCGCCTTCACGCTGCTGGTTCTCATGCGTGATCCAGCGGATCAGAGGCGACAAGTGATTGATCAGGATCAACCGCCTCTGGCTCACCATCTGCTTTTTCTTCGCCAACTCGGGAAGAAGTGTGCCCGTAATGATGCGAGCCTGCATCTCCGGGGGAGTCTGCAGCTTTTGCTCGTGGAGGTAATTGGTCAGCGAGTCGTGCGCCTTGTAAGTCAATTCCAGACGGAATGTGCCAGTAATCGGATAATCCCACTGCACACGCGAACCGGGGAAGTTATTCGCGAAAAAGTCGTCGATGTATTGTTTCAGATCCTCCGCAGAGACGAATCGACCGAGGTCTCGATTTTGGTCCACTCGTGACGCAATGTAATCGGCATGCGCCAAAAGGCTTTCCCCCGATTCCTCAAGTTTGCGCGTCTCCTCGATCCGCTTAGTTAGAACGCGTTCGGTCTTCTCGATGCGGGATTCTTCTTCCTCCGGGGTGAGGTCTTGTCGGAGCAGATCAATCGTGAGGTCTTGAATCTCTTTCCCAATGATTGGCTCCAGGTCGCCGATGGAATTCTGGAACCGCAGCAGTTTATCGTGGAGGCGCGTGTAGAGCCGATCTTCGATGGTCCCCGCGATCTTGAAATGAACGATTACAAGGCGGTCTGCTTCCTGCCCGACGCGGTCGATACGACCAATTCTCTGTTCGACCCGCATGGGGTTCCACGGCAGATCGTAGTTCACCAGCACATGGCAGAATTGGAGATCGATACCCTCGCTTCCCACTTCCGATGAAAGCAACACCCTCACGCTCTCGCTGTCCCGGAAGCGGGCAATCTCGGCGTCTCTCTCGTCCTGATCCAGTATGCCTCCGTGGATTAGTGCGCATGAAATCCCGTCAGCCTCCAAACGCCGCTGGAGGTAGAACAGGGTTCCCTTGAAATAAGAAAAAATGATGACCTTTTGGCCCCCCAGAGGCTTCAGCAGTTGCTCAAGCAGCTTCTTGTATTTCGAGTCGTTGGCTTCGAAATCGTAAGACGCAAATTCAGAAAGAAGCTCCTCCAATGGCTGCTGACTTTCTCCGGAGTCATCGTCTGGAATATCGTCCTCACCGATGTCAAAACTCTCCGAGAGAAGTTCCTCGAAATCGCCCAGTTCTCCGGAGCGGTAAGCGTTCACCATGGCCGGAATGCAACTCGCCATGCGCTGCTGCGGCATGACGAGGTGGAACGCTGAGAAAGTCTTGCCGGCTTGCGCAACGCGCATTCTCACCATTTGGGTGATAGCTGCGTAGAACTTCCTCTCAGTCGCGGTGAACTCGACCTTCACGGGATGTGGGTCGCGTATTGGCTGTTTTTCCTTCACCTGCGCCCGACGCGTCCGTGTCACGTAGGAGCCGAGAATGTTGAGCCGCTCCGCCATTTCCTGCGCGGCGATCAGGGAGGAGTGATCCCTGTTTGCCAAATCTTTCAGGGCCTCCCGGAGTTTTCCGAGCAATTCGGACTTGCCGATGAAACTGCTGTAGGCGAGCTCATCCGTGCAGGACCGCGCCAATGCAATGTCGGGAGGGACTGCCGATAAAGCATTCAAAGCCTGAACGGCAGGTCTATTTTCTTCGAGCAACGATTGAAACAACCGCTCGTTCTCAAAAAAATCGGCGTCGAGCAGTCGGAGCAGCGTGAACAAATCTCTGTTCCCGTTGTTGACCGGCGTCGCTGAAACCAACAGGAGGGCACCGGCGGCCCCTCCAAGCACAGTGCCGAGTTTCGATTGTGCGGCAGCGGAGTTCCGCATGTAGTGCGCCTCGTCGAAAATCACGAGGTCAAACAACGGCACATCCGAAGAGAGTTCACCGACTTCTCGAAGAAATTGTCCGCGTTCGGAGAGCTTCAATTCCAAATCTTCAAGATTCTGCACGTCTGCTTTGCTGGGACGGAGGCCGCTGTAAGTGCAAATCCAAGCAAAACGCAAAGCGTTTCCTTCACTCTTGAAATCGGTGAACGACTGCCGGAGTTGGTTGAAACTACCGATCTCGGCGGGAATGTTGAATTTATCGCGGAGTTCCATCCTCCACTTCCGGGCAAGCATTTTCGGACAGACAACCAAGAGCCGGCGAGCATCTCTGCGTGCTCGGAGTTCGAGCCAAATCAAGGCGGCTTCAATGGTCTTTCCAAGACCAACTTCGTCCGCAATTAAGAGCCTCTCTGTCGGGGACTCTATGAATTTGAGAACCGGTTTGAACTGGTATTCGAGGAAATCGATGCCCGCCGCCTCCATCGAATAGAGAAAGTCGTGCAGAGAACCCTTCAGTTTCTCAAATGTAAGTAGTCGACGCAGATCCTCCGCGCCGCCAAATTCGGCGGCAGCGACCTTGGATTCCATGGTGGCTGCGGAGCCAATGAACGGCTTCAAGAGTGGCGCCGGGATGTATTCTCGATCAGTTGGTGCCCACGCCACCTCAACGAGCAAAGTTCCCCCCAAGGTCTTCGAACGGCCTGTCGCAATGCCAATCCGGCTCGGATTGTTGGCATCGACGACATTGCTGCCTGCTGCGAATTCTGTTGGAGGTTCCTCGGTTGGCATCGGGATTACGTGGATTGGCAATCGTATTTCATCGGTGGGACATCTGCGGGGTCACCCCTGCGGTTTTTTCGAGGAGGCTTGGTTTTCCGGCAACTCGAGGTAGCGGGTCACGGCATCCCGAACGACCCACGCCACACTGACGCGTTTTTCGTCGGCAATGCGGTTGAGGGATGCCCGGTCGGCAGCGGAGATCATCAGAGAAATCCGCTCCGCTTCACCATCGCCAGTGACGGGCTGACGCGATCTGAGGGGTCGTTGGCTCATAGTTATGCATAATGAGCCGTTTTTGAGCTAGTGTCGATGTCAATCGAGCCTCTCGCATCAATGTGAAATCTTCAAAGGAGAGCCTCGAAAGTGATTGATCGGACAGGCCGAGCCAACTTACATCTGAACTTACAGTCCGGGCGCAACTCCTCTCCCGCCGCAAGCCAGTGGTGATGAACGCCCGGTTGGCTTTTCCCCGGAGATCGCATCTCCGGCCTGACGCCCCGGTCCGCACCGGGGCGTTTCTTTTGCTTCCTGGCAATCCAGCCATGATTCAATCCTCGGGACGTTCGCCGCTGGGGCACATTTTGACCAGTTTCGGATCGAAGCGGGCGAGGACTTCGACGAGGTCGGTTTGGGCGGCCATGACGGTCTCAATGTCTTTGTAGCAGGCCGGAACTTCGTCCAGGCCCGAGGAGATAAGGGTCACCCCACGATCTCGGAGGAATGCGTTGGCATCCTGCCAGGAAAGCGTCTCATTCGCCCGGGTGCGGCTCATGGCGCGGCCGGCGCCATGGGAGGCCGAGTGCAGCGAGTCGGTATTCCCCCGCCCCCGAACCAAAAAACCCGGCGTGGCCATGGAGCCGGGAATGATGCCCAAAACCCCGGATCCGGCGGGAGTCGCTCCCTTGCGATGAACGATGACATCTTTTCCGAAGTGGGATTCTTTCCACGCGAAATTGTGGTGATTTTCGACATCAAGGCGAACTTCGGCCCCGAGATTGGCGGCGATCTGTCGATGGATGAGCGCGTGGTTGGCTGCGGCGTAGAGGCCCATCAGATTCATGGCGTTCCAGTATTCCTGGCCTTCCTCAGAATCGAGAAGGAACCAGGCGAGGCGCGACAGTTCGCGGGGCAGCTCGGGGTGCAGGGACATGGCCAGCTTGCTGTAGTGATCGCACACGGCCGCTCCGGTTCCCCGGCTTCCGCTGTGGGACAAGAGAGCGAGGTGCTCGCCTGGTTCGATGCCGCCTTCGGGATTCGTAACATTCAGGACTCCGAATTCCACGAAATGGTTTCCGCTGCCGCTCGTCCCGAGCTGCGCCCGGGCCCGGTCTTTGTTCTTCGCGGTGACCGGGCTGACGGACCAATCCTCGTCGAGGACGGGGTGTTCGCGGCGTTCTTTGAACGTGGCACCCACGCCGAATCGGGTTTCGGTTTCCAAGGCGGCGGTCAGCCTGTCCTTGTGCTCGTCGAGCCAGGAAATCGGAAGGTCGAGCACGGTCATTTTCATCCGGCAGGCGATGTCCACACCGACCGCGTAGGGAATGACGGCATTCTCTGTGGCCAGGACGCCGCCAATGGGCAAACCGTAGCCCACGTGCGCGTCGGGCATGAGCGCGGCGGCAACGGAGATCGGGAGGAGGCTCGCCATTTCCAGTTGTTTGATGGCGAGTTCGTCAATATCCGTGCCCCACTGCCGCCACGGAGCAGGTGGCTTGCCGGGAAGGTAGAGGTCGGGAGCCAGAAGCGATGCGGCGAGGGCGGCACGCAGGGGATCCGCTTGGAACGAAGCCGGATTCGCCACGATGGTGGCAATTTCGCCGGCGAGAGATTCTTTCGTCCCGCCGGCCAGGCAAAAAGCGGAGATGAATTTGAAGGCTTCGCCCATCGGCGCACCGAGCGGCACGCCCAGCAGAAGGAGGTCTTTGGCTTTCATTATTTTTTTAAGGTCTGGAATGAAGCTTTTCGGGTGTCGCCTAGAAATCGTGGGTGGGGGTCAAAGTTCGTCGTCATCACAACGGATGAGAAGGCTGGAGATCATTTTATCATAAGCAGAAAACATCGCCCCGTCGCGATTCAGCACAACTTCAGCCAAGGTAACGATCAGGGAATTTGGAACGGCTTGAGGACGGATTTTGCGGAGGTGTGCGAGGCACTCCTTCTCATTCCCGAGTCCGGCAGCCTGGCAAAGAACCGCGTAGGCAACGCCGCTGGAGCGGGAAACGCCGGCCCAGCAGTGGATGAGGATTGATGATCGTTCGTTTGCAGCAGCTCCAAACGCAAGGATCTCCCGAATCTGGTCAAGGGTGGCCGCCACGCGATCGTCCATCGGAACGGGAATGTCATCAAAATAGGCAAAATGAACCTGCGTGGAGTCGGAAAGTTTTCGCCGAATCTGCAACTCGTGGTTGTCCCTTCCCTGCCACACCGGGTCCCAGATCGAAATGACGTGGGTGAATCGTGTGAGATCGAGGTCGCTCAGTTCCTCCACGCCGCAGATGGTGATTTTGGGAAATCGAGTCATGCGTTCTTCTGTCGGGATTGGAATGTGTAGAGTTGAGACCAGAGACGCGAATAGATGGAGGCCTTGTCGCGCTGGTCTGGAAGATCGTGGATGCGGTGTTTGAAGTTGGAATAGTCTATCGAGTTACACATGGATGCGAGCACCTTGGCGACTTCGCCCTGACCGGTCACGATGCGCCAGGCATAGTCGCCGGTCGGCGTATCAATAATCGCCACATCAAGTCCTGACAGATCGACGAGATTTTCGAGATCTTTCCGGCATCGGGCGCGGATGTGGAACTCCCCCGGGGATTTCTCAACGATGGAATAGAAGCCGTGTTGTGTTGCAAGCCACATGATGGAATAGGACGTTGTCCTTTACTGCGCGAGGATGCTGAGGTGGATGGGGTCGGCGACGGCCGTGTCGCGAGTTTCAAAGCGGAGTTGCGACTTGGCTCTGCGGGTGGAGAGGCGTGTCCGAGGGGGAAGATTTTCCTCTTCCGCAGTGGCAGCTTTGGCTTCCTCCAGCCATTTGGAGACCTCGGCAACGTCGGTCTGCAAGTCTGTGGATGGTTGGGTTCGCTCGCCGATGGCCTCAAAGGCGGCGGCGCGAAGGAGCTTTTTCCAAACCTTTCGGAACAGAGCCGCATCTCCGTAAACATCGGCGTGGCTAAATTTCCCGTTGATAGCCCAGATCACGCCCGCCGCTTCCGGGGATGGGGCGGCCTCCAAACCCGCCAGATATTCCTCCACGGCTGTCGTCGTCTCTTTCATCTCGTAGGAAAGTTGAAGGCTGGATGGTGACATGGCGGCTTTCGCGCAAAGTCCGATGCTCTCGCTCAACTTGGCCTGATCTTCCTCGACCGAGGCCCAGACTTCGCCCTGGCTCTTTTTGGACTGGAGTGCCACTCGCAGTTTCTTCGATGACGCAAAATCACTGGATTTCGAAAAATGCGCGTCCGATTCATTGCGGCGTTTGTGCCAGCGGGCAGATTCCACGCAGAAAACCGGAATGGGGACCTTCCCCGATTTTGCCGGAACGATAAAGTCCGCGCCGAGCGTGCGATCCTGGCGTCCGCCCTTCACAATGTCGCCAGCTTGAATGAACAAATCCAAATCGCCGGGATTCTCGATCAAGAGCTCATTGACGTTTCCGGTTTCATGAACCAGGCCGGTTTGAGTTTCCATGGCCTCTTCAAGGACGGTGTAGCTGGGAATACCGGGGACGGTGGGCACGGAAACAAACCAGGCGGTGAGATTGAGAGCAGATTTGGGTGTGTCTTGGATTTTCATGTTCGGCATTCTGAGGAGGCCGAGGGACATTTGCGGTTACTGGTGCGAAATTAATGATTCCCATACAGTTTTCTGGGATTGAGTTGCTCCCTTCCAAAGAGAGCTTCTTCCAAAACCTCCAATTCGGATCGCCCGGGTTTGGGAGGAGCAATTAATGCCCGCCAGGCAAGTTTTTCGAGGCGCTTCCGACTGGGATGATGCCGTCCGGCCCGGCAACGGCGCCGTTTGAGAGTTGGCAGAGAGGTCGATCCGAATTGGGAATTCTGCATCATAAGAGGAGGCCGGGGTCGTCAACGTCTGGTGGTATGTCGTGCGGGTGTCTAATGTGCCAATTGCAGTGATGCTGGGCTGCTTGGTGCATTGCGCGTCGCCCTTGGACGCGAATCTTAGTCGCTTTCTTCCCATTCCGGGAAACAGCACGGTTAGACTGTGGGTTTGACGTTCGCCCGGTTCCCCGGCCTCCAAATGATTTAATCCGCGAGATCGGCCTCCCAGTTGAGACGTTGGATAAGCATATTGAGTTCGCGGAGCCTCGTATTGACAGACTCCACCCGCTTGCGCAGGGCGACAATGTCCATCGTGGGAACGTAGCGCAATTCCTGGCGGCCATAAACGTCCTCCTTCTGGGTGGCCTGCTGATAGGCCTCCGTGAGAATGCTCTGCCGGGCACGCAGTGCATCGCGCTCGGCGAGGAGTTCCGTCATGGAGCGACCACGCTCGTCGGTGATGGAGAGGTTGGCCCGATTGATTGCCGCCACGAGCTTTTCAAAATCCGTGGCCCGGGATTCCATCCGGGAGAGCATTTCCTCTGGGTCTTCCGAGGGTTTGCCACCCTCGGGAACGCGGGAAATTTTCGAGAATTGGTCTTTAATCCAGGCAAGGTCCTTTTGGAGACTGCTCCGGTTGGAAAGGGCTTCAGCAAGTTTCATGCGGCTGACACTGCCGCGTTCATCGGATCTTCGCCATTGATCAAAATGAAGGATACCTGACTATGAAGTCAGGATTTGAGCCGACCACTGAGCGCTTTCTCCAATGCGCCTAGTATTTTGCGAGCATCCGGTCGCACATCCACAAGCCGCTGGTGCCAAGCCAGACCAAGGTCTCGCTGAATGTCCTTCAGCCAGGGGAGATTCTTAACAACAGCATGACCAGCGAGTGACGCCGTGGCGATGTGAGGAAGGATGGCCGCGCAGACGCCTGAACGGACAAGTTGGGCTGCTTGGGTAAAGCTGGTGCAGCGATAAACAACATGTGGCAGTTGACCAGAATTCGCCTTCTCAACGGCCTGGAGAAATTCGCCGCCAATTGAGATCGCAAGTGGCAGGGAGACGGGACTTTTTCCGGCTCCGGTTGTCAAAGATTTCGGGACGAAAAGCCGGTAGGAGATCTTGCCAATGGGAAGGAACTTGAGCGGTTTCACCAAAGCAGACTTGCGGATGATTCCGAAATCCACGGTATGGTCGAGAAGGCCCCGGACCACATCTCCTGTGCGCCAATCCAGAAGGGCGAAGGTGCTTCCGGAAACAGCGCTTGCGACCCGGCCCATGTCGGGAGCAACAAGCCACTCCAAGACACTATTCCCTGAAGCGATGCGAAACTCGACTGGCTTTCCAGAATACGTTGTCTTGAAGTCGGCCAGTCCCTGAAATTGCATGCGGGCCTGTCGGGCAAGCTCACGCCCTGCTTCCGTGAGTTCCAGTCCTTTGCCTTTGCGGCGGGTCAACTCCGTTCCGAAGAAGGCCTCCAGTTCGCTGATTTGACGACTGATCAGTGATTGCCTTGATGGATCGCCATCGGCCACACGGGCAATCGCGCCTTTTTCTGCGACCTCCACGAAGTTCTTCAGACGGTCGAGAGAAAGACCACCCACGGAAAAGAAGTTCTCACACATGACTCCATACATATCATATCTGACGAATACACACTATTTGAAAATACGTTTTGATGGGAATGTCCGGGCTGTAATGAAAAGCAACCGACTCCATCTCACCGGACCAGTCTCGGTCTCACCATCTGAATTTCTTGTGGTTTATCGCAGGGGCAAACCCCGCATCGCATCGCGGGGCGCCACGGCCTTCTGTATTCCCTTTCTAGACATCGCCGTTCGCGTGCCAACCGATACCCATCAGGTGGACTTTTCAGCTGACCAGATCACTGCGGAGAACCAAGGGATCGAAGTGGATGGGTTTGCCGTATGGCGGGTGGACGACCCCCTCAAAGCCTGTGCGGCATTTTCATTTGAGGATCCGGAAATGGCCGCTCAGCGGATTGGTGAAATGATCAAGTCTTTGGTGGAGTCCGCGACCCGGCATCAAGTCGCCAAAATGAGCTTGGAGGACACTTTGCGCAAACGCGGCAGCATCATCTTGGCGCTGAAGGAGGAAACGGCCCACGTCACATCGGAATGGGGAATCGCTTTAGACACTGTGGAAATTCGCACGGTGAAAATTCTATCGAGGCATCTCTTTGAGAATCTCCAGGCTCAGTTTCGGGAAAATGCCCGCCATAACGCGGAGGTCGCCGCTCTGGAATCTAGCAGGAGAATCAAGGAAAAAAGAATTACCGAAGAGGAAGCGATTGCCTTGGTGGAACAGGAGGTCCGGAAGCTTCAGATTGTCCGAAATGGGGAGCTTGATCGGTGCCGTCATAAGGAAGCCGTGAGGTCGCTCGTGGCGGAGGCTCTTTCTGAAGCAGAACGGAACCGCCTTTCGATTCTCGGTGCGGAGGGCGCTGCTGCGGTGGCCCAGATCGGATGCGAAACCCGAAAAGCACAAATCACCGTTGAGAACCTCCGAGATGCAGGGCTTCACCTCATTGAAACCCTCCCGGACGCGGTTGCAAAAATGAAGGTCGGCGAAGTGAATATCGGTGACCCGCTGTTTGGACGCTGTGTGGAGAATCTCATCGGCGCCTTGATGGCGAATCAGAGCAAGCGAGTAGGACTTTACGCAAAGGGGGAAGAATAAATGAAAATGACAAAATCATACGACATTATCGGGGACATTCACGGCCATGCCGATGAACTGGAGGACCTGCTGGCGCTCTTGGGTTACCGGGAGATCAATCAGGTTTACCGCCATCCGGCTGGACGGCGAGTGATCTTCCTCGGGGATTACATTGATCGCGGACCAAAGATCCGGAGGGTTCTGGAAATCGTCAAGTCCATGACAGATGCCGGGGAGGCGCTGGCCATCCTGGGGAACCACGAAGTCAATGCCTTGCGCTACCATGCCATCGGAAGTGACGGGCTTCCGCTTCGTCCCCATTCCAAAACAAACCTGCATCAGCACGAGGCGACTTTGACTCAAATCGCAAATCCCGATCCGGCCGCTTGGCAGGCTTGGCTGAAATGGTTCGCGGGGTTACCACTGAGCCTCGACCTCGGGGGTCTTCGTGCGGTCCACGCATGCTGGGATGAGGAGGCGGTCGCAGAATTGCAGGCGGCAGGCAGACTGGAGCGAAGTGTTCTTGAGAAATACAGCCGCAAAAACACGGCGGAGTATGCCACCATCAGTAAGATCGTGAATGGACCGGAGGCCTTGCTGCCTGAAGGATTCTTCAATGAAACGGCAGATGGGACCATGCGGGCCGAGATGCGCGTGAAGTGGTGGCTCAATCTGGAGGGAGCAACCTGCCGGGAAGCGATCTTCCCTGACAATCCTGAGATCCCTGACGAGCCTCTCCATGACATTCCCAGGACCGATTACCCACTGGATGCACCACCAACCTTCTTCGGACACTACGCGTTGAAGGATTCCAAGCCGACACCCGTCCGGTCGAACCTGGCCTGCCTCGACTATGGAACAGGCAAAGGCGGTTTCCTCTGTGCCTATCGCTGGGACGGAGAATCTGCACTGGAGTCGGGGAAGTTTATCACAACCAAACAAGGCAAAGGAGCACTATGATTGAAGAAACAAACATGGCACGGGGTTATCGGGTTTATGTCGATGACAACTTCCACTTCATGGATGAAGACGAGCGCTGGTGCCTGGGAGAATTTTCCAGCTACGAGGATGCGCTCGTCGCCGCCCGAAAAATCGTCGAAGATTTTTTCAGCGATGCGAAGCCCGGACAAACTGCTGAGGAACTCTACGATGGATACACCGGGTTTGGAGATGATCCTTTCATTGTGGCTTTTGGGGGTGCGGATCAGCCCGCGTCCCTGTTTTCGGCATGGGGCTATGCCAAACACCTGGCTGGCGAGTTGGAAAGAAAGCTGGGGGTGCCCCCACCGTTGTCCCTCCCGCTTTGCAAGGATGATCCTATGAATTCGAACAATCGGGCGGGCAAAATGGAAGATTCCCAAGGGTCACAAGGCCTTCAGGAGAAGAAGTGACTATGGAAACGCTCAATACGACACGAAGCTGGGGGTCACTCCCCATGACGGAAAAATTCTCGGGGGAAATCAAAGGGGCTCACTCTTTCCTGCCGGAATTCGACAAGGTTGGACCTGAGGAATTTCACCTAGGGACCAATGCAAATCTTGACCTTGTTGTTCGCAGACCCAGCCCTGAAATCAAAGGCCCGGTTGCGGTTGGGATGGTCTCGAAAAACTACCGAATCATTCAGCACCAAGAAGTCCTGCGGGCGGCTCTGAATTTTACCGATCAAGTCCCGGACTCCCAAGTGACGAATGTAAAAATTCATGCCTCGGAAAACTGGGAGCGAATCATGTTCGAGGTGATGTTTGGCAGTGCCTACGCGATGAGCCCCGACGGGCACGATGTGGGACTTCGGTTGGTCTGCCGGAACTCGGTCGATGGGACGTCAGCGGTTCGGTGCCATCTGGGTTGGTTCCGTCTCATCTGCAGCAATGGCATGGTCGTTGGTGTGACCCTGGGGAAAACCCGGCTTGCTCACAAACCCGGCGCGGACCTCGGTGCGCTTTTCGCCCCACTCAAGGATCAGCTTGCCGTGTTAGAGAAAGAACAGGCCACTCTGGCGGATTGGACATCAACGCGGATCTCCCAGTCGGAACTTCAGTCCTGGGTGGACGGGCCTGTGGCCGAACATTGGAATAGCCTGTCGGCAGCCCGGGTCTGGCACATTACTCAAACGGGTCTGGACGCTCGGTTCGTGCCCACATTCCAAAAAGCTCCACCGAGCAAGCGGAAAGTAGAACTCCTCGATGCCGTTCCAGGGGCACCCGACCGTGCAGAAACAGTCTACGATGTGGCCCAGGCTCTCAGCTACGTCGCCTCCCGTCGCCGCGACGTTGAGGAAGCGGAAGCATTCCAAAGAAACATCGGCCCCCTACTTTCTCACATTCACAAAAACTGACACGGTAACCATGAATGTCCCTGGCCGTTTCTATCCTCCCGAAAAACCACCAATACCATGATCCAACTCCAATCCAATGACCTGACATTTTCCTTCCCCGCGCTCGATGCGGAAATCCGAACCCTCCTTGAAGCCCATATCGAGGAATCTTCATCGGCCTTTGTCGAGGGCTTCCTCCCTGCGGCCCGAAAAGAAATCGAGAGTCTGGAAGGCCATTACATGTATGACCGCAGGGCGCTGGCCGCATCGAGCACGAGGCTGGACATCTTTTCGAGGACTCAAATCGCTGAGGCCTACCGGGCGGCATGCCTCGAAAAACTTCCGAATCGTGGCGCTCAATGCCAAGTCTCCTTTCAGAGAACTTTACGACTGCCCGACGACGGAAAGACCTACCCTCTGCCTGCGGGGTTGGGGAGGTTTCCCCTCCGTTCGGTGGCCGGCTACGTTGACACAGCACCTGAACAATGGCTGGAAAAAGGAGGGGTAATGCTGCCGATGTATCAAGGCGAAGCCATGTGGATGTCTTTCGAATCCACGATTCCCTGTGCGGTGAAGATCGTGTCGGGGAGCGTAAATGCCTTAACGGGTGAGCGCGACCTCCGGGAACTTGACTCAGATCCGCAGAACTACGTGGTGGTCCCCGACCAGCCTTGGTTGGATGGCTTCAAGATCAACAAGGGAACTGTGCGGCAGTTTGTCGCGATGCCGGTGGGCTCAGGTTTCACGGTCAGCGAACAACTAGCCAAGGACGCCGAGGCCGGAGGTTTGGCAATCGAAGCATTTCCGATGAAGGCAGAACCGTGTTTTCAAGAATTCCTGGAGAGTGAACTGGACAGCATCATGCATGATGTTCTGACGCATCTGCTCGGATCGGGGTGGGAAGGAGAGAGTCAAATGCTGTGTAGCCGGGCTGCGCCGGCCATGTGTTGCGAAAGCAGTGAAAGCTTCGGACTTGGTGCCGGCGGAAAAATCCAGCAGGAAATCTATGCGGATGACCATGGCATTGACGCGTGGAGTTTCGAGCACGCTATCCGCGTCTGCATTCACACCTGCAACGCGATGATGTGGCGCAAAGTCACTGGGGAAAATCCACCCCACCCGCCTTTGACTGCGGCTGAATACACCCGGCACCACATTCCTTGGTTTGATTTTTACCGGGACGACTTGGAGGCGCTCCCCGAGACCAAAAACCTCGCCAGCATCAAGAGTGTTGCACAGGTTTCTGCTGCCAAAGGCCTGTCATCCTGGGGAGACGAAGACGAGATCGACCCGTCACTGGTTGTGCAGTATGGCAACGCCCGCCGCCCCGAGGAAATTCGGGGTTGGGGCAGAGAATAGAAGGGTGTTGGACGCACCCATTTGGACAAAGGGTGCGTGGCAGGGATCTGCGGCACTTCTATTGTTCAACGCCTCGGGTTGGAAAATCTTTCACTGAGCTTCTGGGATTTCGAGTCCCTCCGCGTGCTGCATGTGGTATTTAATCCAGGATTCGTAGCCCTCAGGGAGCTGGGTCTTTTTGATTCCCGGGAAGTGCTTCTCCATCCAATCGGCGAGGGGTTTGGAGGCGGTAGATGCATCCTCATAGAGGGTGACCCGCCTGTGAATACTGAGGATCATCTCTATCATGGCTGGGGTTTTTTCGGCGGGGGTGCCGATGACGAAGACCGCTTTGGAATTGTTTCCCGGGATGGATCTGAGCACGAGAGCCTCAATCGGAGAGGCGCAGAGAATGGCTTCGAGGTAGTTTTCTTCTCTCAAATAGGTTGCACCATTCTCGCCAGTCTCCTTGAGCGGGTCCTCGGGATAGTCGAGGTGGACGACGAAATTCCCGTCGGGAACAGGTCCGCCTTTTTCATTGAGTTGGGCCTTTGTAACTACCAAATGGCCAAACTTATTGGCGTTGATCCAGTTGGCTTCGTGGTAGGTGTCAATTATTTTTCGGGAGATTCTGAATTGCTTTTGGAGGATGGATGCAACGCGATCCCACTGGGTGGCGTCTGATCGCTCGAGTTCGATTTGGAGATATTCGGCGTGGATACTGCGGTCGACCCGGCTGTCAAAGTCGGTGTCTTGGATCATGGATTCCTCAAATTTCTCGGCGATTGCTTGTTTGGCGAGGGCCTTGGAGTACTTATCGGCAATCCATTCAGAGGCTTGAATCAGGTTCCAACCGGTTAGATAGGTGATAACGTCAATTGCTCCGCGGCCCTTGCTTCGGGATTGGGCCGTGGCTTGGAAGGGCAAATCCGGGGTCAGATTTTCGAAGCAATTGGTCTTGGTATCGACGCCAATCCTCTGCCCAGAGGGCAGCAGAAAGGTAACGAGGTGGTCAGCCCCAGAATTTTTTTTAGTCAGGGGTTTGATTCCAAATAAATCTCGCACTGTATCGAAGACCGGCAGGGAGCGCTGTGAATCGTGCAGGTTTTTTTTCAAGGCCTGGGCAGTTTGCTGGGCATCGGCAGCGGCGATTTGGTAAAAATTTCGTTCTTTTCGACTGCGACTGGCTTCGTCAACAAGTGGGGCCGCGTTAATCGCCCAGAGCTTGAGCGAGTCCGGGGCCATCGTCTTAACGTCCTCGACTGGGGCAGAGAGTCGTTCGTACCGGAGCTTGTTCGTTTCATGATCCAGCGCCCTCTGGTGGGGAGCGCGGCGCACTCCGCGGCGAATTTCAAGACCGATGCCTTCGAGGTGGGAGGCGTATTCGTCCTGCAAAAGGGATAACGTTCCCTTACCTGTGATGATCTTTTTCTTCTTTCCATCCGGCCCAACCTCGATACGGAAGGGGTCTCTAGTGAATAGGTCGTTGTTGGAAAGACACCATTTTCGTACCTTTTCCTTTGGTTTGTCCTTCGCCGTTTTCAACCTTGGACCTCCGGGAATCACATCTTTTTCATAGGCTGGAACGACGTATGCGGACATGTGAGGATTGGATTCATCAAGGTGGATGACGGCCGAAAGCAGAGACTCTCCGAAGCGCTTCCGCAGGAACTCGATCGATCCTTGGGTCCATTTCCGAACTCGATCCTCATTGAATTCGCCATTATTTGGGTCCTCACGTAGGTACTCCGGGGATACTGCGAGGATCATCATCGAGAGCAAAACTTGGTCGCGACGGGGCACGATTTCGCGTTCCCTGAGGAATAGTTGGCCCTTCTTGGCGATCCAATCGGGGGAGAAAGCGCCGGTCTCCTGGATCATTTCCGTGCGAAACCCAACCGGTTCCCAAGCTGTTTCCTCAGCCACGAGAGCGTTTTTGGCCATCGCGTTGGAGTCCGCGTTGGGCACGGAGATCAACCGCATGTCGTGTTCCCAGCACCCCTGGACGCCCCAATCTCTCGTGTAGGACTGGGATTTCCACTGGTGCGTTGAGCGCAATCCACGGTCCCACACCTTGAGTTTTTCCGCGTTGCCTCAAGTCAAAATGACACCGTGGCATTAAAAAAGCAGGGATACGTTGACTCATAACTGATGACACTTGGGAGGGCTGGGGTTTCGCGTGAAAAAGGCCCTCTGGAAGGAGCCCGGAGGGCGACTGGAAGAGGGCCTTTTTCACGCTCGCGATTTCCCCCACTCCCTCATGCCGCGATTTTCAGTTGCCGTGCGCTCGGGGACCTCAACACCCGGCGCAGTTTCCTTTCGATGCTCCGCTTCAACTCGAAGGGATTGAGGGTGGCCTTGAGTTCTTCCATTCGCGCAATATCTCCCGCATCGGCTTGGGCGCAGGCTTTGAGACGCTCGAAGGGCGTCAGGGGTTTGTCGTATACACGCTTCTTGCGACTCCCCACCACCTCGGTCCTCAGATGCTTCATCGCCGGACAGAAGAAGTTGCGGAACTGGCTCCACTCTTTGGCGTAGAGCGCGTCCAGTAGATCGGCCTGCTCCGGCTCACCCAGCCGCCCATAGCCCACCAGTTGCCTCACGTGGGTCCAGTTCTTTTGCTCCACCCGCGCGTTGTCGTTCTTGTGGTAGGGCCGCGATCGGGTGAACTCCACCGGCACCGGCCGGCCTTCGAAATAGTCCTTCATGTGCCAGTTCAGGAACTCTCCGCCGTTGTCGCTATCGAAGCCCAAGATGGCGAACGGTAACGCCGCCTCGATCTGCGCCACCCGCTCCCGGACACCGTGCTGGCCTTTGTTCCAGACCGCCCGGGTCTCCGTCCACTGCGTGTGCACGTCGGTCATCGTCAGGCTCCAGCAAAAGTCTCCGCTCATCGATTCCCCACAGTGGGCCACGGTGTCTGCCTCGATCCAGCCAGGGCCCGCCACGTCCCAGTGCTCGGTACGCACGGGCACCATCTTGCGCAGCAGCGTCCCAGGGCGAGTCCCGCACCGCCGCCGACTCCCCAACGCCACCCGGCACGGTGCCAAGAGCCGATCCATCGTCGCCGCGCTCTGGGAGAGCACCCGCCCGCGAAGCCCCGCCTCCAAGCTGCCCCGCTCGGCTTCGTAGTGCGGCAGCCATAGCCCCACCAACGCCTTGAGGCGCTTCCCGCACGGCTGCTCGGACGCCATCCAAATCACCTTCAACACCTGCCTCTCCGCATCCCCATAGCGACGCCTCGGGCCTCCCCTGTGGGCCTTCTCCGCCCAGGCCACCGGCAGCTTTCCCCCCAGCACCTTGATCGCGTGCTTGCGCCCGTAGCCGCACAGCTCACACACCTCGTCGATCAGCTTGCCTCTCCCCAACCGCCCCCGCCGCCCATAGCGCTCCCTCATCTTTAACAGGATTTCCCGCGTCGTGTTCTGGCTCATTTGTGATGACATCTCCCATGGTGTCATCAGTTGTGAGGCAACGTATCTTTTCCTCACCCATGCTCATGACTCCTCCGGTGTCATTTCATTTGAGTCAATTCG
>Ga0247837_1003514_pt1 | contig 27102 bp, 16 predicted proteins | sample LaCtaG_2_FD_187115 | JGI IMG/M metagenome (GOLD analysis project Ga0247837, IMG submission 187115) | Freshwater microbial communities from meromictic Lake La Cruz, Castile-La Mancha, Spain - LaCruzMarch2015_14.5m | ecosystem: Environmental > Aquatic > Freshwater > Lake | place: Spain: Castile-La...
ATTTGTCATAAATTTTCAACTAAGTGGGAGGGTACTGATTTTGAGCCATGTGTTTTAGTGCTTTGATGGTAGTAAGTGGCCACAACTGTGCGTGAGTTCCTTCAGAGTACCGTTTATGCTTCCGACTATGTTGCATCCTAAGAGGAACAGCAGCGTTCTAGCATTATCTACGCAGTTCTGCTAACTTCTTCATAACCCCCTCAAAGCTGGACGTCTGGCTCTTCCGTAACTCCTGTAGCATGGCTTCCATTCTCTTTATCGCTTGGGACTGCTCATCTTGTCCCTTAGCAAGCAATTCGAGGGCCACCCAGATGTCAGTCTGAGAAGATACATCCACTGCACCAGGACATCCTCCTTTGTGATCACCCGAGCTCTTCATGGCAGCGCTAGCTCCTTTCGGAATTGACCGTGGTTCTTCCTGCTTGGCTTCGCCTTCCTGCTGAGGGGTTTTCGACCGAGGCTTAGTGGGTCCCGGGGAAAAGCGAGGTTTTGGCTCGGGTAGTGGGCGAGAGCGAAGCTCGGGGCCGAGCAGTGCATAAAGTTGATCAGCGTGAGGTGCTGGCTTGGCCCGCTGAAGTTCCGGCCCAATCCCGACTCCTGCTGCCTCCGAAGGCAGATGGGGTTTTGGCTCGTTCCAGGGCTTAGGTTCCATTTCTATGAACGTGACGGTGACAGGTCTCCACGAGCTCACTTAGCGCAAGTATTAGTGCTAAGGGAGTCTAGCTTCTAATCCCTGCGTCCCTTGTCCTCTTCGAGCCAAACGAAGAGAGTAACCAGCTTTTACGGCCTTCATATTTAGGGCTTTGACAGATTTCTTTGCTAGTATGACCACTGATTTTCTAGCTGCCTTGTATCGGTGTTGACTCTATATCTGAATTACTCATAACTGGTATCAAAGCTCAGCCTGCAGAGAATTCAGCCCTCTGGCTAGTTTCATTTTAGTGCCTGTCAAAGAGAATGCATTAGCATGCAGCGAATTGTAGGGTCCGGTAACTTCTCCTCACTAACAACCAGTTCCACAGGTATTACGTATCTTTGCTTTTCTGGGATCGGAATGAATGCCGGAGTCTCGATTTCGAACAGCTTCACAGACTGCAGGGACACAGCAAATAATTCCAATATAAAGAAGTCCATGCCATTCTCTGTGAAGGTATTGAGAGGCTGGTGTGGGTTTGACAGAGGATATGAGCTGTTTGCATGCACGAATAGGGGTGTCGTGTTCTTTCGCATTACTTCCTACGCAGTTAGAGCACAGCTGAATAGGTCTAGTTAGCTGCAATGGAGAGAAGCAGTGAGTTGATAAAGGTGTGTGTGCGAGTGCGGCCACTGTTAAAGCCCTACGAAGACGAAGAAGCCTGGCACGCCTCAGCCTCCACCCACTCCATTCTCTCAGCTACGCCCTCGCAATCCCTGCCAGATGTCTCAGTTCTGCTCAAAGAGCGAGACTTGCGGCGCAAGTACGCAGACACCTTGGGTCCACAGCAGTTCGTGTTCGACTATGTGTATGGGCCGGAAGTCTCCTCGCAGACAATATACCAACAACTGTGCAGGCCTATTGTGCATTCAGTGCTGAGTGGGTACAACGGAACAGTGTTCATGTATGGACAGACGACTTCTGGGAAGACGTATACGATGTTAGGGACTCCGGAAGAGCCGGGCGTGCTGCCCTGTGCTATTCGAGACGTATTTCAGAACATTTCGCGAGACCTTGACCACGACTACAGCATCTGGGTGTCCTACTTAGAGATCTACAACGAGCAAATCAACGACCTGCTGGTGCCCGGCTCCACAGGTCTGAAGGTCAAAGACGACCCCAAAACTGGCATTGCCGTAGCAGGCCTCAAGCAACAGCAAGTGTGGAGCTTCGACCAGGTCCTTATTCTCCTTAACTACGGGGAGGAACACAGGGCCTACCGGGAAACCACTATTCACGAACACTCTTCTCGCTCACACACACTCTTTAAGCTCTTTGTGGAAAGTGTGGGCAAGCAGGAGGGCAGGTTGAAGTATGGAGCACTCAACTTGGTGGACTTGGCGGGGTCGGAGAGACTGGGAGAGTTCGAGGTCAGGGGACAGGAACAGATGGGAGAAACCGGGCATATCAACAAGTCCTTGTTCGTGCTGGCAAATGTCATCAACAAATTGGCAGAGGGGCGGAACCAACACATCCCCTATCGAGACTCCAAACTCACCCGAGTACTTAGTCAGGCTCTCGGTGGTAACTCCCTCACTGCTATTGTGTGCACTGTTTCCCCTGCAGCTATGAACTTCTACCAAACCCTGTCTACTCTGCGCTTCGCCACCAGGGCCAAAACCGTCCGCAACGCTCCTCAAATCAATGAAATTCTGGACGATGCCACTGCAGCCGCAGAGTACCGAGCAGAAGTCCTACACCTTCGCTCTGAACTGAAATCCTCCACAACCGACTTGCTATCGCTCGAGAAAAGCAACAGTGACTTACAGAGACACGTAAGCAGCTTGCTAGAGCAGCTGCAGGCGGCTAAGCGGGACTGCACACAGGCCCAAGAGCAGGCGCAGAAGGACCAAGCAAGGCTAGCCAGTCTGGAAAGAGCAATGGAAAGACAGCAGGGTGAGCACTCCACTGCCCATAGTGAGCTCTCAGAGCAGTACCGAGTGCTGCTGTTGCGACTAGACGAGGAACGGGAAGTGCGGGCGAAGTGTGAAAAGGAACTGCAGGCCTATAAGCAAGCTCTAACGGACGTGCTATCCTCTCAACACGGCACTTTACAGAGTCTGAATCACATCGTGGCTGCAGCAGGCGGGTCGCCCACCGAACTCCCAAAGCTGTCAATGGCTCTCGCTGAGTCCTCGTATGTGGATAATGTGGCTGGCACTATGGCTGCTCAGGTAGGCGATAGTTCTCAATGGCGCCAACGCACCCAGTCTCTAGCTTCTGAGTACAAAAAGGATCTACAACAATTGCAGGACAAATACAATCAATCAGTCAAGGGAATCGCACAATCGCTACAGCCGGAGACTTTCAAGCAGACGCAAGAAGCCTTCGCTGACTTCCCAACAGACTTTTCCGCCATACTGGACGATTATCTGCGCAGCGGAACATCTTCGGAAGACTTCGCTGATATTGTAAATGAGCGACTGAGGACTCAATATGAAGACTTGGGGAGGGCTGTAGAGGACCACTTCGAAGCGCTGAGAAGTCAGCTGGATACGTACTATAGAGGACTGGTGGAGAAGGACAGGGACAGGGCTGCGGAACTGACAGAGGAACACTATGAGGCTGCTGAGGGCTTGAAGGAACAGTACAGGGACTACTTGCAGCGTCTGGAGTCTGCTTATGTGAACTCTCTGAAGGAGTTTAAGTCCTACATCAGAGGCAGATATCGCTCCGATGCTACTCCAGAAGAGGCCGGCGAGGCGTATTTATGGGGTTCCGGGAAGGACGGCAGACTAGGCTTAGGAAGTGAGGACAACCATAGCCAGCCCGAAGCACTACAAGAGGAGTTCCAGCTGGCAGCCTTGGTCTGTGGCTACCACCACTCCGCAGCAATCAGTACTACAGGAGCTCTGTACACTTGGGGTAGAGGAGTGTTCGGACAGCTAGGCCACGGCAGCACAGAGAGCTGCTGGCTGCCTAAGCAAGTCGCCACTTTAGTGGAAGTAATTCAGGTGGCCTGTGGGTGGAACCACTCCCTTGCACTCACCAACTCCGGAACTGTGTACTCCTGGGGCTACGGGGAAGACGGCCAGCTGGGACATGGAGACTGCAAAGACACGCTAGTGCCTCGGCAGATCGAGGCACTGTCCAAGGTAGGGGAAGTGGCCTGTGGACACAGTCACTCTGCTTGTGTGGCGACTGGAGGAGTGGCCTACTTCTGGGGCTTGGGTCCGGACGCAAGGCTGTTTATCACCCGCAATGAGCCTCTGGCGAGTCCGCAAGTCATCTCCTTCCCCTCAGGAGTGAAAACTCTGGCTTTAGGAGTGAGCCACTCCGCTGTAGTGACTACAGACGGCTGTGTGTACACCGCAGGCACTGGGAGTGACGGACAGCTCGGCCAAGACGAGTTGAGTCACAGCGAGCGAGAGCAAGTGCCAGGCTTCGGTCCCTCTCTGCCCGCAGACTCCCTGAGTTGCGGAGACTGCTACACCCTCATCCTCACAGGTACCCTCCACTCAGTCTCTGGCCAGCTCTTTTCCTTCGGCAAAGGCGTGCATGGGCGTCTGGGTCTAGGCGACTCACTGAGTCGGTCCTCACCCACAGCAATTCCCCTGCCTGCAGTGAAGTATGTGAGTGCGGGGTGTCGCCATGCAGCTGCTGTGACTCGGGAGGGACGCTTGTTCGTCTGGGGCTTTAACCACTACGACCAGTTGGGCACGGGAGTGGAGAGCAGGGAAGTGCTGAGGCCCACTGAGGTCCAGATTGGGGAGATCTTGAGTGTGTCTTGCGGGTATTTCCATACTGGGACGATGGTGCGGAGAGGAGATTAGCGATCATTTAACTCACTTCAAACCTCTTGGGGTCTATTCCCGCATGTAGAATATCCTACAGTATTGTTTCTCCCACAGTGACTTGGAGGATTTCCCTGCATTAAATTCGATAGAGCAAAAGTTCTCGCAATGCCTCAAGTGGAAGTATTTGCCTAATCAGCTTCTGGAAGCCAGTGTTCAGGAAGTTATCTAACTGCCTCTGATAACACTTTAGTAACTGCGCCTTTCCAGTCTCGTCATGATCTTCCTATTAGCTAAAATGGGCTGTGCAACATCTGCTCCAGACAGTCTGAAGGGCTCCACCGTGTCCACCCAGCTGCCTCCCAGTGAGTGGCGGGCCAACACGCTCGCCCTGCTCCAACGCGTGTTCCAGCAAGACCAGCAGCCCTGGCTTCGAGAGTTGCTCAAAGGTGTGCCTGTGTGGGAAGACTCGGATTTCGATTTTAGAGATGAGCGACGCCTGGGTGATTTCCGCCTACTCTGCACTGATCACCCCGACCTGCTGTACAACTCGCAAAGCCTGCATCCTCTATGGGTCTTGCTAGTAGGCGACTTGGAAGACGTCAGAAACCCAGTCGCATCCCTCATCATGTCCTTCGGAATGGCACTCGCGAGGACCAACCTGGAAGCAGTGCATGACGTGGGCAACAAACCTATCGACGCTTCGTTCCTCCTAGCCAGTTTGACTGCTGACATCCTCAAAATGACCTACGTGCTTCGCGAAGCTTTGATTTCCTACTACACGCCAGTCACTGACCTGTTGCAAGCCAGACGTGAAGACGTGGAGCGACTGGTTCTAGACTGCATAGTGCAGGGCGACCTCTACATCCTCATGCAAAGACTCGCCAGTGTGCTGGCAGGCAAGCGCACTCATGAGGTGGTCCCAGCCAGGGACAGTGAGGAAGAACTTGGGAGAGTGGAGACAGTGCGAGGACTGCTGATGAAGTTCATTCTGACAGAGACCATCAGTGAGAAGCGAGAGCTGCTCTGTGAGGCGGAAATCCACGCACAGGGCTCCAAAGAAGTCGTGCGGGAAAGTCTCAGAGCGATCGGCTTGCAAAGCATTGAAGCCGACTTGGTGCTGACGAAGCTGCTAGTGCAGGCCCCCGGGTTTCTGTACTTCTTGCAGGACTGTACGGACACCTGTGGTCCGTAGAGCCTTATGGTTGGCACTAATATGTCAGAGCGCAACCGCTTCCAGTACATGAAGTTCAACAAAGTGGGGCGCACGACTCAGTTAGACGAAGGCATGATCATGTTCCCCCGCAAAGAAGAAGGGTCTCCTCGCCACAGCATCTACAAGAACGAATGTCCAGACCAGCTGCACGGCTTCCAAGCCTGCATGGACGCCAACAACAACCAACTCGCCAAGTGCTCTGCTCAGAACCTCGCTTTGGAGCAGTGCGGCAACAAGGTCTTCAAGGTCATCAATGCAATGGATGCGCCCTACGACTACGCCAAAGGCCTACCTAAGAACTAAGTAGGTCGCCAGCCAATAGTGCGCAAGTGCTCTGTTGGGAGAATTCAGAGTAGAGCTGCAAGTTGTAATCATCCCTCCACACTGGACCTCACTAATGTGTGCGCGGAAGTATACAAGTACTCAGGTGAAAGACATTAGTACAGCCTTGAATTACCAACTGAATAATTAAAGCCTCTAGAAAGCTGCCTAAGGAACCAATCTTAAGACCAGTTCCACATTTCCTTGTGAGAAATGGCAGAAGTCGCTTCAAATTCACGAAAAAGCGATTATGCAGCCACACAGCACTCTCAAGCAGGGCTGCCAGTCCAGTAGCTGCTATTTAAATGCCCATAAGAAGAACTAAACATGGGCGCACTGCGAATTGGTCTGGCGCTAGCTCTACTCCTGGCTCTGCTCTATCACTACAAAGCCCGGAAACGACGAGCCGCTCTGTTCCAAGACCTGCGGCCTGCGCTCGCGGAAGGGAGCGAAAGGACCAAGAGCGTGGCTACTGTGCACTACGAAGTAAGGCTGAGACTGCAGGAGGAACTGTATAAAGGCTCTGTGAGGTGTTCCTTTGTTATGAGGAGACAGGGAGAACTGAGGCTGGACTTCCAGGGAAAGACCATTACTGACTTCAGAGTGAACCACCAGCGCAGAGAGCCGCAGTGGACCTCCCCGACCTCGATTTCCCTGTCTCCTCTCAAACTCGGCTTCAATGAAGTTGAAATCCGCTTTCTCGGCCTGTACAGCGACACCGGCCTTTCCTCCTCCCCTGACTTGGTCCTGTTCCCAGGTGCAGTGCAAGGCTTGCACCGAGTTTTCCCATGCTTCGACCAGCCCGATATAAAGGCAACTTGCAGGCTCATAGTGAGTGCTTTGCGAGGCTGGGAAGTCCTCAGTACTGATTTCCCACAAAGACTCACCAACTACGTGGGGTGCTGTCCCGACCCAGACCCCATATTCGACGAAGAAGAAAGACAGCCCAGCACTTTGCACGAATTCCACCCCTCAGTGCCTTACAGTCCTGACCACTTCGCTGTGTGCGCAGGCCAATTCACCCGCTTCACACTGCAGAAACAACAACGACTCACAGTCCTGTGCAGACCTCAACTTGCACCCAGTCTAAACCTGTCTCTGCACTTCACCACCCTGGAGCAAGCACTGAGCCACATGCACGAACTGACCGGAGTGCCGTACTGCTTCCCTAAGTTGGATGTAGTGTACGTGCCCAGGACGACTGGGTACGCAGCTTCAGTGGTGTTTGTGAGTGAGGAACTAGGAAGGATAGACTGGGGAGGCGAGGAAGAGCTCAGGGAGACCCTGGCGAGGCAAGTGGCTGCCCAGTGGGTAGGCGTCCTGCTCACCTACGAGTCCTCTGCAGACCAGCCCGCCTGGTCCAGTCTGCGTGATGTGCTCGCTGACGACTTTCTGGGCAGGGAGTGTCTGGACGAAGCGCGGCGTGCGGTGCTGCAGGCTCGGTTCAGTCTGCACAAGTGGGACAGCTGCGCTGCGGCGACCCTTTACTCGTAATTAGGTGGGAGGCGGGTGTTCCTCTTCATCCTCCGGCAGACTTTCATCAGTGAAGTTGCGCTCCTCCTCACTACTTTCCCCCTCCAGCGACTCTATTTGCTCCACAGACAGTACTTCCTCGGGCTCAGCCCGGCCGCAGCCAAAGCAGGCGAAGCAGCTTGTGCGCTGTCTGCACGTAAACGCCAACACAGTGCGTCCGCACTGCACACTGAAGTTGCTCTCTGCGTCCAGTGCAATTGGTCTCTTCACCTGCACCAAAGTGCCAAACTTGCTTTCGTTGTCTTCCAAAAAGAGCCTACCCTGGTCGTATCGGATCAAAGCGTGGTTGCGGGAGACTGAGATGTCGGAGATACGGACGTCACTGTCGTGGCCTCGGCCCAAACGCACGTGGTTTTTATTCTGCAGAGGGATGAGGTGGATGGTTTGCGGTGAGTCGCGCTGGTGCTGGACTGCCTCTAGGGTGATGTACTCGCCTTCGGGCTTAGGAATGCTGACCAGGTCGAAAATCCGGCCTTTGATGATGACTGTGGAGGGGAACGGCATCTTACATAGAGAGCACTCCAGTGCTTTCCAAGAGTACGACCTGGAGTTGCCTCTTTCTCGAGTGGTTATTTTGCTGTTCAGCCAGCGCTGCAGGCACTCCAAGTGAATGAACCTCATCGTTCCCTTACAAGTACACGGCGTAATCATCGGGTTTTCCTCTGTGAATCCCTCCATTAAGCAGATTTTGCAGGCCACTTCCGCTACCTTTTCTCCGTCTTTCGTCTCCATGTCGTCTGCAATGGTGAGGACAATGGGGGTTTCTGGAGGGGGCGATTTGGCCCTGCCAGAACCCAGGCCGCCTAGGGAAATGCCCCGGCCTTGAACTAGCTTGTGCACTTCGACAGGGTCTTCGGAGGAAGAAATCAGCTCTTTGATGCGGAAACAGATGCGGCCGAGACGGAAAACGTCTCCCTCAGACAGCCTGTACCCTGCAGTCCTCAAACTGCTCACAACCAGCCACATCCTGTCCATTCTTCTTCTAGGCGTTCTCCTGCCCGGCAGGTCACTAACCAACAGCACCGCCTCAGGCCGGACCCACAGCACCGCCAGCAACTTCACCCCGTCACTCACCTCTTGCTGCGCCTTATCAGCAGAGGTCAAATACACTTCATTGCCGCGGCGAAGTATGAGAGAAGTCTCTGTGGTGGACAGATTTACGCGAGTTTGCATCTTGGTCTCGTAGTCGAAGAGGCCGTGAGACTCTCGTGCCCAGGTGGAGGCTCTGATCTGCACTTGGACTTGGGTGGACATTTATTCCTACTTGGGGATTTAGGGTGCTCGGGTCACTGGGGAATGGCTGCTTTTCTATGATGGTTGCACTTTTCTCTATTTCTCCCCTCCTATTAAGAAATCGAGTTAGTGTCTAGAGCAGAGCGAAAGCCGCCGCACCCAGCACCAGACTTACCGCACTCGTCATCACCAGGTCCGTTTCCATATCAATGGGTGTATGAATGGGGATAAAGGGCACCGGGAAGGTTTCCGAGTGCTGCATCGCAGTGGGGAAAATTGGCAGGTCGTCTGTGGCCATGCAGGACAGGTAGTAGTTGGTGTCAGGCTGCAGTGCTTCGATTGTGACTTGGTTGCTTGGGAGAGTCAGGTTAGTGAAGGTGCAGGCTTGAATTACTTGAGTCCAGTTGGCGGAGTAGGCGAGCATCACTTGTTCGGGGAGAAGGGAAGGACTGGCTTCTTCTAGGGCCACACAGCAGGCTAGTCCTGGAGTATTGGCTCTAAAGGCCAGTGTAGCGCTGACATTAGTATAGCTGACTACCTCGACTGCCTTATCCCAGACAGGCACAATAGGCGTCGGACTGCCCAACTGCGAGTAGGCAGTCATAGTATTAGTAATTCCCTTCGAAGCCAAACTGACTTTCAAGTCTTCCAGAGCCTGAGGTGACAACGCCACCTGCGTAATCGGTATAGGCAGTTCCACGAGTATATTGGAAAGAAGGGTGAAAGTGAAGGTTGTGGAAGTGACTGCGGGTGGGGCAGTGGGTGGGGGAGTGGTTGTATTGTTGCTTTGTAGTAGTCTGGCAGTGGTTTGGTTCATGTAGCCGGCTGCGATTTGAAGTGGGTTGGCATTCAGTAGCGGTGCGAGGGAGTTGATGATGTTGTTCATTTGAACTGCTGCGACAGACAGTTGGAAAGTCAGGGAAAACATAGCGCACTGCGGCATTGCACTGGTTTTAAAGTACTCCAGCCTGCTTCCAGGCTGCACATTCCCATCCAACAGATCCAAATAGCCAATCACTTGATAATCCATACTGGGCACCAGGCCTGTAACCACTACAGGGGTAGTGATACTAGTGGCAGCCATGGGAATGGCCCCGATGCTTTGGAAGGTCCGGGCATGCTTCGTGAGTTTGTTAGTTTGGTACACTCTCCAAGTCTCGCCAAGAGCAGGGCCAGTTTCCTCGTCATTCCGAGTTCCATCACTCGTCACATTCAGTGAAGAGTCGAAAGTAGTGGCCAGCGCCTTCACCTGTTCAAAGGACAGTAGCGCCTTTCCCTTAGGCTCTACTACGTAGTAAAGAACCCCGGATCTATCAGTAACCGGGGCTAAAGACACAGTGGTCCGCTTGATGCTGCTAACCCCGAGTTTGACGATTAAGCCCTGTGACGGGTCTGCCTGCCCCACGACTCCCACCGTCATAGCAGGCTGAACACTGTAGGCTGGAGCATCAGTTCCAGTGAGGTTGAACAGCACTTGGAAGGAGGGGAACAGCGAAACGTCGTGTGTGGAGTTGAGAGTGATGGAGAAGTACTGCTCAGTCACATCTGAAGTGAAGGTCAGAGACGAGGGCACGGCTTGGGCTGCAGGGGTCAGGAGAAAGGCGAGGTTGATGACTACGTCGGAGTGCGGAGGGTTGCTGATAGCCACTTTGATCGGCAGACTCGACCCACCCACAGGAACAGAAGGCACGCTGCTGACAGTAAAGGTGTATTTGCCGCGCACTAAGGACGGGATTTCTATGAGTGTCATGGGCGGCGGACTGTAGAGAGGCACAATTGTGCCGTTTTGATACGTCTCCGTGGACTGCCAGCTGATGTAGTAGAGCCCCTTTGGAATGGCGATATCAGCTGACACTCTGAAATGTATCGTTTGGTCCCCAAACAACATCACGAAGTTATCCTTCACGGAGGTAAATTTGATCCTCCCTCCATCCGGTGTCTTCGAATTGACCGTAGGCGCCAGTACGAGTTTGTTAGCACTCATTGGGAAGGTGGAATTGACAGTGGATATAGTCAGTAAGTCCGTCTGAGTGCCTGGCCAGACGAGGATTCTGTTGCTGTTGTCTGCGGGACTGTAGTTGTTTACGAAAATCGGCCGCTGAGGCTGCATAAAGCCCAAATAGGCGGAATTCAGGTTGAAATGTGACTTGGATGTATATTGCAGTCCAGCGCTCGCACTGTTATATATGAAAAACTCGAACTTACTCGTCCACCACGAACTCAGCATATACACACTTCTATCCTGCACATCAAAGTCCCACAGGGGACTAGTAGCCGTCCTCATTAGTCCATATTGGGGCGTAGTCACCGAGTTGACTACAAGTGACAGCAACTGTCCTTTCGTCAGGTCTTTACTGAGGGTGGGAGCGGGTAGAGATATGGTGTTTTGAGAGATTGAGCATGAAGGTGCATTATTCCAAGTCTGGGGTAGTCGTGTCGTCGTGGTTTCGTCCACAAATGTGGTGTTGCAGGTATAGGAGTCCTTCTTATCCTGTAGGTTTAGAGCGTACTGTGGTGGGAAAAGGACCTGCAGCAGACTTGTAGTGGACAAGGTGTCTGCAACGTACAGTTCAAAGGTGTAGTCTCCGCTGGAAAACAGGTCCTGCGCAGTGGAAGCCACAGTCCGCACATCTATCAGTCCCGCGGGCAGGGCTGTCGGCTTCACAGTGCCCAGTGCATTCAAGTACTCCACCAATGTGCTGTTTCCGTCGAAATGCAATAGTCGGAAGCTACCAGTGACCACAGCGGCTGCAGGGTTGATGACTTGGTCGACTTGGAGAGACACTGCTAAAGGCGCGGTGCCTGCAGTGAAGCCGGAAAGGACCATTGTCCAGTGGTCAATTCGACAGTTGAGACTGGCGCCTAGCTGCACGGAGGCACAGGGGAGATAGAAGTTCCCTGGCTCTTGACTTAGAGTCTCTGTCGCTTTGCCGATGTAGGGGTCGTAGTCGTCTGGCCACACTAGCCATATCGAGTCCGCGGCAGTGGGAGATACGTTCAGTGTGAAGGAAAAGGTGTAGCTTGCGCTTTCACCTGCATTAGTGGGGGCGTAGGAAATAGGCACAGTTCCGGCTGTTATTTGAGCTGCGACTTTAGGGGCCGGAGTGATGATTTGGCTGGGAGACAGGGTGGTTGGGTAGTCAATTAACACAGTGCTGCCCCAGGTAGCCTTGACTTTGAAGGAGTAGACTGTGGTCGAGGAAGTGGTGGAGACGTCGGTTGGGGCGGTTACAGCTGTGCGGATGAAGAGCTCGAGTAGGCTGAGAGCAGTGTAGCTCTGACTCAAAGTGACTGTGAATTCACTTCCTGACACCGCACAATTGGAATACGCCAAAGGAGACAGCCAGCACTTCGCCCTTAAATCGCTTCCCGTGAGCGGCGTATAGCCCGAAGCCAGCGTAATAACGCTATTCGTAGGCAGGTCATATTGCATATAAAACCGCACGTACAGGTCGTTATTCTGGGTCCCTGCGTTAGGCGGAATCACTCGTATGGCCTCGAAGGTAGCGACTCCAGGTAGTGTAAAGGGCTGAACGAGTACAATTCCGTTAGCACCGCCGCTAGCGGATGTGTCAATTATGCGAGATCCCAGGGTTACGGAAGTAGTAGTTGTGAACCCGGATATAGTGACTAGTTGGAAATTGGTGGAAATGTTGGTAGTTAGAGCCGGAGGCAGTAGGTGAACGAGATAAATTTGGACGGACACATTAGTCTGTTTGGAAAAATCGTCAAATCCGTCAATAACTACACTGCTAGTAGTCATTTTGCACTGCGCATTATTGATTCCAATGACTTGGCAGTAAAAGCCAGGCCCCGGCTGCCACGCAGAGTCCACATCAAAGTTGATTTTGCCTCCATTGTCTATCCCATGCGGCAGTGAAACGGTTATTATGTGCGTGATATCGACTCCTCCAGGACCTCTCGCCTTAATGGTTCCTGGAGACACTGTCCAACTCGTGATTGTTCCTGCACTAGTTGTAAATCCTGCATTACTGACTTGCATAAAGCAATCGGTATTCAAATTTCCAGTGACAGCACTGTGCACTAGGGTCAAAGTGCTGCCTGGGTCCTGTCCCAGCGGCACCACTAGTCCCAGTACGCTGATAACACTGGCAGTAGCGATTTGAGCGCCAGAGGTAGTGGCCTTCACTAGGACTCCTGGGAAGGGGAAAGAGGGATTGGGCGAGGAGAAGTACTTTTTCTCAGTGAAGCTGGTGCTGGCGCTGGGGAAGGAACTCTGCACGTCGCGGAGGTTGTTGAAGACGTAGCCTTTTGGGAAAACTAGGTAGAAGTAGGTATCTCCAGTAATTGCGACATTTAACGTCGAAGTGAGACTCAAGCCAGCGCTCATACTACTCCCATTCACAGGTCCATTATTGCCAATATTGAGTGCTCCTAGAGTTGCAGGAGTTCCAGTACTCAGTGTATAGGACGCAGTTTTATAGTGAGTGATGTACTTGAGAGCTTGTTTGTCTGAGACAAGGGTGTAGTAAGACTGCAGGGAGAAGCTGAGAGCAATGAGTGCAACTGCCTTTACAGGGAAGTAGAGGGAAATGGGGGTTGGAAGTGTGGCAGGGACTAGGCCTAGCCCTGTCACCTGGTGTCCAAAGGACGCCGAATTGGGCGGCGCTGTACTCCCGACAGTCATAACAAGTCCTGTAGACAAACTCGAGTCCACAGGGTAGGCCGCTCCCTCACTCAGACCCTGTCTCAAAGGGAAATCCGTAGGCATGCCTATTTCCACATAGTAAGTGCGAGTGGCAGTTGATGCGGGGATATCCAGGACTTGGGGACTGAAGGTGACTTTCAGAGGGTTGCCGTCGAGTTGAGTGTTTGAGCAGAAGTAAGACGCAGTGAAGGTACTAAACGGCTGCCATGCAATTGAAAACTGATCCACGCCGATCCATTTTTGAGGAGTCGCTCCTGAGGATTCCGCGATTTCCACCCTGCATTCATACGCAGTTCTCGCGTTATTGATCACTCTCGGCAGCGTAATAATGCCCGTAGTTGCCACTAGTCCCACCCAAAACATACTTTGTCCTATCAAGTCCGACCCCGGCTTGAAGCTAATCTTGCCTGGAGTCATTGTGGTTGCCATGCTGCCTGCGGAGATAGTCGGCGCTACGCCTGTAGCAGCCGCTGCCCCTGTAGTGCCCAAGATGTTTGTGGGACTATCGAATATGGAGTTGTCGAGATTATTATAAGGAGCAGACACAGTAGTGGGAATTGAGAACTGGAAGTCATCCACTGCACTGGCTATAGGGCAAAATATATCAATGTTGGCCGCAGTAAGCACAGGACTCAGTGTTTTCATACCAAAGGCAAGGTACTGCGTGGCGTCTCCTATGCCGCCTGCTGGTTTGGTCTCAGTTCCACTCTTTACTTGCGGCTTTACCTTGAAGGTCGCAATTTTGGATAGATTGGTGGCGGCTGAGACAGTGAATGCTCCCAAAGCCGCGCTTTGGTCAATAGCGAGACTCGCACTATCCACAGATGCTACTTTGAAACTAGCACTGGCAGCCGCTGCACCGTTGACAGTCAGTATGTGTCTCAGAGTTACTGCCGTGCTCGTTGGAATCGCATCAAAGCCGGTAATCACAAACACTCCCGAACTAGAGACAGTGCAAACCGTCCCAGCGCCTAAGCTAGTGAGCACTGTGCAAGTGCCCACCGACAATTCCGTAGTCGTAACCGTCACAGTGCCCAGTAGAGGCACAGGGTTGACTAATGAGAAGCTGAGGTCCATGTAGACTGAAAGTCCGTTCACAAGGTTGGAAGCGGCCATACCCCAGGTAGAAGTCCAGGTCCCGGATGTCACTGTGCCGGCAGTTAGCACGGGACCAGCGGTTTGAAGGGATTCGAGGGTGTTTTTAGTACCGAAACGGACTGTTTCAATGGTCCAAGTGGAAGAGGCGTAGACTCTGTCCGGGTTGGTGAAGCCTGGCACTTGGAGAGTCACGAAGGTGTTGTCCTTTATCGACACATCGATAATTGTCACGGACAGGCCGTAGATCCACAGAGTCTGAGACTGGCCCACAGTTTTCGCGGAAGCCACACAATTGAGTGTATGTGGCGAGGTTGTACTGGTTCCATTGAAGTTATTGATAGACCCCGCAGTGTCCACAGACAAGCACTGCGACGAACCCAAGTTAAGCGCATAGTTAGAGTCCGTCGTAACTCTGATCAAGTCATGCTTCCACAGATTTTTCCCAATGGTGAACTTGAAGGTCAGCGCATTTCCAGCGCGGTTAATGACACTAGAGCTTTGGGTGGGTGTAAACGTCACTGCGCCACTCGCGATTTTCCCTTCCTGCGCACTTATGTAGACACTGCCGAAATTCAAATTGGCGTCGATGACTTGCCCGCCGGGCGTCAGGCGAGTGCGCAGGGCGAAGAGGCCAGTGGGGCCGGCCGTCGTAGGCAGCGAAACAAGCGAAATGGTGAAAACTGAGTCCTGTCCCGCCACCAGAGTAGCAGGAATTTGAACCACCTGTCCACTCACAGTCGTGCTTGGGACTATGTTGGATAGAGTGAAGCCTGCAGGGAAGGTGACTTCCAGGAAGCCACTGGTGAGGGAAGTGGAAGGGTTGAGGTAGAAAGAGACTGAAACTGCCGTGGAGCCGGCGTTGGTCTTGGACAGGTCGATTGGCGCGGGGGCCCACTTGGTCTTCCACCAGTACAGACGTCCAGGGTCTAGCATTTGGTTGTAGGTGCCGACCACTTGGTCACACAGCGTCTGTCTGAGCCCGAGGCCCAGTAGTAGGGTGAGGACGAATAGCCCCATGACTTATTTTTATGGCAGAGAGCTTACCCGGGCTTTAGATTAGCGCCTGCAGCTGATCTGTCCAAAGCAGCAGGTATTTTAGTATATTCAACAGGGAAACTTTTCCTTTCCTAGTCACCCCTCCTCTCCTAGTCCCTCTCCCAACCTTCTCCCCGCACTCATTCCCCTCTCCTAGGGGAGAACTGCCCAACCGCATACTCAGTTTGCCTTAGACAACTCTTATGAGATCGCCTGGAAATTTGAACGGTAGAATGAGTTTTCACATTGCGATTTTTCTCTATATGGCTGAAGGAAGTGCCGCAAAATCGAGATTTCTCTATAATAAAAGCAGATTTTCACTCTTTTGCCTCAGAACATGCGGCAAATTTCAAGTGAAATGGCTAATTTCGCGTGATTCATTCGACGATATTAAAGGGAAAAACTAATCAAGGCTTTTCAAAGAGAAAAGAGCCTCAGAGTCAGATTTTGCGAGGAAAGAAGCCGATATTCGCTGTACTTTTCCAATTTAAAAGGTAAATTTGGACTTTTAGGAGTCATTGTTGCTGCTGCAGTCAGGCGGAAAGGGAGGAAAGACAGGCAATTCGCTGGATTTGGATAAATACCCGCTTTCTGTCCTTATTTCTGTTATCGATAGGAAGTAGATAGTGTAATGGGGTGCTGTTTAGAGCACGAGCGGCAGCAGCCTGCTCTACCCACGAAAAGACGTCTCACTCGAGTTGGGACTCAGCTTAAGCCCGGCCCTCCCAAGCGACAAGGCACTATAGCTCCCAAGCGACAAGGTACTGCTCCTCCCAAGCGAATGCCCACTGCCCTACCTGTCTCTGAGTTCACTGTCAAGCCTATGAAGAACCCTGCGGAATTGGAGCCCTTTCTCCCAGTCAAACAGCTGACTCGAGAAGTGGATGAGAAGTTCATCATAGGCAAGGAACTGACTCGAAGTGCGGCTGGGGTCCTGCACATGGTCGTCCACAGAGCCACTAAACTGCCTCGACTGCTGAAAAGGGTGAAGAGAGGAGATGACCAGGAAGAAATGTTGGAGGCGGAAGTTAAGCTGCTGGCTGGACTGGACCACCCCAATATACTGCGCTCTTATGAACTGCTGTTTGATGAGCAGTTTTGCTACTTGCAGTCGGAGGTCATTCCTGGGAGTAAATTGTTGACAGTCCAGCAACTGGCAGCCTATCACCAAGAAGACGTTGTAGCAGACGTGCTGATTCAGCTGCTAGAAGCCCTGCGGTACTGCCACGGGGAGAGCCTCGTCCACTGCAACATAAGTCCCGCCTCTGTTCTGCTGTTCGACACTGTAGGATCTGCATCCATCAGAGTCAAAATCATCGGGTTCGGCCTGAAACGGGGAGGTCCGGAGGAGAATTTAAACTCGATGGCTAGTTCCATTCTGTTCACAGCGCCAGAGGCTCTAAACGGCCGGAAATACATTGATAAGTCAGATATATGGAGTTGCGGAGTACTGCTATTCGCCCTTCTGACCAATGAATTGCCCTTCCGCGCCACCACAAAGTCGAAGTTTCGAGACATATTAGCAGACCCCAGGCCCAATTTCACCTCCCAGGCCTGGTCAACGGTATCAAAAGAAGCAATTTCCCTGCTTTCCTCTATGCTGAGCGCTGCTCCCTCAGACCGTCCCTCTGCAGAGCAGTGCTTGGACCACCCTTGGCTCAAGTCGAAGAGTGCGCCGGTGGCTTCAAGGAAAATGGTGACGGGGTGTCTGCGCAACTTGCTCAGTTTCAAGTGTGCGATGAAGCAGCAGATGCGGATTTTGTCCATTATTTCGATGCATGTGATGACGGAGGAGGAAAAACAGCCGATCATTCGCGTTTTTCGGACTTTTGACACAGACGGTGACGCCAAGCTCAGCAAGCCCGAACTCGCCACCGCCATGAAGCAAATCCTCGCCGAAAATCGAGCGGAAGGCGCAGCAGACCGAGTCATGCAGACCCTCGACCTAGACAACAACGGCTTCCTGGACTTCTCAGAGTTCCTCATTGCGGCTTCTGACCTGAGTTCCTTACTCTCTGCCCGCAGTTTGAAGGTCGCTTTTGACCTGTTTGACGAGGACAAGTCGGGGAGTATATCTATCAGTGAGTTTCGGACGGTGCTGAAAGTGGGGGAGCATCCGGAGGTGTTGGATGACTTGATTGCGAAAGTGGATAAGAATAAGGACGGAGAGCTGGGGCTGGAGGAGTTCACGAAGCTGATAAAGCTGGCAGTGGGCGAAGTTGTGGGCGCGAAAGGAACATAAGCCTCCCTTTGCGGGAAATTTAGGGGCTAGAATAGGCTCTAAACAGGCTGAATTCCGCTAATCAAAAAGACCAAAAGTTCCCATTTACCTGTATTTCCATTTTATTATTTCTTAACTTCCGACCCAGTCGCTATCTGCAGCAACCCCGAAAACTCCGCTAATGTCAATTTCCCGTCCCCACTGACGTCCGCCTGGGCTATCATCTCCTTCCAGACACTGCGGCTGGCCTTGCTCAGGCCTAGTGTGTGTTCGAACTCGTTTAGAGAGATGGTGCCATCGTGGTCGTGGTCGAACAAGTTGAACAGCTCGCGTAAGTTCCCAGTGGACAGCATGTACAGAGGGTCGGAAGCAGCGAAGAGGAACTCTGAGAAGTCCACGAAGCCGCTGTTGTCCAGGTCCACGGCCCGCATCACAGTGCGCACTATTTCCACTGCATTCGCCTCGCCTATGATTTGACTGTAGCCAGCTATCAGCTCTGCACTGCTAAGTCTGCCGTCCTTATTTGTATCCAGGTTCCTAAAAACCTCCTCAACTTGCGCAACATCCCCCGCGCCCTGCAAGTGTTTGGACACAAAGGCCAAAATGGTTTCCTTGACCTGCATATTCCCATTAAAGCTCTGCAGCCGGCCGAGCGGTATTTCCGCGACTTCCAAAGACACGACCACCGAGTTGCTAGCGACCCAGGGACTTTCCAGGCACTGGAGAGCGGTCGGCCGGTCTTCGGGGTCTTTCGCGAGCATAGCGGAAATCAGGTTCTTGGCCGCATTACTGACATCCAGCCACTTTTCCCTGGGAAAAGCCAGTTCCTGCGTCATTATAGCGGCTCTATGATCGACCTTCGTCTTCCCAGGGAAGGGCAAGCCGCCACTCAGCAGCAAGTACATGATAACCCCACAGCTCCACACGTCTCCCTTCTCCGTATACACCTGGTTGAACATCTCAGGAGCAGCGTACGGGGCGAAGGCCTGCGACATGGAGACTTTCTGGGCGGTGGAGAAGGAGCCTTGGGACTCGAGGCCGATGATTTTGACTTGGAGGTCGGTTTGGCGCTTGAGGAGGAGGAGGTTTTGGATGTAAAGGTTCTTGTGAAGGACGTTGTGGGCGTGGCAGTAGGAAAGTCCGGCTAGGACTTGGGAAATTATCGATCCGATGCTTTGTTCTGTGTAGCTTTTGGAAAAACTCAAATAATCCAGCACAGTTTTCCCCTGAACCCGTTCGTAAAGCATATAGAAGTGCTTCTTGTCCTCATATGCTTCATACAGTCTGGTCACATTGGGGTGGTCCAGCCCTTGCAGCACCCGAACGCCCGCTCTAAAGTTTTCGTTAGCAGCAGTGTACTGATCTCCCTCGATTTCGCTTTTCTTTACTCTTCGAAGCACTCGTTGAATGTGGCTTTTCGTGTGTTCGATGATTGACACGGAATGAGAAGCTGTCTCTGTCAATTTCTCAACCACACGGTATTGGATGTGAAAGTCCTGCAGTAAGGTCTTCAGAGGGCCTGTCACAGTGGCCTGCACTGCTACCATAGGACTCTCTTCGGACTTAGGGTAGGGCTGGTCTCGAGGTCGCTCGGTACTGCAACAAGAGCCCATTATCACTTTACTTATATGAAGGAAAGACTATGAAAGCGCTGGAAAACTGATCCTTTTGAGGCTGATTTTGGGCAATTTTGTCGGTCCGGTTTTGGAATTTATAGGAATGAGGCCTATTTTCTACCTGTTTTCTCCTTCATATCCGCCCCTGCCAGCATCAATTTCGCAAAGTCTTGAAAGATCAGCTCTGTGCACTGGTCCAAACCCACTTCCGTCCTTCAGTTCGTCCACATTTCCTCCACCTCCAAGCTGCTTCCTAAGTTTCTCTTTGAACCCATCAAACGCTATTTTCCCGCTCTCATTCCTATCTAACTGGGTAAATATCGCTTTGAGGTTGCGAGTTGTGAGTAGAAGGTGGATGTTTAGAGCCGCGAGCTTGTTGTGTCTGTCAGGCTCTGCACTTTCTACGAGAGGGGAACTAGGAGCGGAGGACTGGAGTACTGCGGAAGGCGGGTTTCTATCGCATGGAAAGCAGGACCCCATGCCACTTTGTTATTATTTGCCTAATAACTGGAAAATCAGGGCAATTTCGGTGCAAGGGAATGAAGAATTAGTATGTGCGCCTTTCTCGATCTGCCTTACTGCACAACCGGGCTGTTTTTATGTCTTTAAACACCTAATCTATATATCAATTAAGCCGAATTCCTACAATATCACAATTTTAACTCCTCATTTCCCCTACTACCATCTTCACCAGTTTCCAAAACTCCCTGAAATCCACCTCTCCGTCTCTGTTTTGATCCACTTCCTGCATAAATCTCGTCCAATTCTCCTCATTCTGCGGGCATTTCAGCACTGAGCGGAACTCTGCGAGGGTGATGGCTCCACTGCTGTCGGGGTCGAAGAGGGCGAATGCGGATTTCAGCCTTTTGACTTGGAGAAGCAGTTTGCTGTCGACAGCTGCTAGGAGGAACTCGGAAAAGTCGATACTTCCGTTCTTGTCCACATCTACGACATTCAGCACATTTGCAGCCAAAAAATTACATAATTCCGCCCGATGCAGTTTCGCAAATGCATTTTCCAGCTCTTCCGCCCGAATTACTCCATTTCCGCTGGTATTTATATAGAGGAAAACGTCCTGCAGCGGCTGTTTCTCATCGGGTGCCAGTGTATTCGTCACAATGAACGTCAAAATCGCGAGTTTGAGAGAGTCTCCGCCCTGAAACCGCCTCAAATTGGCCATTGCAGCAGGCATAGCGGGCGGCATCGGGTTCGTAACGTCCTGCAGCCAGGGATGAGCCAGGCATTCTAGGGCCGTAGGCCGGTCTCTCGGGTCTTTCGCCAACATAGCAGTGACCATACGCTTCGCCTGCGGGTCGAACTTCCCCCACATCTTTCCTGAAAACTTCCCTGCAGTCAGAATACTTTCCCTCAACTCCTCCGCACTTTTCCCATCAAACGGCAAAGTATTAGTTAGCAGCAAGTACAAAACAACTCCACAGCTCCATACATCTGACTTGTCGATGAAGTGTCCAGACAGCGCTTCTGGGGCTGTGTACTGCAGTGGTTTTTTCCAGCCTGTGCCTGGGTCTGTGAGGCTGGACTTGTCGCGGTTGGTGATTGGCACTAGTTTCAACATCAGAGCTGTTTCTGCTCCTTTGAAAAAGATGAGACTGAGGATGGAGAGAGTCCGAATTAGGTGGTTTTGGGAGTGAGAGTAGGCGACTGCTTTGAGAATTTGCAGTGAGAGTCGCTTTACCACTGCTTCAGACTGCATTTCCGCGACAGCCGTCCATTCCACCAGCTCCATCCCATCAAACAGGTCCGAAACCACATAATGCGCCTTCTCCGTGTACAGCACTGAGTCCACTTTCAGCACACTCGGGTGGTCCAGCCGCGCCAAAACAGCCACATTCCCCAAGGTCGGGTCCTCATTGGCCCAATCCTTCTTCTCTATTTTCAAAATCAACCGAGTCATTTGAGTGGATATCTGCCTGCAGAGTAGCACAGACCCGCAGGCTAGGGCTAGGGTCTTCCCCTGCACCTCATAAATCGATTCAAATCCATGCTGAATGGCCTTTAGCGGGATTGAGGAGGGAAAGAAGAAAGGACTACTGGGCCCGGAATTCGCCTTTAGTGTGAAACTTCGAATGGTTTGTCGCTTTCCGGCGGTTTTTGAGAGGGTTACAGCCTTCGGCCTGTGAGGGTTGGCGGGGAGTAGGGGCGATTTGAGGGATTTAGCAGGGGGAGACAGGATTTGGGGGTCGATTACTTCTGTGGAGATGTTGTGAGCGGCTGCAGAGGACTTTGGAGGGGCTTTTTCGTCTTGAAGAGGGGAAGCAGGGGTGTCGCGGATGCAGCAACTGCCCATTTTTGTATGAAACAGAAGAGAAAATATGAAATATCTGCCGAAAACAGCGATTAGGCCTTTGATTATCAGAATTAAAGCGAAATATCCAGCTAACAGCCCCAACTCCCTCATTTCCTATATATAAAGTCCCTCTTACCTACGTATTTCCGTCGCAATCCTCCTAATCATCGATGTGAACTCCCCAAATCCCACACTTCCGCTTCCGTCCGTATCAGCAGCCCTCATGAAGTCATGCCAAACCTCGTCCTCCACCTCGAATTTGAGCACAGATTTCAGTTCCTCGAGACTAAGGGAGCCGCCGCCGTCCGGGTCGAAGATATCGAAGGCGATTTTCATCTTTTTGGCCTGGAAAAGATCTCGGTAGTCCGCTGTTGCGAGGAAAAACTCGGAAAAGTCGATAGTATTGTCCAGGCCGAAATCCACATTTCTGAGCACAGAAGCAGCCAAAGGCCTCGCTATTTCCACTCTATTGGTCGCAAGGAAGGCTTGAGTGAGTTCCGTCAGGCTGATTTTCCCACTTCCGCTGGTGTTTATGTATGCGAACACTTCCTGCAAGGGCGTTTTTTTCTCAGGCCCGAGAGAGTGCATCAGAATGAAGGTGAAAACTGCGAGTTTGAGTCGGTCCCCGCCCTGGAATTTCCGCAAATTGGCCAATGCGACGGACAAAGCAGACGGTAATAGGGCGGAAAGGGCCTGAAAACAGGGGTGCAGCAGACACTCTGCAGCTGTAGGACGAGTCTGCAGGTCTACAGCCAGCATTGCGCCTACCAACGTCTGCAGGTTCCTATCGAATCTGCCCCACACTTTCCTCGAAAACTGCACTCCTGCTAACTGCGCCCGTTCAAACTGGTCAGCATTTTGCCCCTCGAAGGGCAATGCATTGGTCACGAGAATGAACAGAATCACTGCGCAGCTCCACACGTCTGCCTTTGCAGTGTAGTTCGCGTCCTGTATCTCTGGCGCCCTGTACACGTACTGACTCTTGAGGGAGCTGAATTGGCTCTTGCTGATCTTTTCCTGCCCGCAGAAGGCGATTAGTTTGAGCAGGATGGAGTCGTTTGCGCCTTTGAAGAAGATGAGGTTGGTGATGGAAAGGTTCTTTAGGAGGTGGCCTTGGGCGTGGGCGTATGCCAGGCCCCGTAACATCTGAAGCGCTATGTTTTTTATCCCCTCTTCCGACACATTTGCCGCAATTGTGGAGTAGTCCAGGAATTTCAGCCCATTGAAAGACTCTGAAATCACGAAAATCGAAAAATTGTCGTACAGAATTGCATCCGCCTTTAGCAAGTTAGGGTGCTCCAAATGGCCAAGCACTGCCATATCCTTCATCACCTGTTCATCCACGCCTGATGTAGTCCTTTCCACCCTCATCACCAGCCTTACCACATGATTCGCTTTGTGGGTAGCCAGGGTAAAGTCGCCCAAATTCAGACTCAGTTTCTTTGGCTTGACTGTGTATAGGTCTCCGAATGGCTGGGTGAGTTCCTTGATTGGGATTGCGGCTGAGGCTCGCAGGGACGAACTACGACTGGAGAAGACGGACTTGACAGTGGAGGAATGGACTTGAGAGCGAGGCTGGGTGGAAGATCGGGGGATAATGAGAGGCGAAGGGGTGGGAACAGCCTTAGAAGAAGGCAAGACAGGGACTGAGACACTGCGGGGCGGAGGGGAAGGCGGAAGTTGGTCCGAGGGCTGCAATTCAGCACTTTCTCGCATGCAGCAGCTGCCCATTTCTCTCTTTTCTGATTACCTTCTGTTCGGTTATTTATCAATTTTCTACTTTAGTCCACATTTCCAACCTACCATCAGTGGGATTCCTGTGAAAAGGCCTGGAAATCCCTTAATTCTGCCTTATCTCTGCATTTCGCTAGCTACAGTCTTGATAAGCTGCGCAAACTCCTCGAAGCCGATTTCCCCACTCTGGTCCTGATCCACTTCCCTCAGGAACTTCTCCCAAGTGGCCTTGTTTTCCTTGAGTTTGACCACTGCCTTTAACTCGTTGATGGTTATTGACCCGCTGGAGTCAGGGTCTAAGAGGGAGAATGCGATTTTTAGCTTTTTGTCCTGGGTGATTCCTTGGTAGTCGGCGGCTGCAAGCAGAAATTCAGTGAAATCCATAGTGCCAGTTCCATCCTCGTCCACCACATCCAGGACGCCAGCGGCCAAAGACTGCGCGAACTCTGGCCTATTGACCTGGGCAAAGGCAGCAGTGAGTTCCTGCAGACTGAGCACTCCCCCGCCCCCGGTATTAACGTACCCAAACACTTCCTGCAAAGGCTGCTTTTCCTCAGGCCCCAAGGCGTGCGTTATTATAAACCGCAGAATCGCGAGTTGAAGCCGGTTGCCGACCTGAAACTTCCTCAGATTGGTCATGACAGCTGGGAGGTTGGGAGGGGGGGAGCGGGTTTCTTGCAGCCAGGGGTGCGCTAGGCAGTCTGCAGCGGAAGGACGTCCCTGCGGGTCTTTCGTCAGCATCGCGCTGAGGAGCGACTTGGCGCGAGGGTCGAACTGACTCCACAGTTTCCTGCTGAAGCGGGCCCCGGACAAGACAGAGTCTTTGAGGGCGCTGGGAGTGGTGCCGAGGAAAGGCGCAGTGTTGGTGAGTAGGACGCACAGCACAGTTCCCAGACTCCAGATGTCAGCTTTCTCAGTGAAGTGGCCGGAGAGCGCTTCCGGAGCTGTGTACATCAGAGGACTTGCAAGGGGGTTGAAGTCGCTAGCAGGGCCTCGATCTCGCTTGCTGAGCGTCACCAGCTTCACCATCAATTTGCCATTATGCCCTCTGAAAAAGACCATATTGAGCATGGAAATGCTCTTCAGCACATGATTTTGCGCATGTGCGTAGCCGACTCCCCGCAGCATCTCCACTGCCAGGCTCCGCACCACACTTCCATCCTGCATAGCAGCGATCTCTGCGTATTCGACGAGTGCTAGGCCGTTGAACAGGTCTGAAATCACAAAAGTCGCCCGGTCGTCATAGAAAACTGCATCTGCGGTGAGGATATTCGGATGATCCAGACGCACAAGCTGCGACAAATCCGCAAAAAGCTGCTCACTTGGACCCGCACTTTGGTCAATTTTCACGACCAAACGCGTAATTTCCGCAAGTTTCTGCGTCGCAACCAACAAAGTGCCAGAAGTGAGCCTCACCGAATTCGGCTGCACCTGATACCTGCTCTCAAACATACGCGAAATCTGCTTCGTAGGTATGGAAAGTGAGGGGAAAGCCAACTTCGGGCCATCGACCGGAGCAGTTTTGCGCTGAATCGGCTTTTTCCCATTCGCCTTTAGTCTGCTTTCCTTGCGGACTGCTTTCTCTATATAGGGCTGAGGCAGGGTGCTGGAGGAGGACTTGGTGGGCAGTTGGGCCCTGACAAGGGGGGAACAGGTAGTTTGGAGGGACTGGCAGGGCGACTGGCAGGGAGACTGGCAGGCCACTGAGGAGTGGGCTTGGGGTCGGGACCAGCGGATTGGTCGGTTTCACGTATGCAGCAACTGCCCATTTTAAAAACTACCTAAAGACATTTTTTCGCCTCCTTATCCCCTTGAAAGTCGCCTATAATGGCCTTACAGCAGTCGATTTGGCAGGTCTGTGGGGTAAAAATAGACTGATTGTTAGCCTTTAGCCCTCCATAGTGCCTATTACTCTACTCAGATCAGCGACTTACGCGACTTCCCCGGCTGCTATGTGCACCATTTTCCGAAACTCCTCGAAATTCAAATTCCCGTCGCTGTTTTTGTCCACTTTCCGCATCAAAGCGTCCCACGTTGCGTCACTTTCCGGTGCATTTATGCTCGCTTTCAGCTCGTTCAAAGACACTTTCTTGTTCTTGTCCTGGTCAAACAGGTCGAAAACCAGCCTAATGTTCCTATCATTCACAAGTGCCTTTATATTGCACGCCGCAACAAGGAATTCGGAGAAAACCAGCGATCCGTTGTTGTCCAAATCGACCATTTCCATGATTTGTTGTGCTCTTGCCTCTGTTTCCTCGCGGTCAATGACCATTTCCAGCCTGTTTGCGAGTTCTCCCACGCTCAGTTCTGCATCTCCATCAGTGTTGATGAGGCGGAAGCACTCCGTTAGGACGCGGTTTTCCTCCCTAGACATGGCGTTTGTGACGAAAAAGGACAGAATGGCGAGTTGGAGTTTGCTGCCGCAGCGGAACTTCATCAAGTTGCCGAGGACTGCGGCCAGGCTTTTCGCAGCCATTTGCAGGGGTTTTTGCACGTTTTTGAACCAGGGATGCGCCAAGCAGTCCGCAGTACTGAGGCGGGTTTCAGGGTCACGTCTGAGCATGCCTTGGAGGAGGTCTTTGACGGAGGAGTGGTAGCGCGCCCAGAGCATGATGGGCAGCTTCAAGTCCTGCGTGTCCAGAGCGGTTTGCAGCTCTACCTTGGTGGTTCCGTAGAAAGGCAGGTAGGCGGACAGCAAGTAGTGCAGGACCACCCCACAACTCCACACATCCGATTTATCCACTACAGAGCCAGTGAGTGCCTCCGGCGCTGCATAGAGCAACGGACTGAGGATATAGTTCAAGTTCTCTTCAGAGCGGAAGCGGACCGAGCCAAAGCCTGTAAGCTTGACCTCGTACCAGTCATTGAAGCACTTGAAGAAGACAAAGGACGCCAGACTCAGGTTGCCGTGGCGGACTCCCTTGCTGTGGCAGTAAGCCAGAGCGCCAAGGATCTTTTGGACGACCATCGCAATGAGCATTTCGTTCTTATCTGCGAATAGCGAGTGGTAGGTCTCGGGGGCGCCCTCTGTGAGTGCTTCTGAAACCGCGTAGTAGCAGGTCGAGTCCTCCAGTACTTCCGATATCTTAAGGATATTGGGGTGGTTCAGCTTGCTCAAGGCCTCGATTTCAGCCCGCAGGATCACTTCTTGGTTGATCGGTCGGTTGTGGCCTTCGGTCACTGGCTTGAACTTGGCTATTCTGCGACAGAGGAAGGGCAGTTTTGTCTTGCTGTGCATTGCAAGGAAGCTGAATCCTGCTGACCCTCGGAAAATCTCGGTTTTGTATATGAACTTTTCGTCGAACTTCTTGGCAAGTCGCTTGAACGGCACAGTTTCCTGTGAGGCCAGGACGGTGGCACTGCCGGGAAGGGTAAGAAGGGCTGGGGAAAGGGTGACTTTGCGGGACTGGGAGAGACGGGTTGGAAGGTCGGAAAGAGGCTGTTTGCTGGGTTCTTGGGGTGGGGTGAGAGAGGGCTCTTTCTGCAGGGATGGAGTGGACTCGTTGGAGTCACGGTTGCAGCATCCGCCCATAGGAGTGGTTCTATTAGGGGAGTGGGAATACCGTTTTGGACTTTAATTGGGCTGCTGGACTGCCAATTTCTCCTCATACATTCTCCCACAGACTTCCTTTGCACTATAGACTCGAGTGGAATTGGACGAAAACTGAAGCAATTCCGCTATATCCAAAC
>Ga0247837_1003517_pt1 | contig 27086 bp, 12 predicted proteins | sample LaCtaG_2_FD_187115 | JGI IMG/M metagenome (GOLD analysis project Ga0247837, IMG submission 187115) | Freshwater microbial communities from meromictic Lake La Cruz, Castile-La Mancha, Spain - LaCruzMarch2015_14.5m | ecosystem: Environmental > Aquatic > Freshwater > Lake | place: Spain: Castile-La...
CTTGACCCGGATCGGGGACGGTAGCCGCCGGGGTGCCGGTGGCGGCCGAGCAGCTTACCGCGCCCGCCTGGGCCTGGAAGCGCGCGCCGGTCGCGACGCGGAAGCCCGGTCTGAAGCGTTGGAGGGGAGCCCGGAAGGTGACGTCGGCGCCCGACAGCAGTTGCACGGAACCCTGGGTGGCGAGGCTGTGCCCGGACGCCATGCGATGGGTGCCGGGGCCGAAGCGGGCCGCGTTGATGGTCAGCGCAGTGACGGTGCAGCCGCTGTGTGTGTCGTCGCAGGCGTCGCCATGACCATCGCCGTCGGTGTCGGTCTGATCCGGATTGGCCACCAATGGGCAATTATCCGAGCCGTCGCTAACTTGATCGGCATCATCGTCAGTATCAGCGTTGTTGCCGATGCCGTCGCCATCTGTATCCACGGACTCGGTGTGATCGCGCGGAAACGCATCATTCGCATCCGGAACGCCGTCATCATCGTCGTCCGGATCGGAGCCGTTAGGGCTGCCGTCGCCGTCGGTATCCTCGTAAGTCACTCCATAGGCTTCGACATCGACTGGTCGCCAACCCGCGTCCACTAACGCATCGACGCGGGCCGCAATGTGAGCGATCAAGTTGGTTTGCCCCGTTCGCGCCTGCCACCGCACGACGGCTACCAACACCGGACTGCTGGAATCATCCGGCGGTTCCGTCTGAAAGGCCGTAATGATGGTGGAGCCCGCGGCAAAGGTGCCGCGATTGAAGAAGGTGTTGCCGTTAAAGGAGGAACTGACTGGTGCGCTGACATCAGTGATCTGCACCAGGTCGGGATCGAAATCAAGGCGAATCGCGTAGGCGCCCACCGCGGCGTCGTATCGCGCAAACGCAAGCGGTGTCTGAAATACGCCGCCACCGAGCGCAACGGGTTCACCCAACGGCAGCCACAGGCCGCCGGCCAGCGCCTCGAAACCAGTGACGATCAGCAGAACAGCAAGGCCCGTGGGGAGAAAAATCGACGCTTTGCAGTGCCGTGCGCTCATCACGGAACCTCCTGCCGACTGACTGCTGTTGTGGACGGTTCCACCCCACCTTCAAAGTGGATGTCATCCAGATAGAGGGTGCCCGATTGTGCCTCCCACTCGAAAACCAGTTGCAAGGCATCCAGGCGGCTAAGGTCGAGGCCCTTCTCAGCATAGTGTGCGAGCGGCAGCCGGATGGTCTGCCACGCCTCGCCGATCTCGGGCAGGTCCTTGGCCCTGAGCGTCTTGCGGGTCATAAGGTCCGCGAGATAGACGTTCGGTTTCGCCACCCCCTGGTCGGCGCGCATACGCAACGCCAGGTGGGTGAAGGGCCGCGCGTCGATACCGCCAAGCCCAGATTCCCAAACGCCGTAGGAGAAGCCCCCGCCCTTGGGACCCAGGTCCTTGCCGATGCTGCCGCCGTAGGCGATGCGCAGGATGCCGTTGTCCGGCTTGTCCGGGTCCGGCATGGCCCGCGCGGCGATGGCCGCAGCACCGTGCCCGGCGACCGTCTGGTCGCCGCCGAGCAGGTTCCAATCCCAGGGTCCCTCGAAGTCCGCCACCCGTGCGTAGGGCGTGCGCTCGAAGCGCAGGTCATCGACCCAGACCCGACCCTTGCCGCTGCCGTTGGCATAGCTCGCGGTGAGGAAGAGCACATCGCTATTCGAGGGATTACCCAGACCGCGCAGCCCCGAGAGCGGGATGCGCACCTCGCGCCAGTCCCCGGCGTCGGGAGCGGAGGCATAGGGCGCGATCAGGGTTTTGCCCTCCAGTCCCGCCTTGTCACGCACCCCGACCTGAAGCGGCGGCACAGTCCCCTCGGTGCGCAGGCGCAAGACCAGCACCGATTGAGTGGCCAGGTCCTGACCGGCGATCGAGGTCCAGTATCCGCCATAGGTATCCACGCGCTGCATGTCGAAGTCCAGCTTCAATGCCCGATTGCGGTCCAGCGGCGGCGCCTTACCGGCGGTCGCCGCGCCACCTGCAGGCGGCACATCATCCAGCGAGACCGCCACGACATTGGCGCCAGGAGTACCGAAGACCCCGGTGGCACCGCCGACCAGATTGGTGCTGCGCACGACATTGAAGTCATCGACCAGAATCGCTGCCGGCACAGGCGAGGCGCTCCCCGGGCCGGTAATGCGCAGGTTATCGAGCCAGTAGGCCGCGCCCCGTGCATTGTTGCCGAAGCCGAGCTTCATATAACCCTCGGGCCGCCAATCGCCCATCGCGATCTCGTCGATGCGCGTCTGACGGGTCTTGCGGCCGAAGAGGTAGCGCAGGTCCACGCTGGCCGAATGCCACAAGCCATCCGTCAGCACGCTCTCGACGGACCCGAGGTCCACGATATTGACATCGCGGTTGCGCCAGTCCTGCGGGTCGCCGGTAAACCTGAGCCGGTACCAACGTCCGTCCACCTTGAGCAGGAAGTCGATCTTGGTGCCGCGCTCGATGCGATAGTCGAAGCTCAGGGTCCCGTACTCGCGAACATCGAATGAGCGATCCAGCACCGTGGCGGAGAAGTTGCCCCCCTGGTTCTCGTTGGTGAGTTTGAGCGCGTAGGAACCGTCAGGCGTCACGGTCTTGTCGCGCTCCAGCAGGGCACCGACGACATGGTCGCGGGGCTTGAAGGTACCCAGGCCGTCTTCGAACAGGTCCTCGAACAGGATGCCGGAGCGGATCGGTACCAGCGGCGCCGCAGCCGACAGGGTCGGCTTCGCGGCATGAGAGGCCGCCTGCCCTGACCTGTACATCAGCGCAAAGATGGCCTTCGGTTCCGGCAGGGCGGTCAGCACAGTACTGAAGGCAGGGGCACCGGCCGGTCCGTCCGTATAGGCCGTGTCCAGCCAGACCCACTCCTTGTTGTCCACGTCGAATCGGGCGATGCCGACGGAGCCGGCTGCCCAATCGCCGAGGTCTTTGCCGTCTGGGTGGAACTCCAGGGTCACGTCCTTGGCGAAGCGGTCGCCTGGCTCGCGGATGCGGTACACCTGACCCAGGGTCTTACAGCCCTTGCAGGGCGGCGGGGTCGGCTCGTCCACTTCGGTGGTCGGCAAGATCGTAAAGACACGGAAGGGCGAGGTGAGGGCCTGCTCCGGAAACCGCATGAACACCTTCTGGTCCGGGCTTACCGCGAATCCCGGGAGCACCTGCGCGATGACGCGACCAACCTCGACCGTGACCCGATCCTCCGTCTGCTGGCCGTCCTTGCCGAAGACGGTCAGGCGCAGGGTGTAGAGACCGTTGAGGTCGGTGGAATCCTGGGCCGGGTGCCAGGGCAGGTGCTCCCATTCTTTGAGACCAGTATTCCAGGTAGCGAGGTTGCCCTTGATATCGATGTCGCCTTGCATCCAGGAGATATCGTTGAAATCGGTCTGCGTATCCGCGGGCTTGTCGGATTCAACAAGCGTCCGCCAACTCGCGGGGTTGGCACCAGGACCGAACTCTACCCGATATTCTGCGAATTGCGTTCCATTCGCAACGCCGAAGATCGGAATATCAGATCGTAGGATAGACTGCGACCAAGGGACCTTGATCTTTGCCTGTAGGTTGGCTCGAATGTCACCGGCAACCACAGTGTTCCGCTCCTGCCCGCCTTGAACAAAGGTCGGGCAAAGGCCACCATTTGCAAAAAACCAACCACCTGTTCCCCCGCCAGTGTCTAGCCAGACGTATCCCCAGCCGGGGTTTGGGCCGTACACTAAATCAGACGGCCCAAGCAAAGCGCCGATATCGCGCAAAGAACCCCAAGTATCTCCCCCAGCCGAAAACATAGTCGGCAAATCTCCAAGCAGTTCGCCTATCGGATACCAAAGCTTTTCTGTCCATTTGCCGCTGGCGAACTCCACCCCATAGTCCAATATTTTGCCGATAGTGTGTGCAACCCCGTTGTTGGTCGAGAGCATCGCTAAAGATTCAAAGCCGACGCCATTATTCAGCCCTGAGTTGTCGGTCGCTGAATAGGAATTCAAAATATTATATAAGCCTTGCCCCACTCCAGAAGCTCCGGACACCGTAAGGAACGTCGATAAGCCAGCAGACCACAGTTCCGTGAGAACCCCAGTACCTCCGACCACCAAACCTCCAACTGTTTGTATTACTCCCTCAACGAACTGCACTGGTCGACGCGGCGCGAACTGAAACAACCCGAGCGGGTCAGAAAAATTAATCGGATCATTAGACGAATATGAATAGACGTTTTCTCCAATGTCTAGATTTAGATGATCGGCGCTAACAAATCGTCCAATGATCGGATCATACCAACGCTGACGCAAGTAATATAGGTTTGCGCTTGATTCAAACCACGCGCCTGCCATTCTCATAGGCACAGGCCCTAAGCTCCCACTGCGGATACTTCCGAAAGCGTCATAAGTCGCGATACCAAAAAGAGCCCCGTCTTCTATGGTTGTGCCAACTGCACTTCCCTGTCCGTCAGACTGTACCCAATAGCGTACATCTGCCGATGATACAAATAAGCTTTCATCTACATCAGCGCCGTAAACAAATCGTCGGAGAAGGTTGCCTTCCAGGCCAATTTCCGCAGCTATATGGATACCATCCCACACGTAACGAGTTTCAACGCCTTGTTCAGTCTTTGAAATCAGCCGCCCCTGATGGTCGTAAGATAAACGAACCTGCGTTTTCGCTCTATCAATACCGACGAGACGATCATCTTCGTCCCAATCATAACTAAGGGTTTCGGTGCCAGCTGTCTGTGCAGAGGCGTTACCATTCTTGTCATATCCAAGGATACCGCCTCCGACCTGCGTATATTGATCTAGTTCGTTTGCCGCGTAAGACGTCGCGACACCATTGTCCGTGACCGTTGTTCGGTTTCCCACCGCGTCGAAATCGTATTGAACCGATTTTCCATCTGGGTATTGCGCCAGAACCAATTGATTAGTATCATCGTAGGTGTAGGTGTTTCGACCTTCAAGTGTGGTCATCCTGGTGCGCAGGCCGTTCTCGTTGTAATCATAAGCGAAACGCGACTGTATAATGCCGGCCGGTGAATAATTCACCAACTCGGTCATTTGGTTTACCTCGTTGTAGCTGTATATGGTATAAGTGCCGTTCCCCAGGATGCGTTTTATCCGCCGACCAGCGCCATCATATTCATATCGGACCAACTCGCTGCCGTTGCCATTTGATATCCGCACCAGCCGATCCGCCGCATCATACTCGTAGTTCAGGGCGTAGCCGTCGGGATACGCCATGAACCGCTTGCGCCCGGCGGCGTCATAGGCATAGCTGATGTCGTAGGTCTCCGGCGCCACGCGCCCCGGAACCTTGACCTTCGTGATCCGCCTGCTCAGATCGCGCTCATACTCCACATCCAGGGTCCTGGTGCCTGTTTCCACCCGGTCGACCCGAGCCAGATCGCCGACGGGTGAATATTGATAATGATACTTTTTTCCGGATTGATAATCCTTCCACTCCAAACGTCCAGTGTTGTCATAACGATAGCCGGTCGTTTCTCCGCGGCGATTCGTGAACCCGGTCAGTTTGCCCGCTGTATCATACGTATAATCTTCGTGCGATCCGTCGGGGTAGGTGCGTCTGGTCAGCCGCCCCATGGCATCCCGCAGCAGTGATATCACGGCGCCCTTGGCATTGGTGACGGACTGCAGATCACCCGCCGGATCATAAGCGAGTTGCGTCAGGTGATTCAAAGCATCGAGACGGCCGGTAAGTTGTCCCAGCCCGTTATAGGTATACTGGGTGATCTTTCCCGCGGGATTCTGGGACGTCACTAGGTTGCCCAGCAAGTCGAAGGTATAGTCCACGTGCGTGCCGTCGGCAAAGGCGGCTTGAAGCAGATTGCCGCGAGTATCGTATGCAAATGAGGTCGTTTGACCGAGTGCATCGGTCACCCAGGACGGCTTATTGAAACGCAGGTCATAGCCGGTTTGCACCGTTTCCCCGAGCGAGTTGAAAGCCAGGGTGGTGTTACCGAACTCGTCATAGCGAAATGTGTTGGCATGTCCAAGTGGATCAGTCCGTTGAATCAGGTTGCCGGCACCATCATAGCCGCTGGCCGACTGGCTGCCATCAGTGTTCGTGACCAGCGTCGGCTGAAGCCGATCATTGACTTGAATACTGGTCCGGCCACCCAATGCATCGGTGATGGTTGTCGCACCATCGCTTCCGTAGCTGTAAGTGGTCGGCGTGGCGCCCCAAGTGCCGGTCGTGCGCACGAGCCGCGCATCGTCACTGTATTCGTAATGCGTAAAGGTCCCATCGGGATACTGGATAGACAGGAGTCGGCCGTTCGCTAGTCCCGCTTGCGTTTGATAGGTATATTGTGTAATGGCTCCGACAGGGTCTGTGACTTTCGATAGCACGACCGCACCGAGTGTCAGATATTCATAGTTTGTCACCCGACCAACATGGTCAGTTAGCCGGACAATCCGCATTGAGGCCCCATCGTATTCCAATGTAAAACTCAGCCCAGAGGAATGGCTGATATTTACCAGTCGGCTGCTGCTGTCGTATGTCGCGCTGACCTGATTGCCGTTGGTGTCGCGGATGTAATTCAATTTCAGGTCGGAGCGAAAGCGGTAAATCAAACCACTTTTTTCTCGCAACTGAAAGGTTCCGCCGGCGTCGCGAGTCAATTCGCCATGGTCGCCTACCGCACCGGTGTAGCGGCCGTCGCCGTTGGATGTGAAGAACCGATTGAAGCCTTCCGGGCCATGAAACGCGATACGGCCATCGGTATATTCCTCCAGACTAAGGTCGTAATTGTGAAACCAGCCCTTTCCGTAAGGACCTACATAGAGATAGTTGCTGGAATCGTGGGAGAAAACGCGGCGTAAGGTCAGCGGAATGCCGGGTGTCGGTGCAGCCGCATCGACGACCGAAGCAAGCGTGGCGGGTTCAAAATAGCGCGTGGACAAGGAGACTGTTAAGTACGGCTGTAAAGGGTTAGCCTGGCCGGTGGCCGCATTAGCCGCCATCGACGAGACTCCGGGCCCTGTCAGGGTCACGCTGACGTGGTAATCCGACGCTGCGGCCAAACCTTCCGTATTCCAGTGATAATACAAAGCGCGGCCATCCCGCTCGAAAGTGAGGGGCTGATCCCCGGAATCAAAGCCGGTGGATAGGGACTGAATGCGGACCGTCCCGCCCGTGATGTTGAATGGGAAGAATTTCTCGAAGACTTCAACCCGTAGCGGTTGCCCGATTTGCAGCAGATCAGCCGATCCGTATCGCGGCGCGACGACGACGATCCGGGAGTTACCCGTCAGTTGGGTGGCAATCGCAAAGGCGTCCTCCATATCGACCTTCCCGTCCTGCGTCGCATCCGCGGCGGCGACGTCCGGCAGCGTCGTGATCTCACCCGCGGCGTAGCGTGCGACCCAACGCGCATCGCCCATGTCGAGCACGCCATTGGCATCGGCATCTCCGGGTGCTGCCGCAGCGACAGGGGCAAGGGCGGAACCCGCAAGAACCAGTGCGTAGAGACCATGACGAACTGACGCCAGCATGATGAGACTCCGTCAGAAATGAAGGGCCAGGAAGAAAAGCGAAAAACCCTGCATGCCCATGAAACCGACTCCCATGCTGGCGAATGCCAGTAGGGCGAAGGCGAGCGGCAGGGTCACCAAGACGGACACGAGCCGCCCATCCCAACCGACTCGGGCGACCACGGGGCTGAGGAGGAGGCAGGTGGAAATGCTGAGTAGGGCAAAGTTTACTGTCATGAACGACAGGTAGGTGAGCGCAAGACCCAGCAGGGTCTCGATCTTGAAGACCCAGGGATGGTTGGCGTTGAAGTGGGACTGCGCCCCGTTGAGGCCGCTGATGCTGAGCGCCTTGTCCCCGGTCGCGGTAAACTGCGCCTCGCGAGTGAACAGGTAACCCAGAATTGCCCAGGCGGAGACAACGATCAGGGAGATATAGGGCACCGCCGACTTGAACAGCAGCTTGAAGATTTTGCCCGGCTGCCGGAAGGCCGCCCCGAGATAGACGAAAACGGGCGCGAACATGCCGACCAAAGTGATCAGGTAGAAGTCCGGCGTCCAGAGGTCTTTGAACAGGGCTTCCATGAAGAAGGCGGGCATGAGCGGTACGCTCCACCCGAAGAGCGTCACGGACAGGGTGTGCCGCTCCGCCAGCAGCAAGGGCAGTGCGGCGTTGGCGGTAAAGACGAAAATAAGGAACAACGCGGGCAGAAACAGGCTCACGCAGGACATCAGTACATCAGCCTTCTCCGGCCAGGTGACGCGCGGTGAGACGAAAAAAGGGACGAATTCTGTATGGAAATATTGGCACACGCCCTTGACCCATTTTTCATGCCGGGTGCGGAATTGGGGAAAGGTCTCGGGGAAGTCCTCGTAGCAGACGCAGTCGGCGAGAAAATAGCCCCGATAGCCGTGCTGTCGCACCCGGGTAGCGAAGGCCAAGTCCTCGGAGACGATCTCCGGGAAGCCGCCGACTTGCTCCCAGATGTCGCGCCGGATGACGGCCCCATGACCGTAAAAGATGACGAAGCCATAATCATTGCGGGGTGGTTGGTAGATATTCCAGTGATAGGCGATCCCGAGGGCCAGGTCGTCGGCAAAGCGCGACGGCTGGCGGGGGTTCTGCTCATGGTTGGCCTGGACGAAAGCGATGTCGTCGCCCAGGGCGAAGCAGGCGATGGTCGAACTGAGAAAGTCCGGTGGGATGACCTCGTCGGCGTCGATCACCGCGAAATAGACGCTGTCCCGAACCTGGTGCCGCAGCGCATGGTTGAGATTGCCGGCCTTGTAGCCGCTCCGGTCGGGACGGCGCACGACCGTCGTTTGGCAGCGGAACTCGGCATGAAAGACATCGACCCGCTGCCGTTCGGCGATGCTGGTGCTGTCGTCGAGCAGGTAAACGTGGAAATCCGGGTAGTGCTGGTTGATACACGCCAATGCGGCGTCGCGTTTGAAGTCGTTGCAAACGGTGTAGAGAATGGCCGCGGGGCGGCTGTCGCCTAGCGGCGGGCTAGTGGGACGCGGACGACCGAGCAATTTGTAAGCCCAAAAAAAGCAGTGGTAAATGCCGTAGAGCCAGAACAGGTTCAGGAAGGCGACGAACAGTGTGAAAGTTGCCGTTGCGGCCAGGTTGTCGGCCCCTTGCACGATCGCGAACAGACGCGGATTGAAATGCGCCAGGCAGAGCGCCCAGACCAGAAGGATGCCCAGGTACATGGATCCATTTTTGCGCACGATTTGTGTCACAATCCGTCCTGTCGCATTACAGTCACGGTGATGGGTTTTGAGCACCAAAGACTTACCGCTCGAACCCGATGTCGTCGACCAGGATTTGACCTTTGCCACTGCCGAACGCGTTCTCGAAATTCAGGGAAAAAACGCTGACCTCGCCCCAGTTTTCGACGGCGCTGAACAAGCCGAGCGGAATCAGAATCTTCTGCCAGTCCGTGGTGATGCCTGTCTTGAGCGCGTCATGCAGGAAAATCTTGGATTCGTACTGAGCGTTGGCTTTGCCGCGGAGTCCGACCTTGAGGGTCTCGTGTCCGGAAAGGCCCCGGACGAAGAATGACAAGTAATTGTAATCCATGAGATTCAGCCCCCGAAGTTCTTGCCAATAACCTCCGAAGGCGCCGGGCTTGGAGACATCCCACTGGAGCAGTAAAGCGTTGCCGGCGCCACCAAATGCTTTGTCTCTGGCTCCCTCGAAAAAGACGAAACAGCTTCCAAGCGAGTCGGGATCGGAGAAGGCGCCGTATGGCGCGTCACTGCCCGGAGCGTGTCGTTGCGGGGCATCGAAATTTTCGATGACCAAACGCTGAGGAATCGGGGACTGCGCAGATGCTGGTCCGAGCAGAAGCCCCCAAAAAAACAGCAGCACGGCTGAGACACGCAGGCACCTTGACACTGGATTGACCTCTGCCTTCGGAAAAATTGCCTAACGCGAGAAAAAAAATAACTTCCAAATTGCCGCGATTGTCCTAGCGTCGAACGCGTTCACTTAAACCGTGACCAATATAGGGGATTGTAGTCGCTAGACACAACAAGGCAACAAGTGCCGAGCAATTCTCATTATGGTGAACTCAGTTTGTTTTCGGCTGCGAGGGCGGGTCGAAGCGCTTCGGCATGAAGGCACCGTTAGCCTCACCCAGCACGGACGCCTGCGGTTGGCTGTCATGCGCATTGTGTCCGGGCAACCAGCGCTTGGCGGCCTTGATCCCGCAGTCTTGGTTATGAGCGCCATCCGGGGGCCGAATGATCTCCGGGGCCAGCACGGGTTCAACCTAGCAGCCTGTCGGACTTCGGCGCCCCGTTGGGGCTGACGGTCCGCTACACCGTCCGGATCAAGCCACTACCAATGCGCCGCTTCCACCCGATCGCCCGCGGGACTGACTTGCTCCTCCCCTGTCGGTGCAGGACGGACTGTCCAAGGGCCGCTTGGCACGCTACGCGGTCGAGGTGGTGGAAGGCTTGGATTTGAGTGAGCTGGTTCAGGCGTATGCCGGCACCGGGTGCACGGCCTATCACCCGGCCATGCGGCTGCCGTTGCTGATTGATGGCTACGCCACCGGGTGTTTCTCCGTGGATGCTGCGGTGATCGTCCCCAGTCCGCTGTTTGCGCCGCTGGGGCCTGCACCCCGAGATCCGGATGAGGCCTCGGTGGGCCTTGCTCCGGGGTCCGGCCCTTGGGTCAGGCCGGACGCGAAGTGCTTGTGAGGACTGCCGGCGATCAACCGGCCAGGGTATCGAGGCCCTCCGTGGCCGGTGCACCGGGTCAGGGTGCGGGCCTCGGCGGCAGGACGCGAAGCGGGTTGGAGACGCTGATAGGCGTATTCTGGCCCGGGACGTCCCATGTCACTTGAGCGCCGTCGTCGCTAAAATGTGGCCGCACCGTTTCACTGGCGGCGGCCAGTGCGGCGGGACAGGGCTCGCGTTGGTAACGGCGGCTGTCGCGGTCGTAGAGGTGGACCCGGCACGTGGTTCCGTCGGCCGCCGCGCGCATTTCGAGGTAGACCACAAAGCGCCCGTCCGCACTGATGGCCGGGTGGTGGTTGTCCAGGGGCGTGCCGTCGGTGTCTTGCGCCGGACTGAGCAGTGCGACCGGCGTCCCGCCCCACAGGCTGTCGGCGATGATCCGGCGGCGGCCGTCCGGTCCTTGCTGGTCATAGAGCAGGTCCTGGCCGGCGGCATCCAGCGCCGGGTGCGCGGAGGCCTGGTCTGCCGCGGCGGTGATGCAGCGGGTCGTGCCGAGGGCGACCTCGTGCAGGAAGACATCGGTCGCACCGTTGGTGTCATCGGCGACCAGGTCGTCGGCGTCGCTCTGGAAGACGACCCAATCACCTAGTGCATCCGCGGCGGCGTAACGGCTGGGGCCGTTGCCGGCTTGGCCTTGGGGCGTGCGGCTGAGCAGGGTGAGGGTTTCGACAGCGAGGTCGAGGCGGTAGAGGTCGCTGGTGCCGTTGGCGTCGGCGGGGTCAAGCCGCTGAACGGTTTCCAACAGCAGCCACTGACCCTGGGTGTCGAGTAGGATTTGGTCGATGGCCGTGCGGTCGACCTGGTGCGCGGCGAGCAAGGCCTGCGTCCAGGCGGGCAGATCGTCCGGGCGGGCAAAGGGGAGCGGCGTGGCCGGTTCGCGGTCCGCTGCTTGACCCGGATCGGGGACGGTAGCCGCCGGGGTGCCGGTGGCGGCCGAGCAGCTTACCGCGCCCGCCTGGGCCTGGAAGCGCGCGCCGGTCGCGACGCGGAAGCCCGGTCGGAAGCGCTGAAGTGGGGCGCGGAAGGTGACGTCAGCGCCAGACAGCAGTTGTACGGAACCCTGGGTGGCGAGGCTGTGCCCGGACGCCATGCGATGGGTGCCGGGACCGAAGCGGGCCGCGTTGATGGTCAGCGCAGTGACGGTGCAGCCGCTGTGTGCGTCGTCGCAGGCGTCGCCATGACCATCGCCGTCGGTGTCGGTCTGATCCGGGTTGGCCGCCAGCGGACAATTGTCACTGGTATCCGCTCGACCATCGTTGTCGTCGTCCGGGTCGGTGATATCGGGGTCGCCATCTCCGTCGGTGTCGAGCGGCGCTGCTGCGCAGACGTCACCGGTGCCATCACCGTCCGAGTCGGTTTGGTCTGCATTGGCGATGGTCGGGCAGTTATCGGCCGCGTCCGCCACCGCGTCGCCGTCGACGTCCACGACTGGGCCGACCGTGAATTCGACGGTTTGGGAGGTCAGCCGGACCTCGCGCTGCGCGCTGCGCGACCAGATGTGGCCGACGACCGACAACACCTGCGTGGTCCCGGTTGGGGCGCCGGCAGCGACGCGAAGTCTGACCGCCCCGACGGCACCCGAGGCCGCCGTCGGATTGAAGCCGTCCAGCGTGACCCTGGTGCGTGTCCCGCTCTCCTGGTAGTCATTCAACTCGACGACCGGGGCCGGTCCGAAAGGCGATGCGGGGAAATATCCGCCACGGGTGAACCAGGCGTCGTCGGTCGGCAGACTCAGCGTCTGCCCGCTGGCGAAGATCAGCTCCAGGCTGAACGCCTCGACGTCCGCCGGATTGACGATCTTCACGACCGCGGCGGTGACACCGTTGGCCGGGGCCGGGCTGATCTGGATGGAGAGGGTCTCACCGGTCGCGCGGGCCGCGCCACCGCTGGCCGCACCCAAGATCACCAGGCCGCCGATGAGTAATTGTCTGATCCGCTCGCCATTCATGGTGCTTGCCTCGTGGTCGCCGTGGGCTTGGGTGGAGCTGCCGCCGAAAGTGTCCGCGCGTTTCGGGTCTTCAGGGTTGGGTTGCCTGATACTCTCGCAGGGCTTCCTGCAGACGTTGTTCCCCATTGGTGCAGTTGGGGCCTGGCGGATCTGGCGGATCGCCGACGCGCAGACTGGCGTTTGGGTTGTGGAAGAGGTTGAGTGCGGCGCTGATGTCGCTGAACTCGGCGGCGGAGGGATCGTTGCCGCCGGCGCGAATCTCGGCGAGGCTCAGACAGCCGTCGCCGTTGAGGTCCGCCGCGCTGGTGGCGGTGACCGGCAGGGGCTTGGCGAGGATGAATGTTCCGCTGATGATCAGCGGTCCTTCAGTTGCGGGCGTCAGACCGGTGACGGTCTCGGTGTAGCTTCCGGAGAGGGAGGCCCCGCCGTGGCCGACGGTATCTGCTTGCAGCTTCACTTGGCGGCTGACGGTCTTGCCGCTGACCACCGAGTCGAAGGGCTTTGAGGTCAGTTTGAAGTCGGTGGGGCTGAGGGTCCCGTCGTCGATCCGGGGACCCACGTCCTTGCTGTCGATCTGGGGCGCGACGGCGGGAAAGACCAGAGTCTGGGCCAGGTCGATGTAGCTCCCAGCGCCCTGGATCGCCGACCCGCTGACATCGAGATAGAAGGCCAGGTCGATGGTCCCGATGCTGGCCGGCTGATCAATGGTGGCGGTGCCGTAATAAAAGCCGGTGAGTGGATTGTCGGCATCAGCCAATGCCGGGCATGAGGCGATTAGCGCGATGCTAGCCGCCAGCCACTTCAGGGTTTGCGTCTTCATGGTCATCTTTCCTGCCCTTCCTTCATTAAGCTACCGTTCACCGTAGGTTGGGGTGAGGAACGAACCCCAACATGGCCAGCCGTCGATGGATGCTGTTGGGGTTCCTTCGTCACCCCAACCTACGCTGTTCACCGAAATCACCATCCGGTACCTCGCTGCATCCCCAGTCCTCCGATAACCATCCCTGGCGTACATGGGCATGAAAGGACGAATAAGGCCAATCGCGAACCGCTTGCACATAGCCATGCTTCACCGGGTTGAAGTGCGTGTAATCGATATGTCGTTCAAGGTCGCGGTCATCCCTGATCACATGCTCCCAATACCGCCGCTGCCAGATTCCCCGCTCTCCTTTCAACAACCGACTGTCGCGGATGTGCTCGTCCTTAACGACACACCGGGAAAAACCGGCCTTAATCAGACTCCAGCGCATCGCATAATCCGCGTCACCGGGCGGCAGCGTCCAGACCGCGTGGAGGTGCTCCGGAAGCACACACCAAGCCAGGATTTCAAACGGATGGGCCTGGCGCACGCGCCGCACCACCTCGCGCAAGTCCGCCACCTGCTCAACCAGCAGCCGGCGTGACCGATCAGCGAGATTGACCGTAAAGAAATAGGTCGCGCCTGCGATGATCGCCCGCCGGTATTGCATTCTTCGTCACGCCTCCGATGATCCGTTCATAATCCGTTCATGTAGGTTGGGGTGAGGAACGAACCCCAACATGGCCAGCCACCGATGGTTGTCGTTGGGGTTCCTTCGTCACCCCAACCTACGGTCCTTCGTCACCCCAACCTACGGTCCTCCGATGATCCGTTCATAACCCGTTCATGTCGGTTGGGGTGAGGAACGAACACCAACATGGCCGGCGATCGATGGTTGGTGTTGGGGTTCCTTCGGCACCCCAACCTACGGTCCTCCGATGATCCGTTCATGTCCCGTTCATGTAGGTTGGGGTGAGGGACGAACCCCAACATGGCCAGCTACCGATGGTTGGCGTTGGGGTTCCTTCGTCACCCCAACCTACGATCCTCCGATCATCGCGCGGCGCATGTAGGTTGGGGTGAGGAACGAACCCCAACATGGCCGGCTTCGTCACCCCAACCTACGGTCCTCCGATCATTGCGCGGCCGGTGTAGGTTGGGGTGAGGAACGAACCCCAACATGGCCAGCCGTCGATGGTTGGCGTTGGGGTTCCTTCGTCACCCCAACCTACGATCCTCCGATCATCGCGCGGCCGATGTAGGTTGGGGTGAGGAACGAACCCCAACATGGCCAGCCGTCGCTGGTTGGCGTTGGGGTTCCTTCGTCACCCCAACCTACGGTCCTACGGTTCTTCAACCCCAGGTATTCTATATCGCTCGGGAATCAGAACATTAAACTCTTGATAAATTTCTCCCGATTTCGTATTGAATGAATCTACAGTCAAGCGGAATAAATCCACGGCGTCACCAAGCGTGACCAGTCTTTTGGCTATTGCCAGCGAATTCAAGTTCCAGTCGAATATGAAATCAGTTGCAAATACGCCCTTAGACGTTGGAGATAGGGTTGCTAAGGAGTCGGCGATTTGCCCATACCCGTTGGTCTTGAGAGCCGTCGAAACAACCTGATTATTCAATACCGGATCTTGCGCGATTAGCTCCTCACCCGTGATATTCCTATCACTAAACAAGTTTATCACAGCCGCAGAGAGATAATTGCTAGTATGCCCAACAACCATCTCAGTGCCAGCGATAGTATCGGACACGGCTCGCGCCCCTTCTAGCGCCTTAACCCGTGGGCTCGGGGCAACTACGGCAATAGAACCATGCCCAATAGCAGCTCCGACATTAAAGGTCCCTTCAGCGAACGCAGTAACACCCTTCCTCAATTCGCGCCCAGCTTCTCTGAAGCTCAAGCCTGTTGCATCAACATATCGAAGCGGATTCGAAGAGTATGAGTGTATTGGGGTGATCAGGGTCTGTTTGTGTGGCGACTTCTCCCAGAACAAAGCAGGATCTACCGACAGAAAAACAGCGGTAAGACAATCATAATATCTCGCCCCAAAATAAGTCAGCCCCGTCTCCCCATCCAACTCCTTCCCCGTAAACCGATACTCACTCTCATACCCCCCAGTCCGCACCCGATCCTTACCATAGGGATAGAACACCGATTCCTCGACCAAGCCCCCGGCCGAGTCCGTGACCGCACTGGCGCTCCCCAAATGGTCCGACAGATAGAACAGGGTCCGGCTCGCCACCAGCGGCGGCAGCGTCCCGTGCTCATGCAGTGCGGCGGCCAGCGTGGCGAAGGGCAGCAATTCGGGGTTGGTCTCGCGGTGCAATTGGTAGATGCGCAACGCATCGACCGCCTCGCCCGGCTCGATCAGCACGGGATTGGCGCCTTGGGCGCGGATCTCGTCCAGGCTGATGACGCCGTCCTGGGGATTCACATCGAGATCCAGCGCGGTCCGGGGCGGGTTCCAGCCGGCCAACATGCTGGGGCGGAAGGGCGCGACACTGACCCGCGCGACCAGCCGATCGCCGGCGAAGACCTGCTTGATGAGCCGGTCGCCCCGCAGTTCGGTATAGCGGTCGACATAGAGCGTGGTCTGGGACGCACCGCCCAGGGTGACGGTCTTGCGTTTGCGGTCGAATCCGGAGTCGTAGGCGTAGTCGATGACGGCGCCATCCGTGGTGCGGTCGACCTGGGCGAGCCGGTCACGGTAGTCGAAGCGGTAACCGAAGCCCTGCTTGGCGGCCAGGTTGCCGTTGGCGTCATAGCCATAGTCGATGCCGGCGGCGCCGGTCAGGGCGTGGGGTCCGGCGCTGCCGGCGCCGTAGGTCATGAGGCCCAAGTCGGACTTGAAGGTCATGTTGCCGATGCTGTCGTAGCGGTAACCCTCGGTCCAGGCGGGGGCGGTGGCCTGGGTCAGGCGGTAGAGGTCGTCGTAACCATAGTCGGCACTGCGGTCTTCCGGGGTCTTGGCGGGACGCCGATCGGTGATGCGGCGGATGTTACTCACCCCGTCGTAGCCGTAGGTCAGGTCTTGCAGGACGGCGGCGCCCCTGGTGCTGCGCAGTTGGGCGAGACGCTGGCGGTCGTCGTAGCCATAGGTGCTCTGGACACCGTTGGCATAGGTGAAGGCGCTCTTCTGGCCGGTCGGGGCGTAGTCGATGGCGGTGACGAAACCGGGGACGGCAGCGAGTTTCCCCATCGCGTTGTAGGTGTAGCCGACCGCCGTGCCATCCGGGTAGGTGAGGCGGGTCAGGCGTTCTTGCGCATCGTGGTCCATGCGGGTGATGAAATCGAGCCCGTTGAGATGACGGATCTGACTGGAGACATTGCCGCGGGCGTCGTAGGAATAAGCCTCGCGGCCGGCCTGGTCTTCGATCCAGGCCAGGCGGCCCTGGGTATTCTGCAGGGCCGGACCGGCGGGCGGCAGGTCGCTGTCGTAGTGATAACGGACCTGGACCCCGGCATCCCCGCTGGACTCGGTGAGGGTGCGGTTGGCCGGGTCATAGGTATAGGTGATAGTCTGGCCCTTGGCGTCGGTGGTACTCAGCAGATTGCCGACGCCGTCGTAGGCGTAGGTCATCAGGCCCTTGTCCGGGTCTTCCATGCGAGTCTTGCGGCCTATCCCGTCGAAGGTCAGCGTCTTGACGTTGCCCTGGTCGTCCTCGATGCGGACCAGGTTGTCCTGCCCGTCATAGCCATAGTGGGTGACATAGGTCGCGGCGCCGTTGACCTCCCGGACCTCGATCAGGCGTTGGCGGCCGTCGGTGATGGCCGTATGCGGGGTATCGGCATGGGGGCCGCCCGCGCGATTGTCCTCCTCGTCCGACGCGACCTTGGTCAGGGGCAGATAGCGGGTGGAGCGGAAGGTCCCGTCCGGGTTGGTCTCGCGCACGGACCGACCGCGGGCGTCGTACTCCAGGTCCGTATGGGGCAGCGCGGCCTCCGGGTCCGCATAGTCCGGGCTGGCGGCGAAGTGCGGCAGCCACTGACGGGCGATGCCGCGGCGCTGGTTGAAGACCGCCGCCTCGCCGACCACCCAGTCGCCCTGGGCGCCCTCTGAGCGGGTCTGGAGCTTGCGGCCCAGCCCGTCGAACCAGCTCAAGCTGTCAGATGTGCCGGGCTGGCCGGGTTGCTCCCGGCTGCGGGTGACGATGGCGCTCACCGGGTCGGCCAGCCGGTACTCGAAGGTCTGGGTGGGCAGTGCCGCGCTGTCGCCCGGCTTGACGATGCGAGTCAGGCGTCCGAAGGTGTCGTAGCCGAAGCCGGTGGTCTGGCCGTTGGGATCGGTGAAGCCGGTCATGAGGCCGAGGCCCAGCTCATAGTCTGCGGCCATGGTGAGGCCCAGGCCGCCGATGGTCTCGCGCACCGGAAAGGCATGGAAAGTCTGGTCATACTCCAGGCCGCGCCAGTGACCATTGGCGTCCGTGATCGTCAGGACGTTGCCGAAGCCGTCGTAGGTCTTGGCGGCGACCGGGATGAAGGACTGGCCGTCGGGCGAGCGCTCGTCCAGGGTGAGGTTGCCACTGGTGTCGTAGGTCAGTCGCTGAAGGCTGACGAAACGGCCCGCGAGATCCGTTTTGCGCACCCGACTCGGGCGATTGACGATCCAATTGGCCGCGTTGATCTGGTAGTCCGTGTAGGTCAGCACCTCGTCCCCGCCCGCGCCGAGATCGGTGCCGACGACGATGCCGTAGTCCAGGTCCGCGATGGTGTTGCCGTAGTCATCCTGGTCCCAGGCGTGGCGCAGGGTCACCGGGTTGGCGGTGCCCTCGAAGATCCGCGTGTCAGTCTCATTTGTGAAGGAATAGCTGACCGGGACACCGTTGGTTCCGGTGGCGAGCGTGCGGCTGGTGAGGCCGTGGTCGGCGACCTCGAAGAGCCCCACCGGCGGGCTGATGGTGCCGCTGGTCTCCAGCACGGCCTGGGACAAGGCCATCCCCTTGCGGCTCTCTTGTGTATCGCCGACGTCGAAGTTGTAGCTGGTCTGCACACCGGGGGCGCCGGGGCCGCCCTGCTCGATCTTGGTGACTTGGCCGAAGCCGCGAAACTCCTTCTCCACGCCGTCGTAATAGCCGTCCCGGTAGCGATAGTCGGTCACGTACTCCTGACCGCTGTTGTTGTCCCGCACCGTCACCCGGCTGACCACCTGGACCGGGAAGGGCAGCTTGCGTGACCAGGGGGTGCCCGCGTCGCGGTCGCGCAGGTAGTCCTCGATGGAGGAGCGGTAGTCGATGCGAGTCTCTTGGCCCAGGCCGTTGCGGATGGCGGTCAGCAGATGCGGGTGGGTGCCGGAATTGAATGAAACGGTTTGATAGGGCTCGGCGGCGTCCTCATTGGTGATGAGCAGGTCCAGGGTACCGTCACCGTCGATATCCGCGAAGCGATAGCCGGCGCGGCCAGCGGGGCTTGGCGTGTCTTCGATCAGCCATTCCGGCTCGAAGCCGCCGTTGCCCGCATTGCGCCAGACGCGCAGAAACCGGTTGCCGACTTCAACCCAATCGGCCAGTCCGTCGTGGTCGAAATCGGTTAGCGTCAGCTTGGATGGGTCCACATCGAAGGGTGCGTTCGTCATCACCTCCTCGGTGTCGAACTGGCCAAACCCCATGCCCGCGTAGACGGCGCAGTGCCCATCAAGGACATAGACCAGGTCGTCGATCCGGTCACCGTTCATGTCGCCGAGCTTGACGCTGGCACGGTCCAGGGGCAGATAGGCGCCACTGGTCTGCCCGTCGAAGTCGGTATTCCAGTCACCGGCACCGGGGTTGAGCCAGATCAGATAGCGCGAGCCGAAGTCCCGCAACACGTCGATCCGCTTGTCGTTGTTGAGATCCAGAAGTCGGGTGCGGGCGTCTTCGAAGCCGAAGTTCGGCGCCGGCCCGCTGTTGACCCAGTCGGACTCCTCCCAGGTCAGCGCCCCCCGATTGCGGAAGAACCCGAAGGTATCGGTGCCCTTGACGAACAGATCGGCGCGCCCGTCGCCGTCCATGTCTGCCAGCATGACGCCGTTGGTCTCCAATGACCGCCGCGGGGAGGCCAGCGGCACCTCGGGCGTCGTTGCCCAGGCGCCGCGGCCCTGATTGAGCCAGTAGCGGTGGGGGTCGCCACCGATGGGGGTATAGACCAGGTCCGGCAGTCCATCGGCGTTGATGTCCACCAGGTCGACGTTGGCATTGGTCAGATAGACCGGTCGCGGCGGCGGGTTGGTCATCGCCGCGACCCTGACCAGGGTGAGGTCGAACCGACTGTAGTCGAAGGACATGGGCGCTAAGGTGCTGACGCCGTCCGCGCCTACCTGCATCACGCGCCGCAATAGCGATGGTGTGCTCGTGGTATCGCCATACTCCAGCGCATAGCCGCGCACCATGGCGCCCTGACTGCGCATCTCGATGCCGGTTAGGCGCCAGGCGGTGGTGATCCGGGCACGGCTGCGGTAATCCGTCACCGGGTCCGGCCGGGGCGCGTAGCTCAAGTGGATCGACTTGTCCGCGCCAACGGTGCCGACGCTGTAGTGGATCTCGGTCAGGTACGACTGTCCGCCATCGCGCGTGTAGCGATACGCGGTTGCATTGCCGTTGGCGTCCTCGCCGCGTTCCAGCCGCCATTCAAAGGTGCCGTGCGTGTTGTCAGTGCGGGTCTCGGTGGTCGTACCAAACCACTGGCGGGTGCCGTTGGGGGTCGACACCAGGAACCCCGCGCCATCTTGCTGAACCCGCAGGAAGACGCCCTCGATCTTCGCCCGATACTGGCCGTCGCCCATGGGCACCAGTTCGCCGGCGGTCGAGTGCATCAGGGTGTCGGCCTCCGTGTAGCCGGGCAACCCCTTATCGGTCTGGCGCTGAAGTGTGGGCAGGTCGATTCGCCAGCCGAGCCCCACGGGACCGTTGCCGTAGCCGGAATCGTAGACCAGCGCCAAGGCGGGTGCACTGCCGGCGACACCGGGCGGCACCGCGAGTGCTACCCGGTAGGCGGCGGTGCCGGTGTTCAGTCGCGGCTCGAAGGATTCTCCCAGTCCATCAATGGAGCCTGGGCCCTTCGGCAGGGACAATACCTGGGGTTCGACACCGGACTTGTTGGCGGCCAGACTCAGCGCCGACGGTAAGGCCAGCAGAAGCACAGCGGCTGCGCCGAGGACACCCCGGTGGCGTGTGCAACATGGACGGAGCAGATACATCGCGCTGTGCTCAGCGGCTGCCGGGGGGCCGGCTACTGGGTTGAGCCGATGACATCAATATAGATCTTGATGTCACTGAGCTTACTCCAGTCGATGGGCTCACGGCCAACGTCTTTGACCTCGATCGTCCAGTTCGAGGCCGCCACGCTGCGGCCCTTGAGGCCGTTGTTCCACATCAGACTGGGGTCCGGGGCCTCGCCGACAAAGAGCCCGGAGCGGCGGTCAGACAATACGGCTTTGGCAGCGAACATGCTGTCCGGATTCTGGCCCTGCATGTTCAGGTATTCACCGACTGGAATGTACTCCACCTCGGCGCCTCCGGAACGTCGCAGCGTGGTCGCGCCTTTCTGTTCGATGGTCACCTGCGGTTTCCATTGGGTCCCTCCCTGGCTGTGGTCGAAGTTGACTGCAACGCCGTTGGTCGAGACCGGATCGCAGGGGCTGGGGGCGCTGCCATACCAGGCCTTCAGGTTATAGAGGCCCATCCAGGCGATGGCCGGGTCGCGCAGCGAAGTGGCAAAGGGAATACGCAATAACTGCCGGCCCGTTTCGGTATCGGCGGACAGATGCTGCGTGACGTAGCCTTGCCATTCGCGGGCGCGCCGCACCGCCCGGCACTCGGAGCGCTCCGCGGGGGTTGGCCGCGTTGCGCAAGCGGGTTCCAAGCGGTCGATCAGCGCATCGGTCAAGCCCTGGATGTCCCAGACCAGACTGAACTCGACGGTGCTGGACTGCACCGAGCCCCAGGGACAGGTGTCATAGAGGTCCAACTTGTCGTTGAAGCGATCCAAGTCCGTCACGTCCTGCATCTTGTAAAGGTCAGTCAGGTTCAGCCGGTTGTCGGCGCCGCCCACCGGAATATCCACCAGGGGCCGCAGATATTTGTATTCCAGCGCCTTGGCGGCGAGGTAAGAAAAACGCACTGCTTGCGTGAAGTCACCCTGAAAGCGTAGTGCCTCACGGGAGCGCAGAATACGCGCCTCGACGGCCCTCCCCATGATGCGCTGCGCGAGCCATTGGGCGTGGGCACTGGCCTCGCCGCGCTGGAAGATCAGGCCATCGCGCTGGGCGAGCAGGTTCGCGAAATCCAAAGCCGCCGCGTTCTCGTTCTGCACCTCGAGCCCGATCGCGATCTCCTGCGCCACCACCTGTCGCAACAGGTCCTCGCTACGGCCCTGGTGCTGCACACCGGCTTGGGCGATACGATACTTCGCCATCAACCCCTGCATGTCGATCTCCTTCTCGACATCGAGCTGCAGGTTGTCGTTGCGCAGGTAATAGCTCGTCGAGGTCGTCGTTTTCTTGCCTTTGCTGTCGCCCTTGCTGCCACCCTGAACATCGTCCTTGTACTTGTCCTCGCTCTTGACGACAGTGCGCGCGCCGGCCATATCGCGCAAGAACTCACTCAGGCGGTCCTTCACCGCCTGGTTGTTACGCAGTTCGATGTCCAGCGTCTCGCCATACTGGCGGTCCTCGGCCTCGATCTGCGCGAGCAGATCGGACTTTCGTTGCTCGGCCAGGCTCCATTGCTGGCGCGCGCGGTGCCGGTCGTACCACTTGCTCGCCAGTATCCCCTGCGCCTTGTCCGTGGCGTTCATACAGGCGATGAAGGTGGTGTTATCCAGGTCCAGGCCACAGTCGCCGAAGTTGTCTCCGGCCACGGCCACCCGTGCGTCGAAGTCGCTCGCGCTCAATGGAACGCCCGTCAGGTCCCGAAGCTGGTCCTTCAGGCCGTTGTTGGCATCGTCCTCCAGGGTCTGCCAGAGCTGCTCGATATCGAAGTCCATGTCCCGTCTGTGCTTATTGAAAGCTGCGAAGGACTGCTCGGCATTGGCCTGCATGGTTTGCGCATCCTCCAACAGACCAGGGCTGAAGTCCCGCATTGGGATGAAGCGATCGTCATAGCCCAGGGGATTGAGCCCGCTGGCGCTGGCTTGGCCCAGGGTGCGCATCAGGTCCAGCGCACCCTGCAACCGCGGGCCGCCGTTTCCCGTAAAGGCGGCGCCCTGACGACCGGCCAGTGCCCCGGCCATAACGTAGGTCTGGGTGGCGTTGCTTTTCAGGGCCGTGCGAAAGGCCGTGGCGGCTTGAACCTGATCCTCGGGCGATGAGGTCATGCCACTTGCCCGCCGCTTGGCCGCCTCCTCGCGAAAGGCCGCGGACCAGCGTTCGACGGCTAGGTCGAACAGGCCGAACAGGTTGCCGTCCTCGGTATCGCGCTCACCGAAGAAGTCAGCGGCATAGAGGTTCCGCCCCACTGCCGGGCTGAAGCCGTACAGGAAGGCATCAATGGCCTCCTGGTAGCAGAGACGCGCCTTGGTCGCGAGCAGGCGCTGGGCGTTAAGCCGGGGGGTAAGATTGGTTGCATCCGCATTGGCGACACGGAACTCGGTCGAGTCGACAAAGAACTCGTCGGCAACGATCAGATAGCCATCGGCGATGGCGCGGATGGTTTGCAAGAGCTTAAGTCGGGTTGCTGCTACCGTAGACCCGGATGGCGCCCAGTTGATACCAACTTGATAGGCAAAGGTGTCACGGGCGCTGTTCAGGGCCGCGACATTTACCCCCGTGAGTTCGCAACGCTCGGGTTCCCCGTCGCCGTTCGTGTCCGGCAGGCTGACCTTGCCCTCGGTCTCGAAATTCAATGACCAGTCGCAGTAGAGGTGATGGGCCGTGGTGGTGCCGGGACAGGTCGCGGGTTCTGTCCAGTCGTCCATTAGCGAGACCAGTGCATCGTGCTCGGCCTGTCCGCTGGTTAGGGCGATTTCCGCTTTCCTGTAGTTGCGTTCCAACTCTTCCAAAGTTGACTGACGCTGGAAGGGGTCCATGTTGGTTGCCAGCATTTGCTGCGTGGTGGTCACCAAGTCTCCGCCGACGGGGCTGAACCCGGAGGCATAGAGACAGTTGCCGGGGGCCTCAATCGTTGCACCGGGGCAGGCCGCGCAAGTAATCCCGGTTGCGCCGAGCGCAACCAGCGAGAGGACGATGAGCCCGAAGCACCGCGTAATTCTCATCATAACGACCTGCCTCGTTGAGACGACCCGTTGCGGTCCCGGACCCATGTAGGTTGGGGTGACGAAGGAACCCCAACGCGGTTGCGCCGACCATGGCATGTTGGGGTTCGTTCCTCACCCCAACCTACGGATTACGGAAGCCTGTTGAGGCCCCAGACTCGTGTAGGTTGGGGTGACGAAGGAACCCCAACGCGATGGCGCCGACCGTGGCATGTTGGGGTTCGTTCCTCACCCCAACCTACGGATTCCGGAGACCAGTTGCCTTCCGGCCCCATGTAAGTTGGGGTGACGAAGGAACCCCAACGCAATTGCGCCAACCGTGGCATGTTGGGGTTCGTTCCTCACCCCAACCTACGGATTCCGGAGACCCGTTGAGGCCCGGGACCCATGTAGGTTGGGGTGACGAAGGAACCCCAACGCGTTTGCTTTCAATCGGGCAACCAGAGCGGGTTCAGGATCTCACCGGCGACCGACCAGATACACTCATCCGGAAAGCAATCGAGGCCGGTTTCCGTGACCGCGAACGCAACCCCTTTGGTCCATACGAGATCGATCCAACGTACCTCGGCCAGCTTGCCCCGCAGGCTGGGCGATTCGTCCAGGGCATAGGCGATTTCCTTGCGCTGGGCCTTGATGGTCTTGTCCCAACTGGCACCCCGGCGTTCCGGCTGGTATTTCCATTTCAGCAGATGACCGATCAAGACCGCCATCCGGCTTGCCAATTCGCGCTGCTCGCTTTTACCCACGTCTTCGATCTCGTCGGCGATATGTTCCAAATCCAGTTCCGCAAAGCGTCCGGCCCGGATGAGTCGGGCCTGGTCGGTGGACCAGGCAACGATGTCTTGCTGGTAGGTTGGCATTCGAATGTCTCAATACATGATTCGTTATACATTCGTTGGGTCTAGTGATGGCCGAACCCCGATAGTTGCAGAAAGCAATTGCGCCGATCCTGGCTCCGGGTACCCTTTAAGACCCCGGACCCGTGTAGATTGGGGTGACGAAGGAACCCCAACGCGAATATCCCGACCGTGGCATGTTGGGGTTCGTTCCTCACCCCTACCTACGGACTCGGATTAAAGCTTCATCAGGAATGCGAGGGCGTAATATAAGGGACGATTGTCCAGATTGGTGCTCCCGGCCGTGCCGGTTGCTCCACCGTGGGCGTGAGAGTTTACGGTGTGGCTATGGCCACCAGTGACATTCGTCAAACCCGAAAATTCGTGATAATGGTCATTTCCGCCAACCGACTTGTCATCACTATCATCGGTTACAGTGTTTATTTCCCCTCGGGCGGTTGATGTTGTGTTGGAGTAGGAGTGCTGGTGGTCTCCGCTCCAATTAGTGCCAGGGCTTTCACTGCCGATGCTATGCGAATGGCTGATATTATGCGATGCAACTCCGCCGGTAGTTCCAGGAGAATAGCCACTGCCAGCGCCAACAATGAACCGATCCCGAAGATCCGGCGTGCTATTCTGTCCATTGCATAAGGCCCAACCCGTAGGGATGTTCGCGACCGCGCCGCTCCACATGATAATGCCACCCCTTGGCACCCCGTCCCCCGCCTGAAACGCATAGGCAACACTAGAGAATTTCTGCCGCGGCATCTCGGTATCCGCTCCGACCTTGATGCCGATGTAGGTGTCGCCCGTGAACTGGCTGGTATCCAGGGGTCCCAACACGACCGACAGACGCCCATCGACCAGGGTCAGGGTCTGAGGCTCGGACCAGAATGCGGTGCCCTCGGTCGCGACCGTGTAGAGACTGAAGGTGATGGTCCTCTCGCCGCTGATGGGCTGCCCGGCCCCATCGGTGAGTGTTCCCTGATAAGTCAGGGTCTTCGGCACGTCGGCGACAGCGAGCGGCATGATTCCCAGCGCGAGAATCGCAATGATCAGGAGTGAGCGGAGGCTGGCGGTCATCTGCGGGTTCTCCTTTTGACCGAAACGGGTGTCACCGGCGGTGCGGCGGCATAGGACCCGGCCGTGGTGGTGAGGCCGGACAAGGGGACTGGCGTGACGGTCGCCGCACGGGCGGCGAAGGGTCGCCCCGCTTCGGTTACCGGGGGCTGCCGCGAACGGCTGCGGGACGTACTGGTCTGCCACGAGGGCGCTGCTCTGGGGTTGTGCGGATCTGGTCCCGGCCCCTGTTGATCTGAAGGGCTCTGGAACACGTAGCTGCGCTGAATGCTAGACCATGGAATCGGCCAGGTAAACCTAGCAAAACGCTTATTTGGCGCGCCTTGAAAAGTGCGGGGCGAGGTGCAGGAGGTAGGTTGGGGTGACGCAGGAACCCCAACGCGATGGCGCCGACCGTGGCCCGTTGGGGTTCGTGCCTCACCCCAACCTACGGATCTGTCGGAGCCGTTGCGGACGTAGGTTGGGGTGACGAAGGACCCCCAACACGATGGCGTCGACCGTGGCCTGTTGGGGTTCGTTCCTCACCCCAACCTACGGATCTGTCGGAGCCGTTGCGGACGTAGGTTGGGGTGACGAAGGAACCCCAACACGATGGCGCCGACCGTGGCCTGTTGGGGTTCGTTCCTCACCCCAATCTACGGATCTGTCGGAGCAGTTGCGGACGTAGGTTGGGGTGACGAAGGACCCCCAACGCGATGGCGCCGACCGTGGTCTGTTGGGGGTTCGTTCCTCACCCCAACCTACGGATCTGTCGGAGCCGTTGCGGACGTAGGTTGGGGTGACGAAGGACCCCCAACGCGATGGCGCCGACCGTGGTCTGTTGGGGTTCGTTCCTCACCCCAACCTACGGATCTGTCGGAGTCGTTGCGGACGTAGGTTGGGGTGACGAAGGAACCCCAACGCGATGGCTGCGGCGGTGTTGCAGCCCCACCATTGTTAATCCGGCTTCCAGGCCCGAACGTAGACAGCACAATCAAGAGATGGAGTGTAAGTCGTCGGCATTGCGTGCCGGGCAAACCTCGCCAAGTCCATCTTGACGTTTCGGGCGACTGAGCCCAAGCTTCTGCTCGTCATGAATTTCGAGTGGGACTTGGACAAACAACGCGCTAACCGCCGCAAGCACGGCATCGAGCTTGCGGACGCGGTCGCCGTCTTCCAGGATTCCCAGGCCGCGACCGTTGAGGATCGGGCGCATGACGAGCAGCGGTTCGCCACCATCGGCCTGGACGCCTTCCGGCGCGTGCTGGTCGTGGTCTATGCCTACCGGGAGCCCGCGACCATTCGTATCATCTCCGCGCGCAAGGCGGACGCCACCGAGCGGAAACAGTACGGGACCTGAGCCATGACCAAGACCTATGACTTCAATGTCGGCAAGCGTGGACCGATCGTCCCGCCGGCATCCGGTCAGACCCCCATCAGCGTTCGCCTCGACGACGAGGTGATCGACTGGTTCCGCCGTCAGGTGAATGACGCGGGCGGAGGCGACTACCAGGCCATGATCAACACCGC
>Ga0247837_1003521_pt1 | contig 27058 bp, 20 predicted proteins | sample LaCtaG_2_FD_187115 | JGI IMG/M metagenome (GOLD analysis project Ga0247837, IMG submission 187115) | Freshwater microbial communities from meromictic Lake La Cruz, Castile-La Mancha, Spain - LaCruzMarch2015_14.5m | ecosystem: Environmental > Aquatic > Freshwater > Lake | place: Spain: Castile-La...
GGAGCGGGAAACGAGGCTCGAACTCGCGACCCCAACCTTGGCAAGGTTGTGCTCTACCACTGAGCTATTCCCGCATCACTACGGGGTGCAATTCTACCGGAAAATGATCTGCTGTCAATAACAAAATATAGAAAATTTAAAACTAATAACACTATCATTATTAACAGCTATGCATAAATACATCTTTACGAGCAATAGCAAATCAATCCAATGGCTTTCATGAGAAATATATTGATTCACTACGCTCGTAAAAACTCAAATAATTTGATTAAGTTAGCGCCATTAAATTTAAGACTTATGATTTCCATTCATTAAGTTAGGCCAAGCAAGCTTAATATAAACTACCATTGTCCATATTGTTAAAATAGCTGCAGCGTATAACATAACAAACCCTAAAACTCCCCAATATGACGTCGCAGGATAAAAAGCGAGTAACAATATTAATGCTGTCATTTGCAGTGTCGTCTTTACTTTACCTATATAATTTACCGCCATACTAGCGCCACTTCCAATTTCAGACATCCATTCTCTTAATGCCGAAATCACTATTTCTCGACCAACGATAATAATCGCGGGAATCGTAATATATTGAATTTCTTTGGCACCGACTAATAATAATAAACTCGTAGAAACTAGTAGTTTATCAGCCACTGGATCAAGAAACGCACCAAATGGCGACATTTGTTCTAATTTCCTAGCAAGATAACCATCTAACCAATCAGTGAAAGATGCTAGCGCAAAAATAATTGCAGCCGCACCGTGAGACCATGAAAATGGTAAATAAAAAATTACAATAAAAAATGGAATAAGAACTATACGCAAAAGAGTTAGCAAATTTGGTAAACTAGTTAAATTAATCACGGCACACCTCGTTTTAAAAAAAGTATAGTTAATTTAGCGGCAACTGTAGAAATTGCGCTAACTGCCGGTAATTATGAAAAACATCTAACGCCCCTGCAGTAATAAGTTTTTCACCTTGATTATGATCATAATCAAAACCTATAGCATCAACGCCAATATATTTAGCCATCTCCATATCAACAGTAGAATCACCGACCATTAATGCTTGTTCTGGATTAAATCCCGTTTCAGTTAATATTTCTTCAAGCATTTGCGGACATGGTTTAGCAGGAACATCGCCAGCTGAACGCGTAATGGAAAAATATTTATCTAATTTAGAACCAAGTAGCGCCCGCTTGAGAGAAGATTGCCCCTTATTTGTAGCAATAGCTAAATCCATCCCTGCTAGCTTTAATTGCTGCAATATCTCACGCGCCCCTGGTATAAGAATGACATCTAAAGATTCTTTAACCAAATAATGTTGTACCTCTTGTAAAAATTGTTCATATTGATGTAATGATAAATTAGGAAATAATTTCTTTATTACCATTCCAAGACCAAGTGGGACATAAAGTCTTGCTTCACGAGCATCAAATTCATCATAATTCAAACGTTTTGCAATGGCCGCAATTGTATTAATAATCGGACCTATCGTATCTCCAAGAGTCCCTTCCCAATCAAATATTACTAAGTGGTATGTTTTACTCATTACCAGTTTAACTCCCAGTAGCTCTTAAATGAATTAGAGTTTCTGCAAATTTCTCATCTAAATCTGCTTGAAACTTATAATCTATGCCGTTTAGATTAAATTGAATTGCTCTAGCATGCAAATAAAGACGATTTTTTGTGACAATATTTTCAAATGTTAGCTCATTACCACCATATTTCTCATCACCTACAATCGGATGGCAAAAACTTGCGCTATGAACACGGATCTGATGCGTTCTTCCAGTTTTTGGACTTGCTTCGACTAAACATGTTTCTTTATAATTTTCCAATAATTTAAATAAAGTTTGTGATTTTTTTCCATCCTCACTTACCCTTACAACTCTCTCGCCTGACTTTAATGTATTTTTTACCAAAGCCACATCAATAGTTATTGCTTTTTTCCCATGCCAAGGATTACAAAGCAAGGCCCAATAAGTTTTATTTACCAACCTTGCCTCAAGCAAAGCTTGGATAGAGCGAAGCATACTACGTTTTTTAGCCAGCAATAAACAGCCTGAAGTATCTTTATCTAAACGGTGAACTAATTCGAGATAAGATAAATCAGTACGGATATTTCGCATAGCCTCAATAATACCTAGACTTAAGCCACTACCACCGTGCACTGCGATTCCTGCCGGTTTATTAATCACTAATAAATTATTATCTTCGTGAATTATAGATTTAACTAAGAGCTCACTAAGTTTTGTACCAACATGAATATCCTTATCAGCAGAAATCCTAACTGGTGGGATGCGCACCATATCACCCATGACTAGCCTACTACTTACTGCAGCACGCTTTTTATTTACCCGAACTTCACCTCCACGAATTATGCGATAAATATGACTTTTTGGTACGCCTTTTAAGATGCGTATCAAATAATTATCAAGCCGTTGACCATCTTCTTCTTTAGTTATTTCTATATATCGTACATTCATTGATGAAAGCCTATTTGCTGTGCGTTGTTTTTTTGTTATGATTACGTAACGCGTGAATATATATGTATTCCGCGAAAGAATTATAACGCATAAACGAATAGATTGTTTACCGGCTGGTAAAAAACTAGCTATAAAAGAAAAGTAGACGCGCTTTCCTTCTGTTTTGATACAAGGGAGCAGCCTCAAGCACCAGAGTCAAATTGAATACGAACTCACCAGAGCAAAGCGCATGCAAGACATGCTATAACATACAGTATGCACCTTACTACGAAAAGGCAACATGCGCACGCTCTGTCATTAAGCATCTTTTTATAAATTTATTAATTACGCAAATTAAAAGGCTCTCGGATAAGACTAATATCAATTTATCCAACCTGTCAAAACTTGCAAAAATTAAACAAATTATTAAAAATATCTTAAGGTCTTGGGTATTGCTTAAATCTAATATCAGGCATCGCAATTATTGTGATTATCTAGCCATTCTGAAGATTAATGGTATTAAATCCCTTACTATCTTGACACAAGCATATTTGTTACCAAGAAGATATAGTAACTTATAGCCAAAGCGCCCTTATATGGGGTTAAAAATGGAAAAAATGTTAATTAATGCAACGCAGAGTGAAGAAATCCGCGTTGCTCTTGTAAAAAATAATCATCTATATGATTTGGATATTGAATGTCCATCAGAAATTAAAAAGAAAGGAAATATTTATAAAGCCGTTGTTACTCGCAGAGAGCCCAGTTTAGATGCTGTTTTTGTTGAATTTGGTTCTAAACGCCAAGGTTTTCTTCCTTTAAAAGAAATCGCACCTGAATATTTAAACAAATCTGCTAATAAGAGCGAAGATTATAAGCCAAATATTAGTGCGTTAATTCGCGAAGGACAAGAATTACTCATTCAAGTTGACAAAGATGAAAGGGGCAATAAAGGGGCTGCTGTTACAACTTTTATTACCTTGGCAGGTTGTTATTTAGTTTTAATGCCAAATAGCCCTCGTGCTGGCGGAATTTCACGTCGCATAGAAGGTGATGATCGGGATGAATTAAAAGAAACACTAAATTCTTTAGAATTAACCGAAGATATGGGTGTAATAATCCGAACAGCGGGCGTTGGTAAGAATCATGATGAACTACAAGCCGATCTTGATATGTTATGTAATCAATGGAATGCAATTAAAAATGCATATAACAACCAGCTTTCGCCATGTTTAATCCACCAAGAAGGTGATGTAATTATTCGCTCAATTCGTGACAATTTACGAAAATCAGTTAGTGAAATAATTATTGATGATCAAATTTCTTATGTAAAAGCTAGGCAATATATTGAACAAGTAAAGCCTGATTTTTTACCAAATCTTAAATTATATAATAACACCATACCATTATTCACTTTCCACCAAATTGAAAGTCAAATTGAAACTGCGTATCAAAGGGAAGTTTTATTACCTTCTGGCGGTGCCTTAGTAATTGATAGAACAGAGGCTCTTGTTTCTATTGATATCAACTCAGCTAAATCAACAAGTGGATCTGACATTGAAACTACGGCATTCAACACTAACTTAGAAGCGGCTGATGAAATAGCAAGACAACTTCGTTTACGTGATCTCGGTGGCTTGGTAGTTATTGATTTTATTGACATGAGCTCTAGCAAAAATCAGCGTGAAGTTGAAAATCGTTTAAAAGAAGCGCTTCAAGCTGACAGAGCACGTATACAAGTAGGTCGTATCTCAAGATTTGGCTTACTAGAAATGTCGCGCCAACGCTTAAGATTATCTCTAGGTGAAACAGCACAAGAAGTATGCCCACGCTGTGAAGGCCGAGGTACTGTCCGCAATATTCAATCACAAGTTTTATCAATTATTCGCCTAATTGAAGAAGAAGCTATTAAAGCAAGAACTGCGGAGATCCAGGTGCAGCTTCCAGTCGAAATGGCTACATTTATCATCAATGAAAAACGCGACTTTATTTTAAATATTGAAAAAAGACATGATGTTCATGTATTAATTATTGCAAATCCATATTTAAAACCTCCGCACTATAATATTACTAAACTCAAAGAAGACAATGTTGGCAAAACCAAAAAGCCAAGTTACTCTCTAATTCAACAACCAGAATTAGAAATAGTTCAGGCACAAACTTCTAATACGATTGTTGCGGAACCAGCTGTAAAATCTTATGCAAGCCAACAACAACCTACGGCACAAAGGGAGGCTGGATTTTTTATAAGATTATGGAATGTTTTACTTGGGCAAGGTGATAATAATGACCAATCATCTAATCGCCAAGATAAAAAAAACGTCGATCTAAATATAAACCGAAAAACTAACCCACATTCACATCATGATAAAAGAAATAATCACCCTGTAAACCGTAAAAGGCGCCCTCACAATAATAATCAACAACTTAAATCAGCATCTAATCCAAATGCGTTGCCAAAAAAGAAACATAATCCAAATCCACAACATAGCAATCGCCAAGCTCCTGTAAAAAAAGCTGAAGAAGTTAGTAAACCTGCAGTAAATAAAGATCCAAAAGAAGATAATTAAAAAATCACTTTCGGGCTCACTTAGTGGGCCCTGGTTTAGGTGATTCTTCGAGAGTGGGCAGCTCTTTAACTTCATTAATTACCGTTCTATCATAAGAAAAAAACCTAGATGATTGGCCTGCTTTTTTTTCTCTACTTGCTTCAATATATCCCGCAGCAAACTGCTGAAAAATTTCTTCTGCTTTTTCACGGATAATTGGTAAATTTTTATCTTTAGGATATACACTTACGTAAATTTCAAATAACTCTCTAAGTGCTATCAATATTATATCAGGATCTTTACATTCTTCTTGCCCATAAATTAATGGAAAATAATTTCCAATTACTTGATTAGATTTAACAATAAAGTCCTTAAGACGATTAAAGCGCTTAGCAAGTACTTCCGGAGATTCACTGCCGATACTAATACGTATTATTGGTATTCCACCAATATTAGTAATAACAGTATAAATAGTTTCAGCAAACCCATAACCATCACGTCCTCTTATACCAATGTCATCTAATAATTTAATTGCCAAGGAATTAAAGAAAAAGCCAATATTTTTATCTAAATGATATTTTTCATTCAAACGAATAGTAACAAAGGTTGAAACATCAACAAGTTCCATTAACGGTTTAGAGCTATCCTTTAAAGAAGGATAAGACTCTGGATCATCAATCACTATATAATTTTGTTTGGATCCTATAAGTGATTTTAGAATAGATTGATGTACAAAACGACTATTAGAATGTATATACTCACTATAACTATCAATCAAATCTGGGCAACTAGACATAATAAGTTTAATGAATGAAACTGTTGATCCTGTTAAAGATAGACCACCAAGATTTAACTGAGTAGCATCTTGCAGAATTTTATCTTTTAAGTGAGGAAAATAATCTAAATTACCATATTGATGACAAAATCCTGCGCAACCTTTATCTAATCCCATAGTCCAAGACTTATTTAAGCTATGCGCAAAAAATATATAGAGCTTACCCTTTTCAAGAGCATCGTGGAATTGAGTTAATGTCCATTTTATAAAAACATCATTACTATACCCAACTGTCGTATCTAATATACAAATTAAAGGTGGGGGATTGTCAAGTTGCTCTCTTAATTTCAACTGTTCTTCTATAAAATCATTTACATGGGTATATTTGTAACCTGCTATCTCCAACTGTACATTGGCAAATGGAATATCAATATATAAAGTTACCAAACCGTCAGGCCAATCACTTGGTTTTATAATAGCTTCATCTCCATCTGTATAAATAGTAGCTTCAGTTCCTGTAGAAATGCGGCAACCTAGTAGATAATGCCCTAAAAAATGACCAATCTCGAAATAATTATTTTTCCCATATCTTAATGCTGCTATTTTTCCTTCAGAAGTAAGCTCCTTTAAAGCATTATGAATCGACTGCACAAGCACGTTCATTCCTGATGAACCCAGAGTAGCGTGCGCCGGTGGATAGTCGCTTATATGCTCACTATATTTTTTAATTGAACTTATTGTTTCTTCATAAAGTTTTTGTTTTATGGGGTATGAAACAGTAAGAAATTGGCTAACTTCAACCATTGGTTTTGATAACCAACGTAATTCATCCCAGATTAAACTAATACACTCAATAAATTCACTGTAATCGCTTGATTTACTCCTTAATATTAAATCTGAAATGCGATCAACTGCTAAAATTACGTGTGGACCTTCCTGGCCATAAATCTCTTTTATACCTTTTACCAAGTTTAAAGTAACCTCATAATAATACTTATACATTTCTAAACTTGAATTTTCTAAATATTGCTCTAATTCAGTAATAAGATAATATAGACCTTTTTTAGATTCTAAGACTTTCATATCAGAATCATCTTGAAATGCGCCATCAAAGTCAACATCATACTGAAGACGAAATGACATCCTTTTACTAAATGATGCAATGGAATTAGATAAGGAAAGAAATTGTCTAGTATATAGATATAGCATGGTATCACGTGATGGTAACGCACCAAGACCACCTAAAAAATGTAAAAAATCTGGAATCTCAAAATTTATTGGTACTGTTACAAATCCGAAAAGATTGCCATCAATATCAATAGGCCCTTCAAATTTTAACTTAGAAAAAAAGTCATATTTATGTTTATATTCTTCTATGACAGATTGCATATCATATGAATAAATATATTTTAGTACAGAATCATCACCATCAACTGGACTAATACAAGTGATATGTGTAAGGCTCGTTTCAGCCCCATAATCAGGAATAACACCCTCTCGACCATAAGGATCAAACCACAACCCTCCATGCTTCCCAAGAGGCGATGCATGATGTCGATTTATATCAAATAGTCTCGGTATGACATTACTTCTAAATGAATAATATTTAGAAAAATCATAGTGTGGAAATTTTTCTAAAGGATAAAAAAAACTTCCAAATCCAAATCCAAATCCAACTTCTTCAATCCTACCATGATCAATTAATTTTTTAGCATAAGCAACAATTACATCGGTATTTGAGGCCTTTTTAAGACTGCTGACGCCTAATAAAAAAGGGATAGATAAATCCATTGGAAGTGCAGAGACAGACGAAAGAACCGCAGCGGGTAGAGCTTGAGGCTGTTCTTGTCTAAGCACCACTTGTTGAGAAGTAGTATCATGTTCCTCAACTTCAACTACCGCTTTTATAGCTTCTTCCAATAAACTACATACTTTAAGGTATAAAACACTTAGATCTTTTTTTAATTCATTTAACTTTGTATTTTCTGTTTCGAGAGTTAAACCTCTCAACTTATCAATAGTAGCTAAATATTCACTTTTTGCTTCTTTCAAATAAGTTAATTTCAGAGGAGTACCAAACCCTATTAATTTGAGTTTAGATTCCATGGAGTTTTTTAGTAATTCCAAGCCATAAATTGCTTCCGATAAATTCATAAAGGCCTCCAAATGACCATTATGATTAATTATAGCAATAATTTTGGTAAATGTTTTTTTGCTTTAATTTCTTACTAGGAATAAAAGACTCATAAGTCTAATGACATGTACTATCTTGCATTATCTAAGCTGACCTAGCGTAAATTGATAATATAGGTGCCTAAAGTATCGACACCTTTTGTCTATCATCCCCGAGCAACAACTCCTGCTCGCAAAGACGACATAGGTAATTAATAAAGTGGTGAACAAAAATAAGCCTCTATCCCTAAGGGTTGAGCCTTCAATTAGACTGAGCAATAACCTTTTTTTTAGGCATAGCTTTTTTAATAGAAATAACTTTTTTATGTATTATTGGTTTTTTCTTAGAGGAAACTTGTTTATGTATTATTGGTTTTTTCTTAGCGGAAACTTGTTTATGTAAAATAGGTTTTTTTTGTGCTAAAACAGCTTTATGCGCCTCTGGCTTCTTTCTAACAGCAACAGTCTTTCTGTTATGTACTAAAGATTTTCTCGCAACCTGTGGCTTTTTTTGCACTATAGATTTAGCTTTGTAATGAGTAACAACCGATTGTGGCACATAATGATCATAAATAGCCCTGGATATTAAAGCTATTGATCTAGCTCGCCGATAATCACTAGCATCTTTAGACTTAACGTATACTGCAAGAGCAATATGCCCTTTATTTTGCGGCAAAGTAATAATTCCAACATCAGATGCAAATCGATAAAGATTTTTTGACCCTGGATATCTTAAATAATTTTGCTCGCCAATAGCCCAGGTACCTGTTTTATGTGCAACTTTTACATTGGCTGGTAGAAGTCCTTTTATTCTAGATCTACCAGATCTACATTTCTCCATTATATCTAAAAGAACAGATGTAGATTCTGCTGAAAGTGCTTCTTTATTATGTATTTTAACCAATAACCGTGCCATTTCGTCTGGGGTTGTAGTATCTCTTATATCATTTTGAAAACGTTCCCAAGCCATTGTTTTAATTGGAAGCGGAGTACTATTGAATTTTTTTTCTAAAGAAAAAACAGGCTGTCTATCTTTCAAATATTCATGGCTAATATGATTAGTATCTAAAAGCATTTCAAGTATTGAACGATTTACATAAATATTTTTAAATCCTAAAGCGAGCATACGTTTCGTTACATATACAGGCCCCTGAACCTCGTGCAATATAGTATCAGATGCACTATTATCACTGTTTTTCATCATATAATTAAGAACTTGCTTTAAAGATATGGTTAATCTTTTCTTCTCAAACAGATGATATAAAGTTCCAGATCCAGGTACAGAATTATTAGTATCTAAAACAACTCGACGATTCAAAGAATCTTTTTTTTCATCAACGCGCTGCAAAAAAGCTACGGCTATTGGTAACTTAATAGTACTTGCCATAAAAAAAGGAGTCTGACTATTATGAGATATAACTTCATTTTTTTCGATGTGAACTGCAGAAAGTCCAATTATAACGTTATTTTTTTTCTCAATATCCCTAATTTTTTTATTAATTTCCTCATCAACTCCTTCTGCAATAGAGCCAAATGCTGCAAGCATGAGAAAAAACAACCCAAATAATCTTTTAGTTATACTTAAAGAATAAGCGCCTTGTAATGATAATTTTATTTCCATCAATTAATGAGATCCATTTTTATTATTAATAAACAACCAATAGTTGCACCATATATATCAATATCTGAATAATACTAATGTTTATAATCCAGTAGCAATAGGATTTACTCCAATATTAGGATTAAAACCACAATCATCAAGAAGTTTTAATAAATTATTGCCTTTTTTTGTCAATCTTTTAACACAATAAATATCAAGATAACTTTGTAAAATATAATAATATTCAGGAATTGTAAGAATTGTTAATATTTTTTCAGCCCGCTTAATATGATCAACATTAGAATGATCGCAAGATTGAAATAACACTGCACCAAGCATAGCAGCATAACTTGCTTTACGAATAGGATCAGATAAATAAAATCTCTTTATACATTCATCTAAAGCTCTATCTTTATCCCACTCAACCCAATTATCATAAAAAACCATAGCCTCTTCATATGAAAACTTATTAGTATCTCGGTACTCCTGCAATGCATAAGCAACTGGTACTATAGCTTGCATATTAGCCCAGGAGCAATTTCCGGCAATTTGCGAGCTTATAGTCATGGTTGCTAAGTGTTTTAAACCTAATTTTTGATTAATTGTTTCATGATAATAACGTCTACTTTGCTTTTTATATAAAAACTCCTGTAAAAATTTAACATTAATAACTTCAGGATCAGTTATTTGATAAATATTAACACTACCTTCTTTAAGACTATTTTCACCTCGATCAATTTTAGCCCACCACTGATTATAACGAACAAAACCAAGAGCATGACCTCTACTTGCTGCTGGCAAAATTAATAATGGCTCGTTTAAAGTTTTCTTTAATTGTTGGATATGAAGATCCGTTAGCGAAACTTGATGTTGTAATTGCAATAATTGATCAGCTAAAGCATAAGAATCCATTATCTCATATGCATAATTAAAATGTTTTCTTAAATGTTTAGTTGAATAGTTAGAAGTAAAACGTCGTAAAGAATCTTTAATTACAGCCACAGTAAATTCAAGGATAAAGCCTTCATAATCAAGCTCAATAAATTCACCTTCAGCAGTTACAATATCAACATCACCCTTGAGTTCAAAACGATGACCAAGTAATTTTCCGTAAATAAAATCAAGAGCAAAATCTAGTTTTGCTCCATATTTATACAACAAATGCTTTAATGGAGCTTGGCCACGTAACACAGGATAGACCAATATAGCTAAGCCAGAACGAGTATAGGCGTTAGGATTTGCCCCATTTTCAAGTAATAATTCTACAAATTCTAAATCATTATTATCAACAGCCCAATGAAGTGCAGTTCTACCTGTCACATCGGGCTTATTGATATCAACTTTACGTTTAAGCAAACTCTCAGCTATATTTATTTGCCTAGTTATAGCTGTTTCTATTAACGGGGTAAAACCATATTCATCAATGTCATCTAATGAATTACCTTCGCGAACATATAGATCGAAATCAGGAATCTGACGATTGATAATATCATTAGCGATTGTCATTTAAGGTCCATGTGGTTTAGGAGCTGTGGAAAATTTTGGCATATTACCAAGACGCAGTTGCTTTTCCATTTCTTGTTCACGCTTTTGATTATCATACTCTCGGCGTGCTTCCGTATTCAATGGTGGCTCTGGATTTAAATTAGGATCAACACCATCAAATCTCTGATTATCAAGCTCTGGGTGTTGTAAAATACTATTTTGTAAATCCCCTTCAGGTACTGTTTTTTCCTCGTTTTCTGGATGCTCTCGTGCATTAACCTTAGTAAATTGCGCATGACCTTTTTGCTCAGCCAATCGCCGTTCTCTATCCATTCGAACAGTTTCATCAACTAAATATGACCCCGTCGCGCTAGCATTAGATGGATTTCTGCGCCCTCTTAATGTACCATTTTTCTTTATAATATTATCGTTCATAGCTATATTATAAGTTATAAATATTCAGATTGCAGAATTTCTGCTATCTGAATTGCATTTGTTGCAGCACCTTTACGAATATTATCTGCTACAACCCATAAATTGAGTGCGCATGGATGTGAAATATCTTGTCTTATACGTCCAACAAAAACTTCATCATGCCCTGCCGCATTACTAAATGCAGTTGGATATTTTAACTTAGAAGGATCATCAATTACCTTAACACCAGGAGCTTTTTGCAAAAGTTTACGGGCATTATCAGCAGTCATTGGTGATTTTAACTCTAAATTTATTGCTTCAGAATGACCATAAAGAACTGGCACTCTTACCGCCGTAGGATTTACCATAATATTATTATCTTCTAAAATCTTGCGTGTTTCCCATATCATTTTCATTTCTTCACGCGTATATCCATTATCTTCAAAATCATCAATATGCGGAATAGCATTAAAAGCTATTTGTTGAGGATAAACTTCAGGTTTTACTGTGCGCCCATTTAATAACTCGCCAACTTGATTAATCAACTCAGAAACAGCCTTTTTCCCTGTACCTGAAACTGATTGATAAGTTGCAACATTAATACGAGAAATACCAACCGCATCATATATAGGCTTAAGTGCAACCAACATTTGAATGGTTGAACAATTAGGATTGGCAATTATCCCGCGATTAGTATATTGCGCTATCGCCAAAGGATTAACTTCAGGCACTACCAATGGAATATCATCATCATAACGAAAACAAGATGTATTATCTATGACTACAGCACCAGCAGCAACTGCAATAGGTGCATATTGTTTTGAAACTGATCCGCCAGCTGAGAAAAGAGCAATATCTACTTCATTAAAATCAAAGGTGGCTAAATCGATTACATCTAAATTTTTATTCTTAAATAGTACCGTATTTCCAACCGAGCGCTCACTAGCTAATGGATATAACTTTCCTACCGGAAAGTTTCGTTCCGCTAGTAAAGAAAGAATAGTTTCACCTACAGCGCCGGTTACCCCAACTATAGCCACATTTACTAATCTATTCATATTTATAACCTCACTGACAAATTCTGAGCTTTATGCCTTAAAAAATGATCAATTAATACTAGCGCCATCATTGCCTCAGCAATAGGAACGGCTCTTATACCAACACAAGGATCATGCCGGCCTTTAGTAATAATCGTTACATCTTCACCTTTTGTATTAATAGTCTTACCCTTGGTGGTAATAGATGACGTGGGTTTTAAAGCTAGACTTAAAATTATATCTTGCCCGGTTGAAATCCCACCCAATATGCCACCAGCATGATTAGATAAAAAACCTTTTGATGACATCTCATCACGATGCTCACTACCTTTTTCTCTGACCACATTAAATCCAGAGCCAATCTCCACACCTTTCACCGCATTAATAGACATCATGGCATGAGCAAGGGTGGCATCAAGCTTATCAAAAACCGGGTCACCTAAACCAATTGGAACATTGCGAGCTAAAACCCCAACTCTAGCTCCAATAGAATCCCCTTCTCGACGTAATGTTTCAATATAATTAGCAAGACTATCACTTTGATGATTATTTGGGCAAAAAAATGGGTTGTTATTAATTTCATTTTGATCTTCAAAATCTACAACAATAGACCCCATCTCTTGCAAATAACCAATTATATCTATATTAAGTTCACGTTTTAAATAAATCCGCGCAATAGCACCCGCTGCAACTCGAGCTGCAGTTTCACGTGCAGAAGAGCGCCCTCCTCCACAATAATCCCTATAGCCATATTTATGATGATAGGTAAAATCTGCATGTCCTGGGCGAAATAAATCCTTAATATCTTTATAATCAGATGAACGTTGATCATTATTTTTAATCAGTAAAGCAATAGGTGCGCCGGTTGTTTTACCTTCAAAAACACCAGATAAAATTTCAACCTCATCATCCTCTCGTCTTTGGGTGGTATATTTTGATTGTCCAGGTTTACGTTTATCTAAAAATGGCTGTATGTCTTTTGCTTCTAGCTCAATTAATGGAGGACAACCATCAACAATACAACCAATTGAAGGCCCATGACTTTCACCAAAAGTAGTTACACTAAATAATTTTCCAAAGGTATTTCCACTCATAGATACTAAGACCTAGAATTATTATAATCTTTTAATTGTTGACAGGTTAATAAAAACACACCGCTGCCTCCACGCTCAAAATCAAGCCAGGTAAAAGGAATGTTAGGATATGCTTCAAGCAATGCCTCTTCACTATTACCCACCTCAACAACCAAAATCCCATGATCTGATAAATAATTTTGTGCTTTAGAGAGGATATTATCGACTATAGCCAAACCATTATTATTAGTTTCAAGAGCAATATTGGGCTCATGAAGGTACTCATTGGGCAGAGTTTGCATTTCTTCATGACCAACATAAGGAGGATTACTAACAATAATATCGTATTTTTTTAAAGGAACTGCATTAAAGCAATCTGACTCAATTATCGTTAATACATTGTTTAAAGAGTGCCTGTCACGATTTATAACTGCCACAGAAATAGCATCTTTTGAAATATCAACCGCATCTACTAATGCATCTTCAAAAGCGTAGCAACAAGCAATGGCAATACAACCACTACCTGTACACAGATCTAAAATAGACTCTACTTTATCTTCATCAATCCAAGGTGAAAATTTATCAAGAATCAACTCAGCAATTGGTGAGCGTGGAATAAGAACGCGATCATCTACAAAAAAAGATAAATCACAAAAATATGCAGTCTTTGTCAAATATGGTACTGGTACACGCTCAACGATTCTTTTATATAATTGTTTAGATATCAATGCCATCTCATCTTGAGTTAATTGGGCATTAAACATAATTGGATCTAAATCATAAGGCAAAGATAAGCTCCCTAAAATAAGTGCTAAGATCTCATCATATGAATTATCAGTACCATGACCATAATATAATTTAGCAGAATTTGCAGAACTTAGCCCAAATCGAAGAAAATCTAAAATGGTCTTGAAATCTTTAGTAGCAAGTGAATATGAAGATGACATAAATATCTCAATTTCTATGTTTATTAGGCTTAAAATCAGCTTTTGATTCTAAAAACCATAATAATATAGCGCTTAAAGCGAGTCCTATAACAGCGAGCAACATAGGCAATACAGCCCCTAAATGTGCAACTAAACCTGTGAAAATTGAAGTTACCCCAAAACATAAAGCCATTACGGAACCAGTAACACCCATAACCCAACCCTGCTCATCATCACCAACTTGATTGGAAAAGATAGTTAATAATACTGAATAAGCGACAGAAAGAGTAATACCTATTAAAAAAGCTGAACCCCAAGCAACCCATTGTGATGAACTAATAAGTGTTATTAAAACAAATGCTGAAGTTGCAAGCAAACCCACCTCTACAATTCTCTCAAAATTATACCGCTTAGTACAAAAATCAACGAAAAAACCACAACCAACACTAAATCCAAACCCCATTGTTGCCAAAAACAATGAGTTTTTCATCGCCGAATAGTGATAAGTTTGTAATAAAAATAATGAAATAAAAGAAAAATAATTTGACCAGCCAAAAATCATAACTAAAAGTACAAGTGAATATTTTTTTATTGACTTATGATTAAATGCTTGAATAAAAATATTTATAGCATGATGCCATTTTATTTTTAGTTGATTATGTCGCTTAGTAAAAGTTTCATTAAACGTAAAATACAGTAAAAACGCATTAATCAATGATAATGAAGATGCAAAATACATTGGTGTTTGAAAACTAAACCATGACACTAAATTTTTATTAGATAAAATACCTCCACAAATTGGCCCCAAAACAAAGCCTATAGAGATAGACAATAAAATTAAGCTAATATTTCGTGCTTTATGCTCTTCAGTACTTATATCAATAATAGATGCCTGAGCAATTGGTTGACTGCCCGCAGTAAATCCTGCAATTATTCGACTTATAATTAGTAACCAAAAACTTTGAAAAACAATAGCAACAGCTGATAATAAATAACCGAAAAATGACCCTAAAAGACAAATCATTAATGATTTTTTTCGACCAACATTATCTGATAAATCTCCTAAAACTGCCGCACCAAAAAACCAACAAATCATAAAAATACCGATCGTCAACCCGTAACAAAAATCACGCATAAGTATACTAGTATCAAATGGCAAAAATTTAGCAGATGGTTCTATTAAAATAGCATTTAAAATAGGCAAAAATAAACCTAAACCCATACCATCTATCAATAACACTAAACATAAAGGTAAAATAGAGGTAAGCGATCTTTCTTTTTTCATGAGGATCTACCCGAAAAATCTATAAGGATTATGAAATTTTGACAAATAACTGCGCAAATATTCAATGGCGCAATTGTCAACCAGCTCTAAAATATGATAATTATAATAATTACGAAAAACTAAAATAATTATTTCGTACAACTAATTAAATTATTGAGGCAATCTTAGCACAACCACTAATGGTTGCCAAATATTGTGTATAATAGACATAGGGAAACTATCGCCCAACTAATAATTTAAGCGAAGAAAATTTATGTCAAAAGATGAATTAACTGATGAAGATAAAAATCTCTTTCGCCAAATGATGAAAACGGTTAAACCATTAAAACAAACTAAAAAAGCAACTTTTAAAGAACCATTAGGACCTATTTACAATTCATCCTCTAAATCACGACGCCCCGAGACTTGTTCGCGGGTTCCAGATATCTTACTTAATACACAAGAATATTGCAGAGAAAAAGATAGAAATGGATACCGAGAACAAGTCGCAGGACGTAAAATTACAAATGGTCAAAAGCCCCTAATATTTGAAAAAAAATATCATAATATCAACTACACTATCGCTAATCATAATATGAAATTGCAAGAAGATGATATTGATAAACAAGCCAGAGCTTTGCAACACAATCTTTCTAACTATAATCAAGATGCCGTAAATTCTGATTCAATTATAGTTTACTCAAAATCTAGCATCCCGCATAAACAATTAATCAAATTAAAAAATGGCCAAATACCATGGCAAGCAAGGTTAGATTTACATGGTTTAAATGAAGAATCTGCAAAAGATACCTTATGTGAATTTATAATAAAACAGTTAAATCTTGGCAATCGATGTTTATTGATTATTCATGGCAAAGGCAGCAAACATGGCGAGGCCCCTATTTTAAAAAACCTTGTAAATAGATGGCTTAGACAATTAACAGAAGTGCTAGCTTTTCATAGTGCGCAGGGAAGAGATGGCGGATCTGGTGCGGTTTATGTGTTATTGAAAAGGAAATAATAATTAAAATATCAATAATTTTTGATATTAACCAAGGGTAGATATCATATATTTATATTTAATCCCAAAAATCTATGTTTTTATCTTTAATAAACACAATATCTATTGAAATTAACGTTATAAAGCTTTACTATTTGCACAAAATTTTAGATGATCTATTTATGACTAAAAAAGCTATTATTATCGGAATTGCAGGACCTTCAGCATCGGGTAAAAGTTTACTGGCAAATACCATTGTTAATGAACTAGGATCTGATCAAGTAGTGGTTATTTCAGAAGACTCTTATTATAAAGACAATAGCCATTTACAATTAGCTATGCGTGAAAAAATTAACTACGACCATCCTGATGCTTTTGATCATGCTCTATTATCCGAACACCTTCGACAGTTACAACAAGGTGAATCAGTAGAAATTCCTATTTACTCTCATTCAAAACATATTAGACTTTCAGAGACACGTAAAATTGGGCAACATATAATTATTGTTTTGGAAGGAATATTATTATTTAGCGATAAAGCTTTACGCGAAATAATGGACATTAGAATCTTTATGTCAGCCCCACTTGATGTATGCTTGAGCCGTCGTCTAAAGCGTGATGTTGTTGAGCGCCATCGTTCATTTGAATCAGTTCTTCATCAGTATGAAACTACTGTAAGACCAATGTATCTTCAATTTATTGAACCATCTAGCCGATATGCTGACTTAATTGTACCCCGTGGTGGTGAAAATAGAATTGCTATTGATATGATTCAAGCAAAAATGCGCGAATTGTTAGCATCAAATGCCATAAACACAAAAAGCAAATAACATTAGGAGATTAATGTGGGATTTTTGACTGGTAAAAAAGCACTTATTTTTGGTTTAGTATCTAATCGTTCAATTGCCTATGGGATTGCAGAAGCTTTACATAGAGAAGGAGCAGAACTTGCCTTTACCTATCAAAATGAAAAATTAAAAGATCGCGTTGAAACAATGGCAGCTGATTTTAATTCAACTCTTACTTTTCCTTGTGATGTTGCATCTGATTCTGAAATTGAAAATGTTTTTTTAAAATTAGGCGCTCAGTGGTCTAAGTTGGATATATTAATTCACTCAGTAGCATTTGCTCCAGCTGATCAAATTGCTGGCGATTATATTGAGCATGCAAGTCGTGAAGGCTTTCGTATCGCGCATGATATTAGTGCTTATAGCCTTGTTGCTATATCAAAGGCTGCACTACCTTTAATGAAAGAAACAGAAGGCTCAATATTGACTCTTAGTTATTATGGCGCAGAAAAAGTTGTGCCTAACTATAATGTTATGGGTATCGCCAAGGCAAGCTTGGAAGCCGCAGTTAGGTATCTTGCTGCAAGTCTAGGACCTAAAGGTTTAAGAGTAAATGCAATTTCAGCAGGTCCCATAAGAACATTGGCTGCTGCAGGCATAAAAGATTTCAGAAAGTTTCAAACAGCGTATGCTAATGTTGCCCCGCTAAGACGCAATATAACAGCACTAGAGGTAGGAAATAGCGCTGCCTTTTTATGCTCTAACCTTGCTTCAGGTATAACTGGAGAAGTTTTGCATGTTGATGCAGGATACCATGCTGTGTCAATGGGTAGCTTAGAAGAATAATTATCAGCGCCATATAGGCGCTGCTACATAAATTAAATTTTATTATCCTTATCTTATAAATAAATACCTTTTTACCTTAGAAACAATGTTTCTCCAATTTTTTACATAATCAATTTTTTAATCGACCAATATGAATTGATACGAAAATATATTTTTTGTAATGGAGAAACTAACAATAGCCATAATTATTACTAAAAAAAGATTTTACGTAGAGTTTAATCGAAAAAAAATTATATTTATTAATCCATAAGCATAAGGAATCGTTATGAAATTATTTTTCTCAAAAGGTGCCTGCTCTCTTGTTGTTAGAATCGTCATAAATGAAATAGGACTTGATTCTAAATTCGAGTCTGTTAATTTAAGAACAAAAAAAACAGAATCTGGAGAGGATTTTTTGACTATAAATCCTAAAGGTGGCGTACCCGTACTCGAGCTACCTAACGGAGAAATTCTTACTGAGAACGCTATTATTTTGCAATACTTATGTGATAAATCAAATGCTAATCAATTACTTCCACAAGTTGACGATTTTAACAGATATAAAGTACTTGAATGGTTAAACTATATTTCCACAGAATTACATAAAGGTATGGGATTATTATTTAACCAAGCTATTTCACAAGAATTAAAAAATGAAATATTAATCCCTATGATTAAAACCAAGCTTAATTTTGTCAATCATCATCTGCAGAATAATAAATTTTTAATGGGAGAAAAGTTTAGTTTACCAGATGCTTATTTGTATGTGATGCTACTATGGACCAGCTATTTTAATGTTGACTTAAAAGAATGGGTTAATTTAACTCGCTACTTCGATGCTTTAAATCATAGGAAATCTATTCAGCTCTCTTTAAAACAAGAAGGTATCTAATTATTCTACGGTTCTTTATAAAGTTTTGTGCATGCTAAAAATAGATAATGTTTTTAATAAAATTCATAAGTTCTAGTTTATATGGAACACTAACCTCACAAAATGAGTATAGTGTTCCTTTTAAATTATGAGTTCTATAAGAGCTCAAAATTACGATTAAATCTAACCAAATTGATTATATACAGGCCTTGGGTTTTCATCTTCATCATCTATACTTGGACCATTAGCAGCAGTAACAGAAGGCTCAAGTTGTTCAGATGGTGGCGCAGAAGGCGGCAATACTGCTACATTTAGGTCTAAATTCACACCTGCAAGTGCTGTAATAACTGGTAATGGCTTTTGTTGATCTTGCGGCGATACCAAAGGAGCAGCCGGCATCACAGGCAGCAATGTATCTGCAAATAATGGTCGTGGTACAAAAAATCTCTGCCCTAATTGAGGAGTTTGTACTAGCCTAGTAACTACTGCATCTCGATGACAATCAAAAGTTAAATTACCAACACTTACAACAGCTAAATTACCTTTACGCAACTGCCGAATTTGATTCAAACACTCAGTAATTCTACCCCCACGCTGTATAAATAATCGATCAATAACTCCAGGTATTTTTTCTTTACCAATTTCTGCCCTAAGAGCAATAATTGCACATTTAACTTTTATTGGATCAAGTCCTTTTAATATTAAATCATGAGTTTCTTGATCTGTTATTTCAAATCGATGAGGATCGTTAGGATCTAGTGCATCTTGATTAGAGCTACTAATAATATAATTTTGAACTAAATTAGTAAGATAACCACCAACAGCAGCTCCCACTAAAGACAGTGTTAACACCCCAAAAACAGCAAGACCAGCAGGATTTGCTAAACCTGCGGTAATCCCTAATTCTATCAATGGAATAGTTGCAATAGTATTAGCAATCAAAAAACTCATAAAGCCTGATGCCGCAATAGAAGAAAGTGAGACTAAAGCTTGAATCCAACCTTCATTATAAATAAAACGATCAATATTAGATTTTATTTCATTTAATAAATAATATAATGCAATAAAGGCTGAGGCTATAGATGCTATAACAATCCCAATAACAATTAGCAGTGCCCAGAACTGTGCAGCCTGTGCATCCTTATCCTCTTTTTTGCTAGGATGACTATGAGTATTTTGACTTGATGGCCAATAAGAACTTGTAGGATGGCGTGGGTGATATGATCTACCTAAGTTATTAAAGAGCATCCAGGTAAGAAGAAAATCATTAGATGCACAATAAGATCTGCGTGGTCTATAATCAATAATTACATAAGTACGTGGAATAGTAGGAGGTGGATTTTGAAAACTAAAATTTGTTATTAGAGGATTATTTTGCACATGTAGAGTTGTACTATAAAGACATGCTCTTAAATAAGTATTTAAAACTGTAAATGCTTTATTTTTCTCTTCATCTAACAAATTATAAAGTGGACACCCAGGATTAATTAATGAATTATATAAACGGCGGTTAAGTTCTTCGGCAATTTGAGTTGGGTTTAAGCGATATGGCTCTTTAATATTACAAAGATATGAGTAATCCTCAGCAATTTCATAATACAACTGCTTTAGTCTTGCATCGGTCAATAGATTAGCTTTTGCCATAACTGCTCCTTTACAATAATTTAACAAAACTTGCTCATTATATGCTCACTTATTATTTTAGGCAAGAACAAAACAGATAAATGATGAATTAGATCATTTTGATAAGGTAATAAAATGAATCTAAGTAGGATTGATTTATAAGATTAAATATATATAAAATTTGAATATAAACCTATTTATCAGGGGGATTAACTTTTATAAAAAATATTAGTCGATTTCTACAAGTTAAATAAATGTAAGATAGGGTTGTTGGCAACTAATTATAATATCAGCTCATCCACATCTTATGCCTCATTTATATCAAATAATCAGAGCCACGACCGTTAGGGAGTGGAAAAATTTGATGATTACAAAAGCTCCACTCCCTAACGGTCGTGGCTCTGATAATTAGAGTTGATTTTCATCAAAAAGTGAATGTAATACTGTTCTAAATTTAGATGAATATTAGTAGGATTGATTTATAAGATTAAATATATAAAAAAACTTGAATATAAACCGATATATCAGGGGGATTAACTTTATATAAAAAATATTAGTAGATTTCTACAAGTTAAATAAATGGAAGATAGGGTTGTTGGCAACTAATTAGAATATCTGCGCAACCACATCTTATGCCTCATTTATATCAAATAATCAGAGCCACGACCGTTAGGGAGTGGAAAAATTTGATGATTACAAAAGCTCCACTCCCTAACGGTCGTGGCTCTGATAATTCGAGTTGATTTTGATCAAAAAGTGAATGTAATACTGTTCTAAATTTAGATGTAATTGGCCTGATTAATCTCGGGCAAAGCAGTTAAAAGTATCACCTATCAGGAGATATATATCAAACCAATACACCCTATTTATTATGCAATAAATACTTTAAAAACTAGTGTTTAACAATAGTAGCTTTATTCATTAACCCACTAATATATAAATCATAGTCCATCATCCCGTAACTAGACTCAATTTGCTGAGTAATAGATGCTACTTGTTCTTTATCTAGTAAATCAAAATTTCCATCATTAATTTTTTTCAAATTAACAATTACATAATCACCATTTTCTAAACTCAATCCCTTTTCTGATCCTGTGCTAGCTATATTAAATGCCAGATCATTAATTGCTACTTGAGTCAAATCAGTGTCTCTTGCAGCATCTATAATTGGATGCCAAACTAATTTATTAGTGGTAAGTATTTCATTATATTTAGTAACATCATTCATGGTACTAGATAATTCCTCTCCTAAGCGTTTTGCTTCATTTCTAGCTTTATTCAAAGCAATCTTTTTCTCAATTATTGGTTTTACTTCATCTAATGATGTTTCAGCAGCAAGAATATGTTTACTAACCCTAACAACAACTACTCCATCATTATTTAACTGAACTGTCTCGCTATTATTACCAAGTGTTAATACATCATGACTAAATGCCGCATTAATAACTTGTTTAGATTTAGTTATCTCTGTATTTCCGCCTTTTCGTGAAAATAATTCAGATTTCTCAATATTTAGGTTCAAAGCTTTAGCTACTGGTTTAAGCGAGTCAGGTGTTTGATATGTCAAATCAGATAACTTTTCTAATGTTTGTGTGTATTCTGTTTGCGCCAAATCAACCAGTAATTGCTCTTGTATTTCTTTTTTTACATCAGATAATGGCTTTATTTTAGATTCTTTTGACGCCAATAATTTAAAAATTTCAAATCCATGTTCTGAAAGAACCGGCTCTGAAATATCACCAGATTTTTTTAAATCTACCAATGTCTTATCAAACTTAGACTGACCTGCAACAATCCAAGGTAAAGCACCAGACTTCATTGCAGAAATTTTATCGTCTGACATAGTTTTCACTAAATTATCAAACTGGGATGGATCTTTTTCTAAAATAGCATAAGCCTCTTCCGCACGCTTTTTCACTCTCTCTTTTTCTAAGATAGTGGCGTCACCAGGAACCGCAAATAAAATATGCGCTACTTTCCACTGAGCTGGAGCTAAAAAATTAGAACTATTTTCATTATAATAATTTTTTATTTGTTTATCTGTTATATTTAATTTTGATTTTATATCACTCATAGTCAAATGTATAAATTCTATACTTATTTTTTCAGGTGTCATAAATTCTTTTTGATGAGTTTTATAATAATCTTTAATTTCTTCAGATGTTACCTTAACCTCATTTACAAATTGTGAAGCATTAATTTGTAAATAATCATAATCTCTTTTTTGCATATATAGTTTTACAAATTGTTTAATCTCATTTGGTAAAGCAAATGATGTTCCAATAAAAGTAAAGCGTTGTTGATTAAGTAACATTCCTTGTCTTACTTCTTTTTGGAATGTTTCAGGGGTATATAAAGCACCTGTTATTGCTTGTTGATATTTATCAGTTGAAAATTGCCCGTCCTGCTGAAATTGAGGAATAGATAAAATTGCTGCATTAGCTTGATTTGGGTTTACAGCAAAACCTGCCTGAGTTGCAGCCTGAACGCTAACAGCATTCATAACCATTTCATCCATAACTTGTTGTCTTAATTGCGCTTCAAGGGCTGCTGTCATAAGTGAAGGATCTCTTGTCTGACGAATTCGCCGGTAATTTATTTCAAATGCTTGCTTAGTTATTGGCTTACCATTAACTTCAATCTGCAGAGAAGTCTCATGCCGTGATTGAATATAATAATCAATACCAAATAATGTAAATGTTATCGCAACAAGAATAATTACTACCCAAGCAACAACACCTTGTATTCGTTCATTTAATTTTTGCAGCATTTAATGAAATCCATAATGAAAACAACCTTAACTTCAAGGCTATAAATTTAATCGTAAAATAACACATATTATCCGTATGAACAATTAGAGATGGTTAATTTGATTAAAAAAAACGCGCCCTAAGGCGCGTTATGCTGGCGGAGTGGACGGGGCTCGAACCCGCGACCCCCGGCGTGACAGGCCGGTATTCTAACCAACTGAACTACCACTCCAAAACTTGGTGGGTGCTGCAGGGATCGAACCTGCGACCCTCGCCTTGTAAGGGCGATGCTCTCCCAGCTGAGCTAAGCACCCGATAACTTATCTTTGTTGTACAGCTTCTTTCAGTCCCTTGCCAGCTTTAAATTTAGCAACACGTGAAGCTTTAATTTGAATCGTAGCGCCAGTCTGTGGATTGCGTCCAGTCCGTGCAGAGCGATTACCAGTAGAGAAAGATCCGAACCCTGGTAAAACTACTTGGTCACCATCCTTTAATGCACCTGTAACAGTATGCATGAAAGTATCAAGTACCCGATTTGCATCGGCTTTTGTTACACCTGATTGATGTGCAATTGCTTCAACTAATTCACTTTTATTCATTATTTCCCCTTTGCTGTTATTCAACCATATACTACAAGTTGATTACATCAGATTCGTCAACTCGCGTCAAGCTGTAATACATCCCTGAAGCCCCGCCAGTAGCGGGCAACGACGAGAATATACTCGTTATTATTGAGCATGTAAATCATTATTTTCATTTTTTTTTGAACTTTTCACATTTTTAGTTAATAAATCAACAGAAATCGACTTTTCTGCCATTGGATTGCGTTGTAATGCTATCCCTAAAACTTGTTCAATAGTCTTTACTGGATGAATAGTTAACTTTCTTAAGACATTATCAGGAATTTCTGTTAAATCTTTTTTATTTTCCAGAGGAATTATCACAGTTTTTATCCCACCACGATGTGCTGCAAGTAATTTTTCTTTTAATCCACCTATAGGAAGTACTTCACCTCGCAATGTAATCTCTCCTGTCATTGCTACATCTGCCCTAACTGGAATTTGTGTTATTGCGGATACAAGAGCTGTACACATTCCAATCCCCGCACTTGGACCATCTTTAGGTGTAGCTCCTTCTGGAACATGAACGTGAAAATCATTTTTTTCATAAAAATCATCTTTAATGCCAAATTGCTTAGCATGACTCCTAACTACCGTCATCGCTGCATGAATTGATTCCTGCATAACCTCACCTAATTGACCTGTATGCAACATTTTACCTTTACCTTGCATCATTGAGGCTTCAATTGTAAGTAACTCACCACCAACACTAGTCCAAGCTAATCCAGTTACTTGCCCTACTTGATCATAACTTTCAGCTAAGCCATAACGGAATTTTTTCACGCCTAAGTATTTTTCGATATTAGAACGCGATACATTGATTTTTTTCAATGATTTTGTTGTTAAGATATCTTTAACGACCTTCCTACAAATATGCGCTATATCACGATCAAGGTTTCTAACACCTGCCTCACGTGTATAATGCCTAATAATCTCGTGAATAGCTCCCTCACTGATATCAATTTCAGATTTTTTCAAACCATTTAACTCTAGTTGTTTTGGAACTAAATAATTTTCAGCTATATTTACCTTCTCATCTTCCGTATAACCCGCTAAACGAATAACCTCCATTCTATCTAATAATGGAGCTGGAATTTCAAGTGAATTTGCAGTTGCTATAAACATAACATCACTTAAATCATAATTTACTTCTAAATAATGATCATTAAAAGTATGATTTTGTTCAGGATCTAATACCTCAAGCAAAGCAGATGCAGGATCTCCACGAAAATCCATCGCCATCTTATCCACTTCATCTAACATAATCAGTGGGTTTTTAACTGATGACTTGCATAATTTCTGAATAATTTTTCCAGGCATGGAACCAATATATGTTCGTCGATGACCACGAATTTCTGCCTCATCTCTTACTCCGCCTAAAGCGATCCGAATAAATGTTCTTCCTGTAGCATTAGCAATTGATTGTCCTAGAGACGTCTTACCAACGCCTGGTGGTCCTACTAAACAAAGAATTGGACCCTTTAGACGCTTAACTCTCTTTTGCACAGCAAGATACTCAAGGATCCGCTCTTTAACTTTCTCCAAACCATAATGGTCTTTATCTAACATTTCCTCAGCTTTAGATAAATCAAATTGAATTTTATTTTTCTTTTTCCATGGAACTGACAACATCCAATCTAAATAATTTCTAATAACTGTAGCTTCTGCAGACATTGGCGGCATCATCTTTAATTTATTTAACTCAGCCATTGATTTATCTTTTGCTTCTTTAGGCATGCCAGCTTTTTCAATCGAACGCTCTAATTGTTCAATATCATTACCCTCTTCACTCATTTCACCAAGTTCTTTCTGAATAGCTTTTATTTGTTCATTCAGATAGTACTCGCGCTGACTTTTCTCCATTTGTCGTTTAACACGACCACGCACTCGTTTTTCTACTTGTAATAAATCAATTTCATTTTCAACAGCCATCATTAAGCGCTCAAGACGACTACCTATATCAAGACTTTCTAGTAAATCTTGTTTATCTTCAATTTTCAAAGTTAAATGTGCGGCAATTGAGTCTGCAAGTCTTCCTGGCTCTTCAATGCTTGCTAAAGAACTTAAGACTTCAGGTGGAATTTTTTTGTTTAATTTTATATACTGCTCAAACTGAGCCATTAGTGAACGAGTTAAGATTTCAATTTCTTGAATTTTTAAAGCTTTATTTACTTCAATTAAATTATCTAAATCAGCAGACATATACCCTAATTCTGTAGAGTATTTTTTAACTTTGGCCCGCGCCTCACCTTCTACCAACACTTTAACGGTTCCATCTGGTAGTTTTAGTAATTGCAAAACAGATGATAGAGTACCTACCTCAAATAAATCTTTTGGACTAGGATCGTCATTTGCCGACTTACGTTGCGCGACTAAAAAGATTTTCTTATTGGCAAGCATTGCTGCCTCTAAGGCTTTTACTGATTTATCACGACCTACAAAAAGAGGAATAACCATATGAGGATAAACCACAACATCCCTAAGCGGTAATACTGGTATAGCAGAATCAAATAAGTTGTCAGATAACACTAATTCTTTTTCACTTGACATAATAAATCCTTGTACATTTTAAGATCTGCTATGCGGACCCAATTAAATATCTAGCGTAGATTAATCAAGTAGGTAGGTCTTTGACCCAACAAATTTAAATGGTTAATTAGAACTTGTTGTGCCAAGGACCTACCTACTTCGTGCTTATAATCATTCGCCTGAAGCTGTTTTTTTAATTTCTTCATTTTCATAAATTAAAATAGGCTTACCTTTTTTCTCAACAACATTTTCATCTACAACAACTTTATTTATCCCTTCAAGTGAAGGAAGTTCA
>Ga0247837_1003526_pt1 | contig 27035 bp, 18 predicted proteins | sample LaCtaG_2_FD_187115 | JGI IMG/M metagenome (GOLD analysis project Ga0247837, IMG submission 187115) | Freshwater microbial communities from meromictic Lake La Cruz, Castile-La Mancha, Spain - LaCruzMarch2015_14.5m | ecosystem: Environmental > Aquatic > Freshwater > Lake | place: Spain: Castile-La...
CGGCGGCTGGTCCGATGCGGGGGCGGGTTCCAGCAGGACGCGGGAGGTTAGCAAAGCCTGGGCGAACGCAGGTAGATCTTTTTTGATGAGAATGCCCCGTATTTCACCATCGATCCCGCCACAGGGGCAGCGCGTCAGGCATGCCGGATCACGGCTTCGTGACGCCTACCGGCCGCTCTTGCGATAGTCCCAGGGGGCGAGAGGGGCGGGCTGGGCCCAGAGGCCAAGCCGTTGTGCCTGCGCCTGCGACTGGAGCGCCGCCAAGGACGCATCGCGGGAATAATCTTCGTAATGCCAGGCATTCCCCGTGGCGATCATCTGCCGATTGACGTCGACGCCGTTCGCGGAGATGTGGCCGATCCAGCGACCGTATTGGTCCTTGCCATCTTCCGTCACTTCGACCGTCTTCCCAAACACCATCTCCGCCAGCGCCTCGCGAGACACCTTGCCATAATCCTGGCCGATCTCTGGGCTGTCGATCTCCGCCAGCCGGACCTTCTGCTGCTGGTTCGACTCGTCGAGGCAGGTCACCGTGTCTCCGTCGTGCACGCCCACCACGCGCCACAGGTGCGGTCCGGCGGAACGGCTGGCAGGCGTCTGCGGTGGCGAGACACTCACCGGCTGCGCAGGGGTCGATGACGGCGAGATCGGCATTGTGAACGACGACGCGGGCGGCGCGGCGGCAGCGGGCTGCGTGGCCGCAGCGATGGCAGCAGCCGACCCCACCGCCATGGGCGGCGCGACAGCCGCAAATGCCTGGCTGTCAGTATTCTGCAAGCTCGGTGCCGCGGACTGCGGCACCATGCCGGGAGGCGGTTCCGCCGACGCGGCCCACTGCTCGGGCGGTGCGGCAGCCTGCTGGCCCGGTCCCCATGAGGCGGGCGGCGGTGCCAACGCCGGCGGAGCCGGTTGTGGCTGATAGGTCGGCGGCGCCGAGGCAAACGACGTGGCTGGCAGCGTCCCCTGCGGCGGCACGATCGGCGTGCCGCTGAGGGCCCTCGACCCCGGAGGATACTGATAGGGCACGGGCTGGTAGCGGGCCACCGTGGCGGGCGGCAGCGTGTAGGTCGCCGCCGGAGCGCCCTGTGTCTGGTAGTTCCAGCCCTGCATCGTGACCGGCTGCGGCGTCGCGGGCATCGCCTGCCGCCGGTTCACCTGCGACGGGACGGGCGCCGTTGCCGCTGCCAGCACCGGCGGCCCGATTGGATAGGTGAAGACATACGTGGGGGAGTAATACATCGTGATCGGGCGACCGTCTGGCCCCATGCCCTGATACGGAACGGCCTGTGGAGTCCAGCCCGCCGGAATGGCGGCCCCCTGAATCACCGCTGTTGGAAGTGCCGGCGCCTGCCAGTAGGGAAACGGGCCCGACCCGGTTGATCCACTGACCGCCATGCCGGAAACACCGCCCGTGGCCCAGGGGCTCGCCGTGGCCGCTCCAGCGGGGGCGGCCGGCGGTGGTTGCGCAGAGCCGGCGCGGGCCGCTGCGCAGAGGATGACCACTGCAGCGAGACGGACAAACAGCACACCCCAGACGTTTCGGCGTCCTTGCCGCAAGTTGTTCGCCCTCCTGGCGATCTCCCGACTATAAAGCCAGCGGCCACAATGCCCCGAGAGGACTTTTCCCGCTCCTCAGCCGCAGCGCGGTTGCCGAAAGAGGAATCGGGTTTTACGGGGATACCGGTGGAATCGACGGGCTGTTCACGGCAAGGATTGCCGCGCCGTCGCCGGCTGGGGGAACGCGGCAGACTGGGAGGCTTGGCGAACACCCACCCCATGCAAGCCCCCGGCGTCAGCCCGGGATTCCGTGCGTAAACACAACCCCGGGTGTCCGGTGGCATGAACCTCGCCCACCAACCTCTCGCCCCGCAGATGCGGTCAGGCTGCGGATTGGAAATCGAGTCCGTGATCCGCCTACACTCACCCCCGTATGCTCCACCGATCACCGATCCTCGTGTTGCTGCTTGCTGCCAGCCTGGCCGCGGCGGAATGCGTCGCCAGCGAGGCTGACGCGGTCGCCCCTGCGAGCGACGGTGTTTCGGTCGATGCACTGATGGCGTCCGCGCGGCGGGCAAAGCTCCGGGTGCTGGAGGGCGACCACGTCGTGCTCATCACTGATCGACCGGCCCGTGCCGGCGACGGCGTCGAGGATCTCCCCCGTATCTTCGACGAGGCATGGGATACTTGGTGCCGTCATTTCGGTCTCGATATGAAGCAGCACCGCCAGTGGCGGGCCCTCGGGTGCCTCGTCGTGGATCGCGAGCGGTTTCGTACTGCGGGACTGCTGCCTGCTGCAATCCCCGACTTCGCAAACGGTTTTTGTGCCCGCGGCCGCTTCTGGCTGGCCGACCAGTCGAGTCTGGCGTACCGCCGTCACCTGCTGCTCCACGAGGGCGTGCATGCCTTCACGCTCACGCTCCGCTCGCTCGACACGCCGCCGTGGTACACGGAGGGCATCGCCGAGTTTCTCGCCACGCATCGACTGGAGGTCGACAGCGACACCACCGGTCGTTTCGTGCCGACGCCCTTTCCACTGCGGTCCGAGGATGTGGAACAACTCGGCCGCATCGAGAAGCTCCGGGCCTTGCGGGCCGCCGGCGAGTGCCCGGGCCTCGACGAGGTCTTCGCGACGCCGGGTGTGAATCACCGCGATCTCTCCGCCTACGCCGCCAGCTGGGCGGCCGTGGCAATGCTCTCGCTGCATCCAACCTACGCGCGGGCCTTCGCCGAGGCGGAGCGTGGCCCACTCGATGCTGCCTTCACCACACGACTCACGCAGGCTGCCAGCTGGGATGCCGCGCGGGCGGAGCGGGATTTCGATGCGTTCACCGACGAGATCGATTACGGCTACGACTTCACACGCTCGCTCGTCGACTGGTCTCCCGGCACGCCGCTCGATGCGCCACAAACGATCGAGGTCGATAGCCGCCGCGGCTGGCAGAACTCCGGATGGTCGCTCACAAAGGCCGCTCGGTATGCGGTCAAGGCGACGGGCCGGTGCACGATCGGAACGCTCCCGGGGGAACCGCCCGCGGGTTCCGTGCGGCTGGAGAGTGAGGCCGCGGGCATCTCATTGCGGTGGTATCGGGGCCGGCCACTCGGCAGGCTCCTCGTGGCGCAGTGGATGGACAATCCGAACGACGGCGGCCGTGCCCGCTTCGTGGTGCTGGCGGAAGGGGATCGTGGATTGTTTACCGCCCTGACCGACGGCGTGGCCTACTGCAAACTCAACGAACCACCCGGCGAACTGCCTGATAACGATGGGCACCTGGCGGTCGTGCTCGAGCGTGTGGAATCAGAGCAGATGCCTCGTTGAGTTATTCTCCCGATCACAGATGCTCCTCCTGCGTTTCCCGCATGGCGGCCGTCCGTTGAACGCCGGGGCGTAGCAGGGCATCCCGTCGCTCACGCTCAGGGCTTGTATGCCCCGCTCCCGTACAAGCCCTCGGCGTAAGCCGGGGGATCAGAGCACAGGCATCGTCAACTTACGGACACGTTACAAACTTGCCGCCACAAGGGGGCGGAGCGGTAGCCGGGATCGGCGGAAGCTCGACGAGCGTTGGAATTTCGCCCTGACAAGGTCGCACCACCTTTGACGCAAAACGGCGAAAGTCCCCGCGAAGGAGACTTCTGCCGGCCCGGCGGAGCAGTGATGCGTGGACTCAAAGCACAGGCATCGTCAACTCACGGACACGTTACAAACGTGCCGCCACAAGGGACGGACGGCACAGAGCGACGCCGTTTCTCACGCATGGACGGCAAACTCTCCCGCCGCCAGACTCGGGAGGTTTGTCTGGCCCATCAGCCACAGATCGACCGACCGGGCCGCCTCGCGGCCCTCCTGAATCGCCCACACGACCAGCGACTGTCCGCGACGCATGTCCCCCGCGGCGAAGACTCCATCCCGGCTGGTCTTGTAGTCGCCACCTGTCTTGATGTTGCCCCGCGGGTCGAGTTCGAGCCCCAGGTCGGCGATCGGACCGTGCTTCTCCGGCCCCATGAAGCCCATGGCGAGAAGCGCCAACTGGCAGGGCCATTCCTGCTCGCTGCCCGGCAGTTCGCGAAACTTCTGCTGGCCTGAAGCGGCGTCGGTATACCACTCGATCCGCACGGTCTTCACCGCCCGCACATGCCCCTTGTCGTCGCCGAGAAACTCCTTTGAGAGGATGCCCCACTCGCGAGTGCAGCCTTCCTCGTGCGAGGAGGTCGTCCGCAGGATCACCGGCCACGACGGCCACGGAGTGTTTTCCGGTCGCTGGCTGCGGCGCGGGTATTTCCCCAGATCGGGTGGCTGCGGCAGCAGTTCAAACTGCGTCAGACTTTTTGCGCCCTGCCGGTTGCTCGTGCCGTCGCAGTCAGAGCCGGTATCACCGCCGCCGATCACAACCACGTCTTTTCCCTCGGCCAGGATCGACGCCTGAACCTCATCGCCGGCGTTGCGCTTGTTCTGCTGCGGCAGAAACTCCATCGCATAATGCACGCCCTTGAGTTCGCGGCCCGGAATCGGGAGGTCGCGGCCGAGCGTCGCCCCGCCGGTGAGCAGGATGGCGTCATATTCTTCCGTCAGTGACAGCGTGCTCTTGTCCACGCCGACGTTCACGCCACAGCAGAATTCGACACCTTCCTCCCGCAACTGCTCAACCCGTCGCCAAACCCGCCACTTTTCGAGCTTGAAGTCGGGGATGCCATACATGAGCAGGCCGCCCGGTCGGTCTGCCCGCTCGAACACGGTGACCAGATGCCCGGCCCGGTTGAGCTGCTGGGCCGCTGCCAGGCCGGCCGGGCCGCTGCCCACCACGGCCACCCGCTTGCCGGTTCGCACCGCGGGCGGCTCCGCCACGACCCAGCCCTCGTCAAAGGCGCGGTCGGCGATCGTCATCTCAATCTGCTTGATCGCAACAGGATCCTCGTTGATACCAAGCACGCAGGCGGCCTCGCAGGGGGCGGGGCAGACGCGGCCAGTGAACTCAGGAAAATTGTTCGTGGCATGCAGCCGCTGGCTAGCCTCGTGCCACTGCTGGCGATAGACGAGGTCGTTGAAGTCGGGAATGATGTTCCCGAGCGGACAGCCCGTGTGGCAAAAGGGGACGCCGCAGTCCATGCACCGGGCGCCCTGCTTCGCGAGTTCCTCCTGCGGAAGGACCGTGAGAAACTCGTTGTAGTGCTTGAGCCGATCGGTGACCGGCGTGTAGCCACTCACCTTCCGCCCATACTTCATGAATCCGCGTGGCTCACCCATGGATTTTTTCCTCCTGCTGACGTGCTTCCTGCTGTTCCTGTTCGGCAATTTTGCGGAGTTCCGCGATCGCCCGTTTGTAATCGGTCGGCATCACTTTGACGAAGCGTGTCTGCTCCGTGTGCCAGCCGTCGAGAATCGCACGGCCGCGGGTGCTGTCGGTGTAGGCAACATGCTTCTCGAGCCGACCCTTCACGTATTCAAGGTCGCCGGCATCGAGCGGATCGATCTCCACCATCTCCATGTTGACCTGCTGGCGGAACGTGCCGGTGGCGTCCCAGACGTAGGCGATGCCACCGCTCATACCCGCCGCGAAGTTCCGGCCCGTCTCGCCAAGGATCACGGCGCGGCCGCCGGTCATGTATTCGCAGCCGTGGTCACCCGTGCCCTCGACAACGGCCTCAGCGCCGCTGTTTCGCACGCAGAACCGTTCGCCGACGATGCCCCGGATGAAGATTTCGCCGCTCGTCGCCCCGTAGGCCACGACATTGCCGGCGATCACGTTCTCCTCCGCCTTGAAAAGAGCCTCGCGGGACGGCCGCACGATCACGCGGCCGCCAGAGAGCCCCTTGCCGCAGTAGTCATTGACGTCGCCCTCGACCTTGACAGTCACGCCCGGCACCCCGAAGGCCATGATGCTCTGCCCCGCCGTGCCGGTGAAGTTGATCTGGATCGTGCCGTCGGGCAGTCCACCCGCGCCATATCGGCGGGTCACTTCACTGGAGAGGACCGTGCCGACTGTGCGGTTCGTATTGCGGATCGGAAGATCGAGCGTGACAGGCTGGCGGTGTTCGAGCGCCGGCCGGCAGAGGTCGAGCAGCTTGGTCATGTCGAGCGACTGCTCGATGCCATGATCCTGTGACGACTCATGGTGGGTCTTCACGTGCGCCGGCACCTCCGGCTTGTGCAGGATCGTGGAGAAGTCGAGCCCCTTCGCCTTCCAGTGGGCGATCGCGGCCCGCGTGTCGAGCCGGTCAACCCGGCCCACCATCTCGTCGATCGTACGGAAACCGAGCTTCGCCATCAGCTCCCGAATCTCCTCGGCCAGCATGAAGAAGAAGTTGACGACGTGCTCCGGCTGGCCGGTAAACCGCTTCCGCAGCTCCGGATCCTGCGTGGCGACCCCCACCGGGCAGGTGTTGAGATGGCACTTCCGCATCATGATGCAGCCGATCACCACGAGCGACGCCGTGGCGATACCGTATTCCTCCGCGCCGAGCATGGTGGCGATCACGACGTCCTTGGCGGTGCGGATCATGCCGTCGGTCTGCACGACGATCCGCCCGCGGAGGTCGTTCATCACGAGCACCTGATGGGCTTCGGCGAGGCCGAGCTCCCACGGCAGCCCGCAGTGCATGATCGAGGTCTGGGGGCTCGCGCCGGTGCCGCCGTCGTGGCCCGAAATGAGCACCACGTCGGCCTTCCCCTTCGACACGCCCGCAGCGACCGTGCCCACGCCCACCTCGGCCACCAGCTTCACGCTGATCCGCGCATGGTGGTTGGCATTCTTGAGATCGTGGATCAGCTGCGCGAGATCCTCGATGGAGTAGATGTCGTGGTGAGGCGGCGGCGAGATCAGGCCCACGCCCGGCGTGCTGTGGCGAATCCGGGCGATCTCCCGGTCGACCTTATGGCCGGGAAGCTGGCCCCCCTCGCCGGGCTTCGCCCCCTGAGCCATCTTGATCTGCAGTTCCTTGGCGTTGACGAGATAGAGGCTCGTGACACCAAACCGGCCGCTGGCCACCTGCTTGATGGAGGAGTTCTTGCTGTCTCCCGACGGCTCGAGCTGATACCGCACCGGATCCTCGCCCCCCTCGCCGGTGTTGCTGCGGCCGCCGAGCCGGTTCATTGCGATCGCGAGCGTCTCGTGCGCCTCTTTCGAGATCGAGCCGTACGACATCGCCCCGGTGGCAAAACGCTTGACGATCTCCTTCGCCGGCTCCACGTCATCGAGCGGCACCGCCCGCAGTCCGTCAGGGCCATCGTCGGCCCACTGAAAATCGAGCAGTCCGCGGAGCGTGAGCAGTTTCGTCTGCTGCTCGTCGATCATCTGCTGATACTTCTTAAATTCAGCGCGGCTGTTGATTTGGGTCGATCGCTGCAGCGAGGCCACGACATCGGGCGAGAGCATGTGCGACTCCCCCTTTCGCCGCCACTGGTAGCGTCCACCCACGTCGAGTTCGAGCGTCTGCGGAACACTGGTCTTTGGCCAGGCATGCTCGTGCCGCGTGAACGTCTCGGCGGCGATCCCTTCGAGTCCGATGCCGCCGATGCGGCTCGGCGTCCGCGTGAAAAACTCGTTGACGAGCCCCTGCTCCAGCCCCACGGCCTCGAAGATCTGCGCGCCGCGGTAGCTTTGCTGCGTCGAGATGCCCATCTTGCTCATCACCTTGAGCAGCCCCTTCGAGGCGGCCTTGGCGAAGTTTTTATGAAGCTTCTCCCGCGGAACATCGGCGGCGATCATCCGCTCCGCCTGCATCTGGTCGATGGTGGCGAAGGCAAGATAGGGATTGACGGCCGCGGCGCCATAGCCGGTGAGCAGTGCGAAATGCTGCACCTCGCGGGCCTCGCCGGTCTCGACAACGATGCCGCACCGGGTTCGCGAGCCCTCCCGGACCAGACGGTGATGCACGCCGCCGGTGGCCAGCAGCACGGGCACGGCCGCCTGTTCGCGGCAGACTCCACGGTCGGAAAGGACGATGATCGTCGCCCCGTCCTGCACGGCCCGCGAGGCTTCGACGCGGATCGCGTCGAGCCTGTTTTGCATGCCCGTCAGCCCGTCCGCGGCGGGAAAGAGGATCGAAATCGTCACGGCCTTGAGCCCGGGAGTCGCCGGGCCGCCCGGTGCGCCGAGCGATTTGATTCGCGCGCACTCGGCGTTGGTGACAACAGGCGTTTCCAGTCGCAGCAGGCGGCATTGCTCCGGCGTCGAATCGAGCAGGTTTCCCTCGCTGCCGATCGTCGTGATCATCGACGTGATGATCTCCTCACGAATGGCATCGAGCGGCGGGTTGGTGACCTGCGCGAAGAGCTGCTTGAAGTAGTTGGCGAGCAACTGCGGACGGTCGGAGAGCACGGCCAGTGGTGTGTCGTTGCCCATTGAACCGATCGGTTCGGCTCCGTCGGTGGCCATCGGTCCGATGATCACCTTGAGGTCTTCGAGGGTGTAGCCGTGAGCCCGCTGCAGTTCGAGCAGGCTCGACACCTCACCCGCCACGCCGGCCGCCCGCCAGGGATCGACCGCATGCGGCACGTTGCTGCCGTTGCTGCCATTGCTGCCGCTTGCATGCCCGTTGCTGCCGTTTGCATGCCCATTGCCATGTGAGGCCTGCAGCAACTCTTCGGGCAGGACAGCCCGTGACTTGGTCACATCCGCCACGTTCGCCGGATCGGCGATCTGGTCGAGCCGCACCTGATTCGAGGTGATCCATTCCCGCCATGGCTTCGCGGTGGCAAGCTTCCGCTTGACCTCTTCGTCCTCGACGATCCGACCTTCCTTCGTATCGACCAAAAACATCCGGCCCGGACGGAGCCGGCCCTTGCGGACCACCTCACCGGGCGGAAGTTGCAAAACCCCCGCCTCGCTCGCCATCACCACCAGCCCATCCTTCATCTGCCACCAACGGCCGGGCCGCAGTCCGTTGCGGTCGAGGGTGGCGCCGATCCTGGTGCCGTCGGTGAAGGCCAGTGCCGCCGGACCATCCCACGGCTCCATCAGGCAGGCCTGGTATTCGTAATAGGCCTTGAGGTCGTCTGCCAGACCGGCGTGGCCGCTCCACGGCTCTGGAATGAGCATGCTGACGGCCTCCTCGATCGGCCGGCCGGCCAGCACGAGCAGTTCGAGCACGTTGTCGAAGGTGGCAGAGTCGCTGCCCCCCTCCCTGACCACCGGCTTGATCTTGTCGAGGTCGGGACCAAACACCGGATGCGCAAGCATGCTCTCCCGCGCGTGCATCCAGTTGATGTTGCCACGCACGGTGTTGATCTCGCCGTTGTGCGCGATGAAGCGGAAGGGATGGGCCAGATCCCAGGTCGGGAAGGTGTTGGTGCTGTATCGCTGATGCACGAGTGCCAGGCAGCTTGTCATCCTCGGGTCGGAGAGGTCGGGGAAATACTTGTCGACCTGATCGGCCAGCAGCAGGCCCTTGTAGACGATCGTCCGCGCCGAAAGAGAGCAGACGTAGACAAACGTCTGTTCGGTGAGCCCGAGCTTGCCCAGCTCGATGCCGAACCGCTTCCGCAGCACAAACAGCTTCCACTCGAAGTGGTCGCGGGCCGTTTTCTTGCCGCGGCCGACGAAGGCCTGCCGCACGACCGGTTCCACCTCGCGGGCGGTGCTGCCAATGAAGCGGTTGTCGGTGGGCACGGTCCGCCAGCCGAGGAACTCGAGCCCCTCCTCACGGCAGAGCTTCTCGAAAAATTGTTCAGCGCTCTCCCGCTCCTCCTCGGACGGCGGCATGAACACGTTTCCCACGGCCCAGTCGCCCGGAGCCGGCAGCCTGATGCCGGCCTGCGGAGTCACCGCCGTGAAAAACTCCTGCGGCATTTGCAGCAGGATGCCGGCGCCGTCGCCCGTGAGCGGATCGCAGCCGGTGGCACCACGATGCGTGAGGTTTTCAAGCACTTCCAACCCCTGCCGAACGATCTGGTGACTCTTCCGGCCGTGCAGATTGACGACAAACCCCACGCCGCAGGCGTCATGCTCGTTGGCTGGATCGTAGAGGCCCTGGGCAGGAGGAAGTCCGTGGGAACGCGTCATGGCGATGCTCGAGTGGTGAAAACTGACGGAGTGCGGAAAAGTGAGACGGACACGGGAGGCAGGACGGAGGTTCAGGTGTGGGCAGTGACACGACCCGCCATCGGGTCGGCTGCCTCGGTGAAAGGCAGATCCGTATCGTGGGCATGTCCGCGGAGCAGGTCGATGAAGCGGCGCACGGTGGGAGCGAGCGGCTTCCCGCGGGCATGGATGATGCCGAGCGGCCGCACCAGTTCCTCGTCGATGATTCTCACGCTCGCCAGCGTGCCGGCTGCGACTTCGCGGAGCACCGTCGGCTCCGGTAGCAGCGCGACACCGGCGTCGATCTCGATGGCCCTCTTGATCGTTTCTATGTTGTCGAATTCCATGACGACGTTCGGTTCGACCCCACGGGCCGCCAGCACGCGGTCGATCTCGTGACGGATGACGAGGTCGGGGTCAAAGCTCACCATAGGCCGCCCGTCGAGCGCGGCGAGTTGGATGCCTTCACGGCCGGCGAGCGGATTGCCGGGGGCGCAGACGAGCACCATCGGCTCCTCCCGCCACGGTTCGGCATGGATGGATCTCGTGCTTCGCGGATAACTGACGACGCCGATGTCGGCCTCCCCCCCCTCAACGGCCTCGAGCACCCGCTCAGGGTGGAGGTATTCCAGGCGGACATTCGCCTTCGGGTGCTGGCTCATGAATTCCTGCAGGTAGCGGCTCATGTGGTGGAGTCCGACCGAGTAAATCGCGGCCACCCGCACGCGGCCTGCCACCTGCTCGTGGAGCGAACGGACTTCATCTTCGAGGGCGTCATAGCGGGCGATGATCTTCCGACAGCCGTCGAGAAACACCTGGCCCTCCCGGGTGGGCACGAGGGGCCGCTTCGACCGTTCGATGAGCTGCACCCCCAGCCTGTGTTCGAGCTGGATCACCACCTGACTGGCCCCAGACTGCGAAATACCGTTTTCCTCTGCCGCCCGGGAAAAACTACGGCGAGACACGATGTCGCAGAAGATCTTCAGGGATTTGAGATTCATGGCATTGCCGGCGGAAAAGGGCTTCAATCACTGATCAAAGATCTTTTGGGCCCGCCGTGGCAACCGTCTAATAAAAAAATCGAATGCTGCCGCCATGCATCATTCGGAAAACAGATACAGCCTAGCCGCCCCACGTGGGCCGTCAAGCGACCAGTTCCCATTCCACCCATCTTTCCTAGTCCGGAAAACCTGCAGGATCGCTGCAACCGGACCCGATTCTTTTGATGGGTTGTATTCCCCGGTCTCTTGAGCCTCGGCTTATTCATGTTCCAGCCGCCCAGCGACGAAGGATGGTCAACCTTGCGCCGCTGGCGATCAGCCGCGGGCTGGCTGATGGTCGCATGCCTCGCGACGGCTGTCGGGCAGGTGGCCGCCGCCGACACAGCCGTCGAAGAGGCAATCATCGAAGAGGGAGCCGTCGTCGGCATCGGGCAAACCATCAGGGAAGAACTCCCGGCCCCCGACGAGCAGCAGGCCGAGCAGCAGGCCGAGCAGCAGGCCGAGCAGCAGGCCGAGCAGCAGGCCGAGCAGGCTGAAGAAGACGAACGGTTGAGTGAACTGGTCGATCAGGCTGTCACGGCCCGCCTCGCGGGCATCCCACGGCCACGCTATATCCCCGCCACCGACCTCGCCCCGCCCCGCGGCCTGTTGCTTTACAAGGAAGACGGGAGTCGCGGCGACTTCCCGTTTGCGATAGCGCTCGGCGGCTACCTCCAGCTCCGTTGGCTCGAGTTCGCCCGGTCCGCGACCACGTGGACCGATTCGGCCGGCAACACGCGGGCGATCAACAACATCAATGCCTTCAATCTCAATCGTTTCATGATCACCATGTCGGGCCATGTGGTCGACGAACGATTGATCTACAACTTCTCCTTCTTCGGCACGTCCAACGGCGGTGCGCGGGCGGGGGTCGTACCGATCGGTATGGCGGGCTGGAAATTCAGCGATGCAGCCACCATCGGCGGGGGTGTAACGCAGGTGCCTGGGTCGCGGGAGTGGTTGGACAAGTCCCCTTGGAGCCTCGGCATTGACCGCAGCATGGCCAACACCTTCTTCCGCCCCGGCTTCAGTCCCGGGGCGCTGGTGATGGGATCGCTCTTCGACAAGACCGTGCACTACGACGCGGGGGTCTGGAACGCGATCGACGGCGGCACGCTGGGGGTTCTCCGCCGTGGCACTTCGATGACCTGGGCGGGCAACACATGGTGGGAGCCGCTGGCCCCCTTCGGCCTCGGCTACGGCGACATGGAACACCACGAAGACCCCGCGATTCGGCTGGGCTGCAGTGGTGTCTACGCGCCCACCTATGCGCTGGGCGTTCTGGGGCTCAACCCGGAAGACACGATCGTTCGGCTCTCCGACGGCACCCCGATTGCACTGCCCAACGCCCTCGGCCCGAACAGCCGGGTGAACCAGTTCCTCTACCAACTCGCCACCGTCGATGCCGGCTGGAAATTCCGCGGGCTGGCCGCCAACTTCGAATACTATTTCCGCACACTCGACGGCTTCAAAGGCACGGGCACATTCGAGCGATCGAGCATCTTCGACCACGGCGGCCTCGGCTACCTGTCGTGGTGCCTTGTCCCGCGGACCTACGAGGTCTATGCCCGCTCGAGCGTCGTGACCGGCCCCTACGGCACGGGCCAGGAATACGGCGGTGGCTTCAACTACTACATCAATCGTTCGCGACAGGGCAAGTTCACGCTGGAAGCGCTTCACATGAACCGCAACCCCGCGCAAAACATTCTCTATCCTTACCGCGCAGGCTCCTCGGGCACGGCCATCCAGACCCAGTTTCTTGTGGCTTTTTGACACCATCCCCACCCCAGCGTGGCGGCAGGTGTTCAACGTGTCCGTGATTCCTCCCCTCCTCCGTGGCGGCAAGTTTTTAACGTGTCCGTGATTCATCACCTCCTCCGTGGCGGCAAGTTTTTAACTTGTCCGTGATTCATCACCGTATTCCGCAAGTTAAAAACTCGCGGCCACAAGTCTTCATCACCGCATCGTGGCGGCAAGTTTTTAACTTGTCCGTGATTCATCACCGTATTCCGCAAGTTAAAAACTCGCGGCCACAAGTCTTCATCACCGCATCGTGGCGGCAAGTTTTAAACGTGTCCGTGATTCCTCCCCGTACTCCGCACGTTCGAAACTCGCGGCCACAAGGAAAAGATTTCACAGCGTGGTTTTGGTGAGCCCCCTATTCCCCGTCCCGCTTCCGGGGCGGCTTGTGTCGCACGTGCCCGCAATGCCACGGGGTCGGCCTCACCGCGGACGCGGCTCACCGCTGGAATCCCGCCGCTTTAGCCGGTGGAACCGCCGTCGATGGTGAGCACCTGGCCGGTGATGAACGCCGCCCGGGGGCTCGTCAGAAAGTCGATCGCCCCCACGACGTCCTCGGGCTGTCCCAACCGGCCCAGCGGAGTGCGGCGGGCGATCCGGCCCCGATCGCGGTCCGAGAGCGACGCTGAAAGATCGGTCTCCAGAAAACCGGGGGCGACCACGTTGACCCGGATGCCCCGCGGGCCCACCTCTCGCGCCAGGCTCTTCGCGAAGCCCTCCAGCCCCGCCTTCGTGGCCGCGTAGACAGCCAGACCAGACGAGCCCCGGCCGGCGACCACCGATGAGATCACCACCACCGAAGCGGCTGTGGCGTTCAACGGGCGAATCAGCATCTGCCGGACACATTCACGGACCAGCACAATCGAGCCCCGCAGATTGACGTCGAGCATCGCATCGATCTCGTCGTCGCGGACAGTGGCCACCAGGCCCTCGTAGGCCACGGCCGCGTTGGCGATGCAGTGGTCGATCCTGCCAAACCTACCGGCCACGCGATCGACAAAAGCCCGGAGGGCGTCCGTACTGGCGGCATCGACCTGTTCGGCATGGAGCCTGTCGGGATAGGCGGCGAGAAGCGCGTCGAGCGCGACCGAGCCCGACCGCGAAAAGGTCGCCACGCTATCGCCGCGGTCGAGCAACCGCTCCACGATGGCCAGTCCCAGTCCCCGGGAACCGCCGGAGATGACCGTCGTGAGGGGCATATCTGAACCGGTCACGACGGCCGCCGCGGAATCTTGCCCGCCGGGTTGGTCGCGATCTTTTTCACGATGTCGAGAATGCGGGGAACAGCGTGTGGCTCCAGCCCGCTGCGGCAGGCGGCCAATGCAGCGGCGCGGATGCTCTCAGGCGTGCTGTCCGCGGGCAGCGGATCGTCGAGCACCACCTCTGCGGCGACGAGTTCGCCCGTGATGCCGCTGGGCATCCCGTAGACGCGGGCGTCGCCAATGCCAGAGATGCCCCGAAGTAGGTCCTCGACTCGCTTCGGAAACACCTTCGCCCCGCCCACCACGATCACGTCGCTGCGCCGACCGCTGAACTCATACCGGTCGCCCCGCTTCTCGACGAGATCGCCGGTGGCCACTTCGGCGGAATCGCGCGAGAGCTGCACGAGCAATTCCCCGTCACGACGCATTCCCAGCCGGGCACCGCCGGCCAGCGAACGCCCGAGCCAGTTGGCCGGGAAACCGGCCAATCCGTCGGTCACTCGAAACACCTCGCCGAGTTCCGTCGTCGCATAGACCTGCGTGATCCTCGCCCCGGAAAATGCGGCCCGGGCCTGTTCCAGCAGCGGTGCATCCGCGGGTTCGCCCCCCAGCGTGATCCGTTCGAGCCTGGCCTTGGCCAGCAGCGAGCGGTCGGCGGAGGTGAGCAACCGCCGCAGGAGCGTGGGTGTGGCCGGCAGCACCGTGGCATCCTCCGCGACGATCGCCCGCAGAACGACGTCGGGATCCCGCGACGCGGGCACGACAAGCCGACCGCCTGTCAGCAGACTCTGCAGCCAGACCTGGATTCCCGCCCAACGGGTGGCATCGTAGACAAGAATCCATCCTAGCCCGTGCCACTGCTCGGCCAGCCGCGCGGCGGCCAGCAGCGAATCCCAGGAATGCTCGACCAGTTTCGGCGGACCGCTGGTGCCCGACGTGGCGACGACCACCTGCGTGGCCACCGCCTCGAACTCGCGTCTCGGGGCAGCGGGATCGGCAGCGAACGCGAGGGAATCGTCGATCGTGACCCACTCTCGCAATTCGCCGATCAGGTCGCGGGAATCCTCGGCGAGAAAGGCGACGGGAACATGCTGTCGTCCGCAGGCGGCGGCAATCACGACCAGCGACTCTGTTCGCTTCGCCCGCACGACGATCCCCACTGGCCTTGCGGCGTCGAGGGCGGTCTCGAGCTTCGCGATCGCGGTGGCGAGCGTGGCGTAGTCGATCGTGCGGCTCGTGTCGCCACCGGCTTCCGCGACGATGGCAGTGCGATCAGGACACTGGCGGGCGACCGCGGAGATCGCGAACGCGAGCCGGTCTTCAGCGGGAGCATCGGCAAGATGGCTGGGCAGGGTCTGCGTGTTCATCTGAAACTGTGTTTCCTCAGAGATTCCGCCTGGGCAAATGATAGATGATGCCGCCTGGCGACGCACGCTTTAGTGAGCGGGGGGGCGGGAACGATCGGCAACGGCCTGGCTGTAGAGGCCCAGAAGGTCGGATACCGTGCGGATGACGGGCCGAACGGCCGCCGCCGGAGCCCGAAACGGGTCGACCCCGAGATCGCGTTCGAGCAGCACGATAGTCTGGGCCAGATCGAGGGAATCGAGGCCCAGATCAGCGGCGAGCAGCATCTGCGGCTCTACGGCGGCCGCCCCGCGGCCGGTGTCCCGCAGCACCTGACGTATCGCGGCCTCGATCGAGCTGGCGATCCCGTCGCGAGTGGAAGTCATGGGCGAAACTCCTCCATGGTGGCCGAACCGGGGGCAGATACCCCGCGGCCGGTGACCGCCTGCCACACAATCAAAAACGCCGTCGAACCGATGATCCGGAGATCGACGAACGGCCAATACCAGTGGCTGAGCATATCGACGTACTGTGCGTCATACTCCAGCCGCCGCGGCCAATCCACCCCATTCCGACCATGGATCTGCGCCCACCCCGTCAGGCCCGGGCGAACCCGCAGTCGGGTTGCCTGCCGCGACGAATACCTCGGCACGTAGGCCAGCGGCAGCGGCCTGGGGCCGACAAGGCTCATGTCGCCCACCAGCACGCTGACCAGTTGCGGAAGCTCGTCGAGGCTCGACCGTCGCAGGAATCTCCCAAAGCCGCCGAGTCGCTCCGCGTCGGGTAAAGGCCGGCCGTCGTCTCCGATCGCCTGACGCATCGAGCGAAACTTGAAGATCCGAATCGGCCGGCCATCCTTGCCGGCCCGCGTGTCGATAAAGAACACGGGCGCTCCCATCGAAAGCCGCACGGCGATCCACACCGCCGCCAGCACCGGCAGCAGCAGGATAAGCGCTGCCGAGGCGAGCACGACATCACCGAGCCGCTTGAGAAACGGAAAGCGAATCATACGGCCACCTTCCCGGCCCGCCGCTCCGCCGCCACCACCAGGCCGACGAGCAACACCGCCCCCACGAGCAGCGTCGCGGCGCCGGCCTGATCGGCCGCAGCCCGCACTGCCGGATCAAAGAGCGGCACCACCGCCACGGCCGCGCCAAAAGCCGCCAGCCCGCCATACAAGGAGGCCACGCCGCGGTGTGACCAGCCCGCGATCACGAGCCGTTGGTAGAGATGGCTGCGATGGGCCCGGAAAATATTCTCGCCAGCCCGCAGCCGGCGGAGGATCGTCAGCGTGGTGTCGAAGATGAACGGCCAGAGGGCGAGCACCGCCACCGGCAGCACTTCGGGCACGGCGTCGGCCCGCACCGCCAGCGGCAGGACAGCCAGCAGGAAACCACAAAACGCGCTCCCCACGTCGCCCATGAAAATACGGGCGGGCTGCCAGTTGCTCGTCAGGAACCCCAGCGAAGCCCCGGCGAACGCCGCCGCGATCACCGCCACCGGCCCCGCACCGCAGGCCGCAGCCGCAGCCGCGATCCCCGCCGCGGCCGCCGCCGCCGTGATTCCCGCGATGCCATCACTGCCATCCATGAAGTTGAAGGCGTTGGTGAGTCCGACGATCCAGAGCACCGTCAGCGGCCACGCGAGCAGTCCGAAGCGAAGCATGCCGAACGAACCCAGATCGACCCTCGTCACAGGGCCGAGCAGCACCGTCGCAGTGACCGCGGCCGCCAGGTGCACGGCGAATCGGGTGCGGTTGCGGACCGACTGCACATCGTCCAGCCAGCTCACTGCGGCAATCGCCAGGGCCGGTACGATTCCCGCGGCGACCCGCGGCAGTTCCTCCGGCCGCAGGATTACGATCACGACCGCCGTCGCGACGACCACGGCGATGATCGAGAGCCCGCCACCCCGCGGCGTCTGCCGGGTGTGGCTGCTGCGGGCGTTGGGGGCATCGATGACGCCAAGCGCGGTCGTCCACCCGATGAGCCGGCGCGTCAGGAGCGCCGCCGCCACGAGGGCCGCGATGCACCACACCAGCCAAAGAACGATCGTCGTCATCGCTCACTCGTCCCGCGCTTCGACAATGACAGCCTCACGCATTTTTCGCGGTGGCGACCGCCTCGCAGACCTCGGCCACAACGGCCTCATCCACATGGCCGCCGATCGGTAGGGAGAGACTGCGGCCGGACAGCAGTTCGGTGCCCGGGAGCGGCCGCGAGCGGTCGTGGAAATGTTCGAACGCCGTCTGCCGGTGGCAGGGAGGATCGTAGTAGGTGCGGGTCTCGATGCCGCGTTCCGCCAACGCCCGCCGCACCGTGTCGCGGGTCATCCCAAACCGGCTGGGATCGATCGTGATTGAAAAATCCTTGTGGCTCGACAGGCCGCCCGCCATCGACTCCACAAAGCCGATGCCGGGCAAGGATTCGAGGTCGCGGCGGTAGCTGGCCGCGATCTGCCGACGACGCTCGGCCACGCCGTCGAGCATCTCAAGCGACGCCAACCCCACCGCTGCGCTCAGTTCGGGCATCCGGCCGTTCACGCCGGCGAAAAGGGCGTCGTACGAACCGTCGTTGCCATATTCCCTGCCGAGGCGGATGAAGTGGGCCAGGCAATCGCAGTCGGTCGTGACGATCCCGCCCTCGCCCGCCACGAGCAGCTTGGTGGGAGACAGGCTGAACACCTGCGCCGTCGCCCCGCCCCCGACAGGCCGGCCGTGCATGCTCGCCCCGAAGCCGTGGGCCGCATCGATGATCAGTGGCAGACCGTGCTCAGCGGCCAACGCCGAGAGTCCCGCGACATCGCAGGGATTGCCAAAGTTATGGCAGGCGGAGATGGCGACCGTCCGCGGGGTGATCGCCGCCGCCACGGCCTGCGTCGTGACATTCGTCGTGCAGGGATCGACGTCGACGAACACCGGCCGCAGGTTGTTCCATGCGATCGCGGCCGGCCCGGCCAGGAATGTGAAGCTGGGGATGATGACCTCGCCAAGCGGCTGGCTGCGATCGCCGCCACGCGCCATGCCGAACCGCGAGAGGGGCTCCATCCCGCCGACGGCACAGCCTTCGAAAGCTCCCCGGCGGCTGCGACAGCCGCCGGCCGAGAGGTCGAGGCCCTTGTAGACCAGCATCAGGCCGATCGTGCAGCTGCTCACGGCGATGGCATGACGAACGCCCACCCGCGCGGCGATCGCAGACTCGAGTCGGTCGATGAGCGGCCCCTTGGTGAGCCTGCCGCTGGCCAGAATCTCGGCCGCCATGGGGCCGATCGTCTCCCACGACGGCAACGCCGGCCGCACGAACGGCACGCGGATGCCCGCCGCGGCAGGATCACCGGCTGCGTGCAACTCGGGGATGACGGTGAAGCGGCTACTTTGCATGGGCTTTCCGCGGAGGGAGCGGCGGCAGCGGAGGGAGCGGCTGGAGCGGCTCCGGGCTATCCGTGGCATGACTACCATACTCGGCCACCAGTTCACCGAGCCGCGACCTCACCACCTCCGGCGGTTCGTCGAGCACGTTGGCAAGGCCGTCGATCACGGCCTCCGCCGCGGCCAGGGTGGTGGGCCGGTGCAGCGCGCAGAACACCTTCGGATGGTTCGTGGGCACCCGCTGCTCGTCCTGAAAATAGAGCTCCTCGTAGAGCTTTTCGCCTGGCCGCAGTCCCGTGAACACGATTTCGATGTCGTCCTCGCCGAGCCCCGAAAGACTGATCAGATCGTGGGCCAGGTCGACGATCTTCACGCTCTCCCCCATGTCGAGCACGAAGATCTCGCCCCCCTTCCCCATGGCCGCCGCCTGCAGGACGAGTTGCGACGCCTCGGGAATCATCATGAAATAGCGGGCGATCTCGGGGTGGGTGATCGTGATCGGCCCGCCCAAGCGGATCTGCTCCTGGAAGATCGGCACCACGCTGCCGTTGCTGGCCAGCACGTTGCCAAACCGCACCACGAGGAATTTCGTCTGCGTCGCGGCCGACAAGGCCTGCACGTAGCGTTCCGCGATCAACTTCGAGCAGCCCATGACGCTCGTCGGGTTGACCGCCTTGTCGGTCGAGATCATGACGAATTCCCGAACGCCGTGCCGGTCGGCCAGCCGGGCGAGAATCTGCGTGCCGATGCAGTTGTTTTTGATCGCCTCGGCAGGGTTCAGCTCCATCATCGGCACGTGCTTGTGGGCCGCAGCATGGAAGATCACATCCGGCCGGTGCGTGGCCATGATCTGTTCCATCCGGGCCTCATCGGTGATGTCGGCGATGAGCGGCTCGAACGGGGGCCGCGGGTCGTGCCGGCAGAGTTCCTGCTCGAGGAGGAACAACGCATTCTCTCCGCGTTCGACGAGGAGCAGTTTGCCGGGCTGGAAACGGAGCACCTGGCGGCAGATCTCCGAACCGATCGAACCGCCCGCGCCGGTGATCATCACCGTCTGCCCCGCGACGAGTTCGCGGACCGCGGCGTTGTCGAGTTTGACGGGCTCTCGGCGGAGGAGGTCTTTGATCTCGACCGACCGCGGCTTGACGTGCGAGGGGCTTTCATGACCGGTGAGCAGTTCGTCGATGGCGGGCATGACCTTCACCTGCGCGCCGGCCTGCGTGCATGCGTCGAGCAGTCTGCGGAACCGGCTGCCGGTGAGGCTGCCCGACTGCACCAACACTTCGTCGATCCGCCGCCGTTCGACCTGCTGCCCGGCGCTGTCGATCCCGCCGAGCACCTCGAGTCCGGCCACGCGGTTGTGCAAGAGGCCGGGATCGTCGTCGAGGAAGCCCGCCACGAAATACTGCATGTTCGTCACCGACATCAGATTGCGGGCCAGCAATTCACCCGCCTCGTTGGCGCCCACGATGAGGGCCGTCCGAATCGGTTTGCTCGTAAAAATCGGCCGCAGCTCTTCGCGGATGCTTCGCCAGAGGGCACGAATGCCGCCGATGGCCAACACCGTGCCGGCCCAGTCGAGCACGAACACGCTCCGCGGCACCCGCGTAAATGCTCCAAACCGTCCGGAGGTGAGGAGCAGCGATTCCACCGAAGTGATCACGAGCATCGAGAGCGTCGCGGCCCAGACGAGGCTCGTCAGATCGTTGAACGAGATCCGCCGCCACGACACATGGCAATGGCCGAGCCAGTAGAAGATGGCCGACTTGATCACCACCACGCCAAGGATCGTCCGCAGCGACAGGCTGACCCACGCCGGCTGCACGCTGAAATCGTGGCGGATGAAAAACGCAAACCAGAACACCACCGCAAAGATGACGGCGTGCAGGCAGAGGAGCACGACCGCCTTCTTGTTGAATCGCCGCAGCGGAACCGTCAGCAGGGTGATTCGATTCATCATGATGGCTTTCCGCAGTCCGGCCCGGCGTGTGTTGCCAGCCGCCCGGCATGTCTGACCGGCCGCCCGGCATGGGCGGGCCTGCCCGCGAGCCTACATCCGCTCGAGATCGACGTCTTCCAGTTCGATCGACACTCCCTGATTGACAAACCGCACCGCCACGACCAGCCGCTGCTCACCCCGACGCTTGACCACCATCCCCTCCATGCCCCGCAGTGGACCGCTCCGCACGCGGACCGGCTGGCCGGGCTCGAGGCGTGCTTCGGGGGTGAGTGGCCGATCGGTGTCGATGAGTCGCTTGATATTCCGCAGGTCGGCCACGAACGCGGTGGCGTCCTGGATCGGCAGCCAGCGGGCGATGGTGTTGGTGGCCAGGGCGACCCGCCGCTGGGCGTCGTCGACGAAGGAAAACACGTAGCCAGGAAACAGCGGCACGTACGAAAGCCGGGCCCGTCCGCCGGGCGACAGGAGCCGCCGCTTGACCAGCGGCGCGTAGAAGGGCAGGGCCGCTGCTTCGAGCCTCCGCATGAGGTCCTTCTCGCGGCGGGAGAGCGTGTAGAAGGCGATCCAGCCATGACCGGCATGATCGGCATGACCGGCACGACCATCGACGGCATGTGGTGTGTCGAGCAGGTCATCGGGGAAGATGTCTCGCTGCTTGGGGAGGATTGGCATGCCTGGGGGCCTAGGGGGCTCGCGGCGTCATGGGCAGGCAGCCACGGCGCAGCCGGTCCTTCCGGGCGGCCGCGACCCGGCTCGGAAACCGCGAGGAAAGTCTCGCACTCCAACATACTCGCCATCTTACGCGGACGTCCGGCTGCTGTCGCCGTTTCCGAAGAAGACCTGACAAACGGGGCAAAGTTTTCCGGTTACCCCTGTCGATGACACTGATTGGAGCGATTGTGCCGATCGCAGGGACTATGCATGCACGCCGCAAACACCACACATAAGGATCATCAGACGCCCGCCCTCGGGCGGCCTCGCGGACGGCTGCACACCGCCTGCGTGGCCCTGCTGATCGCCGCGACGGCGTTCTCGAACGGCTGCAGCATCTATGGCCGTCCGCAACGGGCCATGGGCCGGCAGGCCACGCTCGATGCCAACTGCCCCACCGAACCGGGCAAGATGCCGGCCAAGGAATTGGCGAAGGTGACGCTTCCCCCGTACGTGATCGAACCCCCGGACATCCTGCTCATCGACGCGCTCCGCGTGGTCCCGAAGCCGCCGTTCCGAATCCAGTCGTTCGACACGCTGCAGGTCATCGTCGAGGGCACGCTCCTCGAACAGCCGATCAACGGCCTCTACGTGGTGGAACCTGGCGGCATGCTCGACCTCGGCCCGTCCTACGGGAAGGTGATGGTGGGCGGTCAGTCGCTCGAGGAAGCGCAGGACGCGGTCTTCCGCCACTTAAAACGGATCCTCCGCGAGCCCCAGGTCTCGCTGACGCTCGCGCAGGCGGCGGGCCAGCAGCAGATCGCCGGGGAACATCTCGTCGGCCCCGACGGCACGATCAATCTGGGAACCTACGGCTCCGTCTACATCACCGGGATGACGCTGGCGGAGGCGAAGGAGGCGATCGAGAAACAGCTCTCGACGTTCCTCGACGCGCCGCTCGTGAGCGTCGACGTGTTCAGCTACAACTCCAAGGTCTATTACGTGATCACGGAGGGGGCGGGCTTCGGCGATAACGTCGCCCGGTTTCCGGTGACGGGCAACGAGACCGTGCTCGATGCGATCGCGGGCATCAACGGACTCTCCCGTCTCTCGAGCAAGGAGATCTGGATCGCCCGCCCGGCTCCTTCGGGCGTAGGCTGCGATCAGGTGCTGCCGGTCGATATCGAGGCGATCATGAAGGGCGGCTCCACCGCCACCAATTACCAACTGCTGCCGGGCGATCGGGTGTTCATCGCCCAGGATCCGTGGATCGCCTTCGACAGCATCATCGACAAGGTCGTCGGGCCCTTCGAACGGCTCTTCGGCTTCAGTCTCCTCGGCGTCCAGACCGTCCAGACCATCAACCGGCTGCCGTACGGCTTCAATCCCAACTTCGGCGGCTTGTGCTGGGTGGCACGCGAGGTCTACGGTGCCGAGAATCCCAAGTGGCTGCTGTTCAGGGCCTGGATGTTGACCGAAGCCCCGACGTGGCTGCGTGAACTCTACGCGGCCCATGGCGAGAGTTTCGCGGCCTGGATCCACGACAAGCCCCTCGTCAAGGCCGCCGTCAAGGCCCTCATGGACCAGGCGATTGCTGGATACGGTATTGAAGACTGAAAAGAGTACGCCACGGCGTGGCGGACGATGGCGGACAGTGGTAGATTTTAAGAGTCACGTTCCCGATGGAGACACCACACGATGCGATCCCTCGCTCCAATCCAGTCACGCAGCCTCGTCTGCCGGGTCGCCATGGGGTTTTTCGCTCTTTCGGCGATGAGTCTCGCGATAAGTCTGTTGACAGGCGGCATCGCGGTCGCGCAAGGGCCGCAGGGGAATGGCAACTTGCCGTTTTCGAACATGGTTCGCCGGCCCTCGATGAGCCCCTACATGGCGCTCGGTTTTCAGGGCACCAATGCGGAAACAGGCGGAACGCTCGGCGCCATGCAGGGCCTGGTGCGGCCCCAGCAGCAGCAATACGCGCAACAGCAGGTCGCTTCCCGACAGTCGCGGCAACTCAGCCAACTGCAGGGGCAGGTCAGGCAGATTCAGAGGCCGCAGGGCGGAACGACTATCGAGACGATCCGTGCCACAGGACATGCCTCGACCTACATGAACATGTCGCACTTTTATCCGTCTGCCCGCTAGCAGTCTGTACAGCAGCCAGTGCGATCATCCAGCCGCATCGCCTTCGCGTGCTTCCTAGCCATCTCAGTATGGTCGGCATGGCCGGCATGGCCGGTATGGTCGGCATGGTCGGCATGGCCGGTTAGCGCGGCGGCGTCCGAGATATCCATCGCAGGCGGTGACGCGACCGACGAAGGTGATGCGACCGACGAGCCAGCCGCCCCAGAGGCCGTCACCGGCCGGCCCACGATGGGCCAACTTGAGCGTCGCGACGGGCCTGACGGCGTTCCTGCGTCCCGCGACCTGATCGCAGGCCGCACCGAACTCCGCCGCCGCTTCCGTGAACCGCTCTCCCACACCAACACTGCGGCCGGTGCGAGACTGGCCGCCGAGACGATGCTCACAGCCGCGACAACCGAACGCGACCGGACCCTCAAATGGCTGATGCTCGAGGAGGCGCGGCGACTTGGCGAAGCTGCCGGACAGGCAGGCATCGTCAGCCGCGCGGTCGCACAGGCCTCGGCTGTCTATGACTTCGACGCGGTCGACATGGAGTTACGGTGCCTCAAGCAGATTCCGCTCCGCGGGCTCGACGCCCAGCGGGCCGCCGGCCTGGCGTCGGCTGCGGAAGATATCGCCAGCCGGGCCTCAGCGGAGCGGCGAACCGACCGAGCGGCGTCTGCCACGCTCCTGGCCTATCGAGCATGGCAGCGGGCTGGCAACACCGAAGCCGCCCGCCGGGCAGCCGCCCGACACGACGCGATCCTGAAGCACGACGAATAGGCCACGGCCAGCCCTCAGTCGAAAGGCCGGCGCCTCATGCGGGGGTTGCCGGGCGGTTTGGGCTTGGCGACGGCTTTTTCAGCCGGCTGTTCCAGCTCTGCCTGTTTGGGATCTGGCTGTTTGGGATCTGGCATTTTGGGATCAGCCAGATCACCGTCGCGCTGGGCCGCCAACGGCTGGTCCTCCTGCTCCTGCTTCTCCCGCCAGGGTTTCTCGGCGATGTAGCTGGCCAGTTCGCCCTCCAGTTGCTTCTTGACCTCGGGCGAACTCGCATCTGAATCGACCGCCTGCTTGCTGTATTTTCTCGCCTCGTCGAAATCACCCGACTCGGCATAGCCCGCCGCGAGGGTGCTGACGATATGCGGCTGCTTCCAGGTCGTCTCCTCGCAGGCCTTCCGAGCCAGTTCGATTGCCCGCTTGCCGTCGCGGATCGAGTCGTCCGGCGAGGTCGCCAGCAGCCAGGCCAGATTGTTGAGCACGCCTGAATCTGCAGGCTCCAGTTCGAGAGCCTTCTCCAAATCGGCCAGCGCCGCCTTGTGGTCACCGATCGAAATCTCGGCGTCGCTGCGGCCCCGCCAACTGGCGAAGTTCTCCTCGTCGAGTTCGATCGATCGCGAAAACCGCTTGATCGCCTGCCGCGGTTGCTTTGCGCCCAGATAGAGCATGCCCAACTGGCCGATGAGCACAGCATCGTCGGGCTTCTTCGCCACTAGCCGGCGGAAATCGCTGATGGCCGCAGCGTAGTCGTTATTCTCCGCCGCAATCAGGCCGCGGAGTTCGAGCGCCGCCGGATGGTCGGGGTCCTTCTCGAGCACCCGCTCGATGTCGGCCGAGGCCCGCGCGGCATCCCCCGCCTGTTGATGGATGCGGGCCCGGAGCACGAGCGGAACAGCCTCGTCGGGCGCGATGCGGACCGCCTTGTCGAGATCGGCGATCGCCTCCGGCCGATCACCCCGCATGGCCCGCACCCGCGCCCGCTGGAGAAGCGCACCGGATGAATCGGGGTCGAGCTTGATGGCTCTGTCGAAGGCTGCCTCTGCATCCTCCAGCTTGTCGTCCATCATCAGCGACAGGCCGAGCGCCTCCTGCATCGACGCATCTTCCGGATCGGCCTCGATGGCGGCCTCGAGATCCGTGCGGGCCTTTGCGAACTCGTCGGTGAGCAGATGGAACAGGCCGCGGGTGCGACGGATCTCCTTGTCACGCGGGGCCAGTTCGACCGCCTTGTCGTAATGGGAGGCCCGCTCCTCACGGTCATCTTCGTCGGTGGTGTTGCCGAGCACGATGTGGGCCTGTGCCGTCTGCAGCATGTCGTCCGGAAGCAGTTCGATCGCCTTCTCGGCAGCCTTGCGTGCACGCTCCCGGTTGCCACCGGGCAGGCTCTCCAACTGCGCGATCATCAGTTGGGCGTCGCCGATCGTGGGATCACGGCCGACGACCTCGTTGAGGTCCCGCATGGCGAAGGATCGCAGCCGCGGCCACTGCGGATCGGGGGTGTCGGCCTCGTAGATCGCCTGCACGATTCGGCCGGCGCGATACATGAGCGTGTCGGTGTAGAGATCTTCGGCGAACCGCTTCTGATCTTCGGCGAGCCCCTTCTTGATCGCCCGCTTGCAGAGGTCGAGCACGTTGGCGAAGTCGTCGATGCTCTGGGCGGAAAGCTTGGCATCGACGGCGGCGTCGAGGTCGTCCTGGCCGGGCGATGACTCTTCGGCGGCTGGCTGGGCAGTTGGCTGGGCGGCTGGTTCGGCGACGGCCCCCGCAGGCTCCGCGGCAGCGATCCCAGCGGTGGCGGCGAGAAGACCGCAGGCGAGCAGCAGGCGATGGCTGAACAAAGTGGTCATGGTCGTCATGGTCGTCATGGTCGTCATGGGGGCAACACTTCCTGTGGGCCGGGCCCCGGCGAGGGGGCCATGTCTCTCATGGTTTCTCATCAGTGTCGGAGATTCCTGCCAGAAGTATGGTGCAGATGCCTGATTTCCCGCCATGCTGGCTTTTTGTGAGCCGGCTGGCTGCCCGTCCGGCCGTCCGGCTGCTTCAACTTCAACTAGAGCGGTGCGGGCAGATCACGTTTTGCGAACACCACGGCACCGATCGCATACGACACCACGCCAACGCCGATCAGCACCGCGTCGTAGACCGCCAGCAGCCGCCACGACTCGGCCGCGTCCCCGACCAGCCGCTGCGGCTCGTAGGCATTGAGGATCGACACGTAGCCGACCCACCAGAGCGGCTTACTGAGCCGGCCCACCAGCTTGGCGAGGATCGAAAACACGTAAAAACCGCAGAGAATACCGACCGTCCGCCAGCGGTAGCTGTCGGCGGCAGACACCCCGGCTGAAATTCCGGCGACGCACACCATCAGGCCGAAAACGTTGGCTGCCGCGGGCAGAAACCGCAGCGGATCGACCTTCCCGGCCCAGGGGCCAATCGCGATCGCCGTCCAGACGGCCGCGAAGAGCACTCCGCAGAGCAGTGCCGCGGCCGCCGTCGTTGCCAGCGCCTGCGTCACAAACACGGCCACCCGCCTCACCGGCGCCGCCAGCACCATTTCCATGGTTCCCCGTTCGAGCTGGCCGGAGACGGCATCGCTTCCTCGGGTGATGCCCCAGACCGTGGCCGCCAACACGACCACGGGGTCAACGAAGGCGAGCGCAACACGGCCGGCATGCGTGGCCACTTCCGTGAAGGGCACGCCTGAGAGCCGCTGCCAATCCCGTGGAATGGCCCGTAGAAGTACGTCCTGAAAGG
>Ga0247837_1003528_pt1 | contig 27030 bp, 18 predicted proteins | sample LaCtaG_2_FD_187115 | JGI IMG/M metagenome (GOLD analysis project Ga0247837, IMG submission 187115) | Freshwater microbial communities from meromictic Lake La Cruz, Castile-La Mancha, Spain - LaCruzMarch2015_14.5m | ecosystem: Environmental > Aquatic > Freshwater > Lake | place: Spain: Castile-La...
CGGGAACGACCTTCGGATCAGCAGCCTGCGCATTTGCCTGGATGCATCCAAGAAATAGAATCACTGCCTGGATGCCCAAAGTGCCCAAGCACTTCGCTGCTGCACTATTCGTGAACACTCTATTGGTAACGCGATGGATGCTCGCGCAAAAGGATCGTGGAAGACTCATGAAAAGAACTCTCGATTCTGGAGGGAAAGGATTTGGAGGTGGGAAGAGAAATCGCTCGGCGTGAAATGCCACCCTCATTGTAATGAAACGCCGCTCGAATAACACGTGCTTGGGTCGCTTGTTTCTAACGCAGGTCGCGCACGCAATCCGGCCAATCCACCCTCAGAGCCTGGCCACCTCTCAACTACGCTTCCTTCAAAGCCTGTTGCTGGAAAAGCGAATTTGCTATTTCGCTCCAATTTTTGGGGACCGATGTTACGACATGCGTTTTCAAAAGCTCCTCTCGCTGCTTTTGAAACCACGATGTCACTAATCCAATGGTTTCTTCGTGACGCAGATACCCAGCCCCTACGGAACCCGCACTGCTATGCCAGTTCGAAAGCTGAGTTCTCAAGGTTCGCCATTGGGCCGCATTCTTGGGACGAGCCATCGCGGCTTCAACTCCCCCTTTACGAATCAAATACCATATATCGCGACCATCCAATCCTTGGATCTCGTACAGGAACGAGTAGCTTTCACGCGCTCGCTTCAGACCAGCTAAACGATTGGCCAACCAGCGTAGAATCCTAACGTCCTCTCGCATACGCGCGGCATGTTCGAAATGCTGTCCCGCCGATGCCTTGACCATATGTTTTTCAACTTGCCTAATCACGTCGGTCGACTGGGCCGCTAGAAAGGAAATACCTTTCTCTACTTGTTCACTGTATTGCTGTCGGCTACAAGTTCGCACACACGGAGCAAGGCAAGTACCAATCTCTTGCCGGACACAACCCGCCCGCATCTCCAAATCGAATAACTGAAGCTGATTGGTGAAGAGCATCGGCGTCTTCGGACTACAATCTCGGAGCAGATAAAGTCGATTCAGGATTTCAACAGCGCGGCTCAAGTTTCCAACGCCGAAAAAAGGTCCTTGGCAACTCCTTGCATCGGGCTCAAATTGGCGGCTCAAATAAAACTGTTCCGCCGGTCCGTTGCCAAGACAGACAAAGGCTTGCTGCTGGCGTTTCGGCATTCCGACGACATTCATCCTAGGCTGAAAACGTCGAATTAGCATTTGCTCACGCAACAGCGCGGCGAAATCGCTTGGCTGCTTTTCCCACACAATTGTTTCGGCATTCTGAACGATGCGCCCCGCTTTTTCGTCCGAGTTATTCGGCATGAAGTAACTCAGTAGACGATTTCGTAGCAGCTTCGATTTGCCAACGTAAATCAGCTTGCCAGTGGCATCAAGCATGCCATAAACCCCGGGCATCTTAGGCGCGTGCTGGGACACCAATATCTTCAGCTCTTCGGTACGCGCTGCAGAGATCCTGGCCAAGTCCCCTAGCCCATAAGGCATCAACGGGTCATCCCCAAAATCAACAAAAGTATCCTGCCAATTCGCGTCCATGCTTATTCCGTCACCAAACTCCCTGCTCGATTTGTAGCCACCAAGACAAGAACCGCATCAATCGGATACCCGCTGGTTGAATAGTATCATGCCGGCACTTGACCACGAACATCGCGAGGAAGTGCCAAAGACCACTATGTTAACGGATGAACCACTAGCCCTGAAACTAACTTGGGATAGAAGTACGTGCTCTTGGCAGGCATTCGTTCTTGTTGCAACGATACCGTTTGAATGTGTTCAATCGTGGCGGGCATTACCATCGCCGCAATCGGATAGTCAAGCCCCCCTTCCAACTTTCCATTCAATCCATCGATTACTTCTTGAACAAGATGGACATAGGTAGGCTTTGGCATTTCTTGCAGCCCCAGCAAATCCTCAAAAATCAATCGATGAAGAACAGCCACACCCAAGCTTTGCCAATCTTGCGAATACTCAGAAGCCAATACCGCCATGCGATCTGCAGCTTCTTGCTTGGCGGAAATTCGAGTCCACTCACCAGATGCTTTCGAATAAATGGCCATAATCAACTGCTCGTCCAAGCGATTCATTTCGGCCCATACAGCCCCCGAACTCTCCGGCCCCGCACCTACGATCTCACAGTCGAAATAGGGGGATAGCTTTTCGTGCAATTCAGCCGTGGTCAGTGCAGGCACTCCGCTCAATAAACGATGAGTGGGCAAGACAACCAAACCCGGATCGCTCATACTGACCAACATGGTCAAAACAAAATTTGCAGGATGAGGGTCAGGTAGCGGTGATTGCGCATTCAACTCGTCTCGATAATTGCAAGCGGTCTCGTAACGATGGTGCCCATCGGCCACAAACATATCTTTTTCGTCAATCAGCGCCATGACTTGTTGAATCGTTTTGACATCGCTGACCGGCCACATTCGATGCACCACCCCCAAATGGTCCGTCGCATCCAAACCATGCACACCTGCTATCTTTTGATCCAATAAATTTTGAATCTCATTTTCCGAATCTGGATACAAACCAAAAATCTGCGACAAGTTGGCTTGCGTGGCTCGAGTTAATCGAAGCCGGTCATCTTTGGCTTTTGCATGAGTCTGTTCATGAGGGTAAATATTCCCCTCTCCAAATCGTTCCAGACGAACTCGAGCCATAAACCCTCGCCGAGTTCGCTTCACACCACCGATTTCAAATTCCTGGTGGTAAACGTAAAGCGCTGGATCTGGCTCCGTCTGAAAAATCCCCTCGGTTCGCCAAGATCGATAAATACGAGCCGCTCGCTGATAGACCGCATTGTCGTCTAAGTCCTGCTCCTCGCGGCGATTCAATTCCAATCGCAAGAAATTGAAGGGCGAAAGTCCGTACAGATGATTCTGCAGCTCGGAGTCCACCACGTCATAGGGAGGCGCAATGCAATCGGAAAGGGAGCCCACTTGCGCTAAATTGTAACGAAGGCCTCTAAAAGCTTGGATTTTGGGCATGATGATGTTCGGGTGAGACCATAAAAAAAGCCCGGCACGAAGACCGGGCTTGAGTTGTCAAAAAAGCTACCCCGCTAGGACTCGAACCTAGAATAAGTGAACCAAAATCACTTGTGTTGCCAATTACACCACGGGGCAGTAACTTTCGACAAGAAAGCCGAGTTTCCTCGCTTTCATTCCACGAAGTGTAGCCAACCTTGGGAAGCTTGACAACGGTACTTTTGCCTTCGAAAACCAATCGTTATCAGCTTTTTTTACGATCGGGCCGCGGATATCAGCCCGGATTATTCATGAACCTAGATCGGTTTGGATGTAAGTCAAGCTCGCGTAACTTGTTACGTTGGGTTGCCAACAATGCAGACTGCTTTCACCACCCCCGAAGCGTATGCGAGGGGCGTTGTAGCAATCCCTCGCTTACCGGGCTGTTGATTTAACGGTACGACGGACTTCCTAGTCCGTCGAATTCCCCATCGACGGACTGGGAAGTCCGTCGTACCGCCCTTACCCAATAACGCCTTCACTCAAGCAACAAGCCGGTAAGCTTCAGGTTGTGAATAAGCCGCGTTAGCCCGGGAGGGACTCCACAAATCATTCACACCCATGCAAACCAGAGTTCGCGAGGACTCTTTTAAATTCCTGTGTAGTTGAAAGGGGTAATTTGCATCAGCTCTGCTCGAACCTGCTCGCTTACATTCAATCGCGAGATGAAACCATGGATCGCGCTTTCATCCATGACTTGATTGGTTCGCGTCAGATCCTTCAAAGCTTCGTAGGGCTCGGGATAGCCCTCCCGACGTAAAATGGTCTGAATCGCTTCCGCGACCACCGCCCAATTCGCTTCCAAGTCTGCGTGGATCGCGGGCTCATTCAACAAAATCTTCGAAAGCCCCTTCATAAGCGAACGGAATGCTATCATCGAATGGGCGACGGGGACACCAATGTTTCGCAACACCGTCGAATCGGTGAGATCTCGCTGCAATCGAGAAATGGGTAGCTTGCCGCTCAAGTGTTCCAACAAGGCGTTGGCGATCCCGAAATTTCCCTCCGCATTTTCAAAATCGATCGGATTCACTTTGTGCGGCATCGCCGACGACCCCACTTCTCCCGCTTTGATCTGCTGGCGAAAGTAGTTCATGGAGATATAGGTCCAAAAGTCGCGGCATAGATCGATCAGGATCGTGTTGATCCGCTTCAAGGCATCGAAGTAAGCGGCCAAATGATCATAATGCTCAATCTGAGTCGTAGGATACGATCGCTTCAATCCTAGCGACGCAACAAACCGATCGCCAAAATCATTCCAATCAACTGCCGGATAAGCAACGTGATGCGCATTGAAATTTCCAGTCGCACCTCCAAACTTGGCTGCAAAAGGTATCTGCGCTAACAGCAACAACTGCTGTCGAACTCGCTCGGAAAACACATGAATCTCCTTGCCTAGCCTGGTGGGAGACGCGGGTTGACCATGAGTTCTCGCCAACATCGGAACCTCTTTCCAACCCGAAGACAGCTCATCCAGCCGACGCAACAACACCATGATCTGAGGCAATACAACATTCTCATGTGCCTCTTTTAACAATAAAGGTGTGGCCGTGTTGTTGACGTCTTGAGAAGTTAATCCAAAGTGCACAAACTCCTTGATGGATCCCAAATCCAATCCGTCTAGCTTGCTTTTCACGAAGTACTCAACGGCTTTGACATCATGATTGGTCGTCTTTTCAATTTCCTTGACGGCCACAGCATCCTGTTCGCAAAAATTTCGATAAATCGCATCCCGAAGCGGCTCGAAATGGCTTTCGGTCAATGGAGCAAGCTGCGGCAACGGAACTTGACTCAATGAGATCAAATACTCAGTCTCAATCCGCAGCCGATATTGGATCAACGCTCCTTCGGAAAAGTACTGACCAAGCTCTTGCGTTTGCTTGGAATAACGGCCATCGATCGGCGAGATGGCCCAAAGCGATTGTTGCGACATAGGTTGGGAACAAAAATACCTAAAGGATGCAATCGCCGGACACGATCGCAGGAAAGACAGCAATCTACCGTTTTTCCAGTTCCTTGGAAATTGGCGTAGACGCAAGGAATCAAGATCTGCGATTCTCCAGGAGCAAGGAATGGTCCAATGCCCAGTGTGCGAAAAGGTCGGAAGCATGAAGAAACATCCATTAGTAAGAATCGGTTCGTGGGGCGTTGCAATGTCTGCATTCCTAGGTTGCGCAAGCAAAAATAATTGCCCGCCCTATCCTGTCTACCCACAACAATACCAACAGGCATATCCCTACAATTATGCAGGGCAGCCCGGTGGCCAACCGATTCAACCTGGCCCTATGGTCGGCCAACCAACTATGGGCCAACCAACTATGGGCCAGCCTCCCATGGGCCAGCCTCCCATGGGCCAGCCTCCCATGGGCCAGCCTCCCATGGGCCAGCCTCCCATGGGGCAACCTGTCTATCCCGCTCAGCAGTTCCAAGGTCAACCCTACTACGGTGCACCACCCAATTCAACCGGAACACCGATGATTGGCAGATAATCGCTCGAGACCAGCAAATGCACCTTCAGCAATCGATGCCACAATGCATGCGTTTCCACGAACGCCTCGACTGTAACGATTGTTTGGGTCGCAAGCTTTCTTTCTGAAACTCCTCCTGCCTTCGATTGAAATTTTCCGCAGGTGCGAATCTCTAGTCTCCGAGAATGAGTCTCGGATGACGTTGCTTCTGCAACGCTCTATGGCCAAAGGAATGGCCATCCTTGCGAAACGGAAAGACTAGGGCTCAGGGAGGGGCAAAATGAAGATCATGAACATCATGGTCTCAATCGCGTTGTGCATGTCCGCAACGGGTTGCGCGAGTATGAAGACGACCTTCTTCACTCGTCACGAAGACGAAACTCTATGCAAAGACAATGAACATCCGATCAACGGAGTTCCTGTCATGGTCAACGTGCCAACCCATCTGGAAGTCAAGATTCAGGAGACCATTCACTTGGTCAAAAATCCTGACACTACGGAAGTCATGCTGCTGAACGACATGGCTCCCAGCGAACATCGGATTCTTTCAGTAGAACCTCAGCTGCATTACACCGAAAAGATGTTCGTTCTGGATCCGAAGCGTCCTTTTTCAGGAAGCGCATCGTACGGGATGCAATTCGCGAGCTCAGTCAAAACACCCACCAAAGAATCAAAAACGGGGCAGCCATCTGGGACCAACGCATCCGCAATGGATGCAAACGGCCATGGCTACCTTCGCTCGCTCAATTACAGCGTCGATGACAAGACAATCACCAACGCGATCGATTTGATCGCCAGCCTTGGCCCGATGTTGGCCTCGCCCGTTGCAAAGACCAAGTCACAAGACGAACCCAAAATCCCAGTCGGTCTGCATACCACGACGCGCACCGTCGCCTACGGTTTTTTTGATCTCGCTTCACCCTCCTTCGAGGATGAACTGAACGCCTTCTTGCAACTGAATTTAAACAATTGCTCCAGCTGCAACGGTATGACCGGCTCCATCCCATCCAAAGCCGTTCCCTATCGAGCCTCCGCGCCGCGACGAACCAGCCAAGCCAACGCAGCCTCGATCGCGCAATCAGGAGAGTCCCATGAATAAGCCATCTCTATACTTGAGCCTAGGCCTAACGCTCCTTTCCTGCGGATGTGTGTCCTACCGATCGACGATCATGTCTCGAACGCCAGACGATCGCATGTATTGCAACAGCAGCCAATGCACGCGAGGTGTCCCGGTGACGCTCAAGATACCAACACACATGGATGTCCGTATCGAAGAAGAGTACTTTATCACGCAAGCGGGGGATAAAACCGCTATCCCCCAGTTGAGCCGATCGTTGCGATCCGTCGCCATGCAAAAGGTCTACACTCCCAAAGTGGTTACCGTAGATTTCGTTCGTCCAGGCGCGGGAACACTCGCCCTTGCTGACGGTCAAGAAGACGGAATCAAAATGGACCCCGAAGGATACTTCGCTTCCATTCAAGCCAAAATCGATGACCAGACTCTCACCGACATTACGGCCCAAAAGGACAACCTAGCCAAAATTCTCGGTAAGGGTTCGCTACGGTCTGCGAAAGCGGTCGCCGCCGGCGGTGAAAACATCGACGCGGGTGATGCCGGTGCATGGCAATCTTACAAGACAATGATTGCCTACAAGCGATTTGACATCAGCGAACCTGGCTGGGAAATCGCCATGCAAGAATTCGTAGACCAATACATTCAATGTCAAAACAATCCATGCCTCGAACCTGAATGCCTTCCGGGCAATCCCCAATAAACCGCCCGTTTAGAAACTGTTAGGCAGGAACGATTCGTGGCCAAAAAGAAATCTCCCAAGAAGAAGAGCTCTACGAAATCGAAAAGATCGAGCGCACTTCCCAAGGTCGCTGCGCCCCAGTCCGATTCGATGATCGTTACCGAATCGGACTCGGACACGCTAGCACCGAAGTTTATCGTTCTCGGAAATGATCTGCAGGTGAAACAATATCTCAAGGACCACCCGAAGGAAATTCAAGCCAGTCGCCGCAAGGCCATGCGGGCTCTTAAGTCGTTTCGCAAAGAATTGGAAACGGAGAAGTTCGGCAAGATCAACGGGGTTTCCATCGAGCTATACCACAAACGTGGCTTTGTGGTGATGCCTCCCCAGTACGCGTTAACAGTGCGTGTGCAGGTGAAACCCCCTAACGCAACCATGCGAGCAACCATGCCCGTTGCAGACCCATTCCAAAAACGCCGAGGCAAAGCCTCGATTGAATTGATTCCAGCAACGTATGAGGGTGTTCGTTTGAAAGTGGTGGAATCCAATCCTCGCTACGCGATGCGCGAAGCCAAACTGGCTTCCTCGGATATCCTTCCGCCAGTGGAACAAGGCCCATTGACCGGCGGACACACGATCAGCCCAGAAGGTACTTTGTCGTGGGGCACACTCGGGATTGTTTTTGAACAAAATGATGGAACCGTGTGCGGCATTTCCTGCAAGCATGTCATTGCATCGGGCCACGCAGACCAACCTGCGTACCAAACTGTAGGCGGAAACATCGGACGCCGTAAAGTTGGTAGCGTCAAAAAAAGCGCTGTCACCAGTCGGGCTGACGTCGCTCTGATTCATCTTCTTGGACCTGCGACCATAGCTGCCGTGCAAGGAGTTCAGAAACTAACAGATCAAGGTATTGACTGGAAAATTCTAGTGAACCCGCGATTAGACTGGAGCGCTGTCGACCAACAGTGGGTTCAATTGTTTGGTGCCCGAACCCAACAAGCTGTGCATGGGAAGATAACATCGGTATCCGGTTCGATCGACGTCGATAACCAAACGTTTTATGACCCACTGATTGTTCAGGCGACTCCTCGGTCGGCTGCTATCGTTGACGAAGGAGACAGCGGATCTGCCCTGTTTTTCTGGGACTCGGATCGCCATCAACTGGTTTGGATCGGTGTCGTGTTTGCAATGACGGACGTTCATGAGCTCGTTGCCTGCCGACTAACCTCTGCTTTCAAAGCAGTGGGTATTTCGAAAGACATGATCCCTGTTTCGAAACATTGGTAACCGAATGAAAACGTTGTTTACCAATCGGTTTATCACGGCGAGTCCATTGGAGTACCGTCGAAAGCAAAGTCTGATTGCATGGATAGGGATTTTCGTGTCTTTTTGGTTTCTCTCCATCCCCTGTCTCGCTCAATCCGAACTGCTCGAAATACTTCCTGTTTTGGGAAGAAAGGATCGCATCACCCTTCAGTCCATCGGGTATCCCGTTCGTCGAATCAGCAGCCACGGAGCTTCCTGGCGGGATGCGTTCAACGAAGCAAATCCGACGTTTCTCACCACCTATCGGACTCGCCTATCGGCAACGCTCCAGCAGATAGAATCCTACGAAGATCTGGACGCCGGTGAGCAGGCAGATTTGGAAGTGGGTCCAGAAGACCCAAGCGATGACTTCCTAGCGCCACGATATGTGGTGCTGGCTCGCGGTCCAGACTCTTGGATCATTCCAGAGTTTCTGTTTGTGGAACATATAGCTCCACGACTGCTCGCAAGTCATGGAGATGTTTTAGCAACACTCACCAAAAACTCCGTTGATACCATGGCTGCCAATATTCGCTTGCTGGATAGCGAATATCTCTTGCTCCGATACAACACAAACTCTATCCAGAACGACTTCATAATCGACGAAGGTTCAGCACTTCGCCCCAACATAAAAAAGATCCTCGATGGATCACTGCTTGGCGAACAAGATGGTCCAATACAAGAACCGATGGTGCTTGTGGCTCAACGAGAATTTGGCGGTTCTTCGTTGACGCTCATGGTTGCCAGCGAATACGTCACGGTCCAAGGTCGCGATCAAACAAGGCTTCATGAACGGTATCGCGAGATTCCAATCGTCGGACGGTTCCCGGTTCTCGATGTCGTGAACCTCCATTTGTTCCTGGAATCGCTTGATGGATTAGATCATGCCCGGCCACAGCCGAAAACCGACTGCTGGCTCCCGTTCAAAAAGCAAATATTTCGGCCCTAACCCGAATCGCGGTCACCCTTTTTGTTTGGGCCACCATCTACACAGCTTCTGGAAAATGCTGACGCCCTGCTTGAACCAAGTCGCTGACACATTGTACGGTTCTGCAGATATCTTCATCTGTATGAGCAGCCGTCAAAAAGAACCGAAGCCTAGATGCGTTTTCCGGTACCGCCGGGTAAAGAATTGGTTGAGCGTTGATGCCGTGCTTCAATAGCTCCTGCGACATCCAAAGACACATTCGCGAATTGCCAAGAATCACCGGAATGATCGGAGTTAAATCACTGTTACCGGTATTCAGCCCACTGTCGTCAGCAAGCTTAAGAAACAAACTCGCTTGCTCTCGAACTCGTGACACTCGTTCTGGTTCCTTCAATAACACTCGTATTGCAGTCAGAGCTGCAGCGGCCGAGGCTGGTGGTGCTGCCGTCGAAAATACCATCGACGGTGTCGTGTACTTCAAGTAATCGATCAGTGCTCGCCGGCCTGCGATGTATCCCCCGCAGCTGCCAAGAGCCTTGCTGATCGTCCCCATCCAAAGATCACCTTCATTCGCCGAAACACCAAAATGCTCACAGATGCCCCGCCCTGTCGGCCCCATGACACCTAGCGAATGCGCTTCGTCGACGTAAAGCAATGCCTGATGACGCTTCTTCACTTCAATGAAATGAGGGAGATTGGGGAAGTCACCATCCATGCTATAGACACCTTCAATGGCAACCACTACCCGACGGTAATTGCCACGAATATCCGACAGCAAGTCATCAAGAAACTTTGCATCGTTGTGAGGGAACGCGCGACGCTTCGCGGTCGACATCTTTGCCCCCTGTACAATACTGTTGTGTGCTAGATCATCATAAAGGATAAGATCCTCTTCATTGAACAAGTGACCGAATAAAGAAGCATTGGTTCCATATCCACTTGGAAAAACGGACGCGGCTTCCGTCCCTAAAAAACGCGCGAGCTCAACATCTAAATCTTCCAGCAGAGTGTTATTGCCCCCAACCAAACGACTCGCTGAAGCACTTGTTCCAAACCGATCGATAGCTTCCTTAGAGGCCAGCATCACTTGATCATCTTGTGCCATTCCTAAATAGTCGAAGCTTGTAAAGCTAACCACGGTACGACCTGCAATGGTGGAACTAGCACCTTGCACCGATTCGTTAGCTCGGAAAAAGGGAAGCTGAACGCCAGCCGACTCCATCCCCGCAACACGATTCGCAAATTGAACAATCTCCGGGAAAAGCGAAACGTCGTTCGTCTCCGTCACGTCCTTCGTTGGAGCAACCGCTGGAACAACCGCTGGAACAACCGACTCTCTAACCATCGAAGAAACTTCGCCATTGGCAGTCTCAGGGCCCGCAGAACTCAATGGTCCCACCGATTCGGCTTGCGGATCTAGCTGAAACTCGATCAACGCCACCAAATCCTGGATCGTTTCCAAATCGTACAGCGACTCCTCATCGAATCGGATTTTGAACTGCTGTTCTATGCCGTTCACCACATCCATGCGAGCCAATGAATCAAGCCCAGCATCCGAAAGCTCTGTGTCAATTGTCAAGGAAGTTGCCATCCCTGGCGGGGCTGCGTTGCGAACATGTTCGCACACAGTTTCAACGATGATGCTCTTGGATACGGGGAGAAGTTCTGTCCATGTCGGCATCTGAAACCTTAAAACCTTGAAACGGAGCCCTTCTGAAGATTCGGATTACGCAACGTTGGAAGGTTGAATGTATGGAAACAATTCCGATCCAAAGTAGGCAGGAATCGTAACCAATGCCCTGGACAATGGCAAGCAATTTCGCATGGTCGAAATACGGAATACCTTCAAAAGCTGTCAATTACGGCTAGCGCATGTGGTTCAAGTTACCTCCCAGGAAAAAACCGGAACCCTTACTACATGACGTAACTAGGTTGGAGCAACCTCGTGGTCGCTATGGATCCAAACCATGGACAACTTCTCAGGGTTGACGGGTGGTTTCGCCGATAACTTTTTACGAAATGGTTCACGATGTAGATCGCTGGGATGGGAGCAAGTCCTACTGGAATAGGATTTGACCTAAATGCAAGGTGGATCGACATAGATCTGTTGGTCGTCCGGCCCTAGCGCGATCGGACCACCGAAAGCTCGACGGGCTTCTTCCCGAACTGGTCTCTGAAGATTGTTTTTTCTTCTTGAGCGGTTGCGTGCGAAGGCTGCAGCTGGTAGGTGGCAAACAAGATCAAAAGATTTCTCATCGAACCGAACTCGACTTGGATTGGGGCAGAAAGAAGTGGCAACGCGGGCGGATGAGCCTTACTGTTTGTGACGTGCAACCACAAAACGCGATCGAGCGTACGCACTTCAACCAACCTAGCTCTGGCATGTTCCGCAAATACTTCCAAAAAGTTAGCTAGATCACCGTCGGCCAGTCCCCTGGAAGATTAACAGCAACGTCTCTTTCACGTGAACTGCAATCTTCTTCTCGCTCATTCTTTTGGCAAGATCTAGCTGTTACCGACCTAACCGCCGTCGAGAACTCGTACCCTAATCAACTTTCAGGCGGTCTGCAACAACGGATTGCCGAAGCTACCCCTAGAGCTATGATGCCGCAAAGATGCCTCAGGCGCCTTTGCAAGCGACATTGCCATTCGAAAGGGTACCGCAAATAATTGGAAGTGCGATTGGCGACAATTACGACTAAGCCGAACAGAAGGCAAACTGAATCATGACGTCCAGTTCACATCGCGAAATGCACTTCCAAGACGTTCGACCCCCTCGCGAAGTTAAGTTATCGCTGGAACGAAACATGAGAACTCTCTTCAAGGTTTCGTTCGAAAACAACAAACTATGCATGCAAGCAAAATCAAACCTGGTAGGGGCGGAGTACGATTTTCAGGTAATCTTCGAAGCCGCTTTACCTGCCTGCAATTTTTACCTACTGACCATGAACGTAACCTGGGTCGATCCTACATCAAACAACTTCGAATACTACTGCAAGACCTCGAACAGCTGGTTTGAACACTGGACACGCGAACTCACACCAACCGAACCTCTGGGTCCTAATGAAGGTTCTGTGCAACGGTATCAGCTATTGTGCGACGACGTTTTGAACGCGGAGAAAAATGTCAATTCAGTACCTTCGATCCAAGCCTCGATCATCGCGGCCATGAAACGGGGAGCGGCCTTTCGGAATTCGCACAAGGAAGGCGGAACGAACCTAACCTGGAAAGGCAATCGATTTGTGCGTACCGACTATGGTGACAATCCAAGCGTGCAACTGTTCGCCGACGAAACGGAATTCCTGAGAGCGCTTCGGCAATTATATCACTGGGAGATGACCAGCCATTCTGGTACGAACCAGCTATCCGAAATCGATCTGTGGCGACTGATCTTGCGACGTATGGACGAATGATCCATCCCGAATGATCCCTTTTTTAGGATAGGAGCTCTCCTACGAAGATGGGTGCAGTCCGATGATCAATCGGAAGCAAACAACTTTCTAGTTTGCTAACTCCTTGATTCTAGCTATCTGTTTGCTCGGTCCTTCGCTTACGAAATCGCGACGGGACGAAAACGTTCGGACACCGCGCCGGCGGCCCAGCGGATGCTTTCATTTGCCAGACAAGCTCTGACCAAAATCTTTTTGGAATTCGCAAAAGCGACAAAAAAACTCTTGCCCACAACTTGCTCTTGCAATAAAGTTGCAAATGCGTATAGTTCTCAAGTCGCAATTTCGTGTCCAAACGAACGAAACGTTAGCAAATTGCGAGTGATGTGTCTTGGAAGCTTTCCAAAATCAGGAACCTGAAAAACATGAAGTCCAATCCGTTACGAATGCTCTTGATGGTCGTTTCCGCCTCCGCGGCAACTGCGTATTCGCAATCCCGAGCCGATGAGGGCCATGGCTCAAAAACGCTGCGTCCTATCACGCGACTGATATGGCAAGACGATTCCGATCTCACCGTTCGGTGGGCGGATTTAGCTCGTGGCGAGGCCGGTTTTTCCCTCACGCCACAAACCGTTGGCGGCTTTCCTAGCCTGGATGCTTCGCGGCAAAGCTTTGCGCAGATGGAAGATGCTAACGGCGTCGTGGTCGTCGGAATTCATGACCAAGACAATGGAAACTTCCAAAGCGGTTGGGTTGCTGTGCATGCAGGAGTGGAAGAGGAGGAGCACGGAAATCACTCCCATTGGCTTTACAAGAAACCACCCTCGGTCACGGTATCGCAGATTGGGAAGGACCAAGGCAATCCAGCTCATGTTTATGAATATCAAGGGGATATCTTGCTGGCGAATGACAAGACGAATAGGTTTACTATCTTGCCATCGTTAGCACTCTTGAAATCTCCATCTTCTTCTGTCGCTCGGTTCTATTCCGGCGGGGGCAATCATATCACCTTGGCCTCTGTGGGACGCAAGGTATGTTATGCCACTTGGGCCGACCGTGAAGGCGATAATCTTGGCCGAGTTGATGTCGTACCCATCAGTAGCGAATCTGGCAAAGCTGGATATCAGTTGAGGCTACCGACTGGTGGCTTGCACGGGGCGACTGCCAATTCCGGACGAGTGTTCTTCGCACCATCGGACGGCATCTGCTGGGTCGATGCGGACACCGCATTGGTCAAAACTCCAAAAACGGCTGAAGTCCACCATCTTTCGTTGGGCAACGACCCCATTACCAGCAAGCCATTGCGGACTGGAGCGTTTTCGAACCATGAAAATTTTGTTCTGTTTACTGCGGGAGCAAACGAAGCCGCCACCCTGTGCATGATCGATGCTAAGTCACCTAAGCCATCCGTCTTGAAGCTAGCAGTGCCTACTTCAGAAGGGCTGTCTCTGACAACGCCCAAGTGCATGAAAACTCCTACTGGTAAACACTTTGCCTTCCTGTTTAGCGACCGGCGAGGCAGTGAATTGGCTGAATCTCTCATCGTGGTGGATCTAGATCCTAACGCGGACGGGAATCTGTCGGATGCAAAAATCGCCAAGACCATCCCTGTAGGTGCCAGCAAGATCGTAGGGCATGGTGGGCACCATGATTTGTGCTTTTCAGCCAATCGTAGGCTTGCCTGCATTACCAACCCCGGTGATGGTTCGATCTGGGTTTTATCGTTGGCCAATTTGGAACTGGAAAGCACGTTTCAAGTCAACGGAGTTCCATCGCGCATCCTAGCAATCGGCGGCTGATACCGAAAAAGTCTACTACCTATCTATTCTTAAACTCCTTATGAGAGCTTGTATTATGAAGTGCATCAATCCATTTTCGAAACGCAAAGCATTTACATTGGTTGAGTTGCTGGTGGTTATTGCAATCATTGGCATCCTTGTAGGATTGCTTTTACCTGCCGTTCAAGCTGCCCGTGAAGCCGCTCGACGGATGCAGTGTTCCAACAATCTCCGTCAGATCGGTCTCGCGACCTTAAACTACGAGTCGGCTTTTCGGCGACTTCCTGGACTTACTGGTTCCAGTTCGTTTTCGCCCCAAGCAAGAATCTTGCCATACATCGAACAAGCAAACCTTTCGAATTTGATCGATTACAGCATACCGCTCTATGTTGGGCCAGCTTTTGCAGCTCGTGTTAATCCGTTGCATCGAGTTGCCGCAGGAACGGTAATTCCGATTTTCCAATGCCCGAGCGATGCGATGGATCCCTTTTTTGATTCACTGCTACCCGACGGGACAGTCGCTAAAGTTGCCGGCCTGAATTATATGTTCTCTTACGGCAGCGGGACAGGTACTCATTACGATGACCGATACCCAACCGATGGATTCGTGTGGGAGAACTCGTTCGCAAGAATTGCTGTCATCACCGATGGTCTTAGCAATACAGTGATGCTTTCCGAATCACTGAAGGGAGACAAACTGGTTTCGACTGGCACCATGCCTTTGCCTCCACATCGGCGAATCGGGTCTTGGGGAGGGTCGTCAAGCAATCCAGTTGGTACACCTGGTTTCGCAACAGGAGGGGCTACCATTCGTGATCCGAACTTAGCAACCATTGCGGCCACAATTACTTCCTGGCGCGGACTTCGCGGCGAAAATTGGATCCGAGGCGTGCCTTACTCCGTCGTAACGAATGGATACTTAACGCCCAACAGCCGTATTCCAGACATCAATGTACACGGTCGCGGTTGGTTTGCTTCTAGGAGCATGCACTCTGGCGGAGCTCAAGTAACCATGGGCGACGGAAGTACCCATTTGGTCAGCGACAGCATCGATCGAACCATTCATATTGCACTGTACACCTCCAACGCAGGGGACAGAGGCAGCATCGAAAACTAACCTGTCCTGAATTGCGATACCGAATCAAGGCAAACGGAAAAAGTGGGAGAATCTAGAACCATGAAAAATTGCCTTGCTTTTGTGATTTTAGGCCTGCTATTGCAAGCAGGATGCTGCCAAAGCCTCGCCCTCGTCGAGGGCGGCACAGCAGAAAGTCTCGTAGCAGGCAAGACTCCGGTTCCGGATGTCGAGATCAAAATTGATGCAGAAGGGGTTTGTGACGATCACGTCCAGACAAGGGTCCGCAAATACGCTCTGTATTTATGACATAACCAGTTACATTCAATACAGCAGCAATTCAAAACGTGAGCATACGTAGGCAGGCGATCGGTTCGAATCTCTTGCCCAGGTGATTCAACACTCGATCTTTCCGGATCAATGGACGCAAGCAGGAGGCAATTCGGAATTGCTCCCCTGGAAAACTCAGAACAACATACGGATGGTTGTTGTTGCCCCTTACGAGACACAATTCGCAATTCAAGCACTGTTCACGACGGAAGCGAAGTTAACAGCCGACGCAACACGCCACTCGAGGGCCCCCAACGTACAATCGAATCAAGTGGGAAGACGCTCAACCGTAAGGCACTCTCAACTGAAGCGACCCGAGCTAAATGGTATAGCTTGGTCGGTATCTTGCAGCGTCGATGGTTGCCCAGATATGCATGATCCAGCCAAGAAGCACAAACCATAGCAACGTGGCGGTTACAAAGAAAACGGCGGCTGCGACGATTCGCCCTTGGCAAAGTTGTCCCAAACCAGGGTACACAAAACTAGCGATTGCACAGATAACGTTCCCCGTCGAACCTTGCCCACTCATTTGCAAATTCCTGTTGGACAGTTTTTCAGTTGCCACAATTCCCTACGATCTTCAATCATTCGTTGGCCGGATACGAATCTTGGAAAGTTCTCGGGGGATCGTAAAGCTTAATTGGCTACGCTACTTCAAAGGCAATCTGGGGTAACCGATTGGTATTCCCTGCGGCATCAACCGCTTCGACGATCAATCCGTAGGTTCCGGACGGTAAATCCATTCTGGTTTCTCTCGCAGCGACATTGCTTTTCCGAAGCACTGGCATCAAGCCATTGATCGTCGTATACACATTGTAGCTTGCCCCCGAGCCTGCGCTTGACCATTGAACACGCGTCTGCGTTCCAATTTTCACAATCGAAGTGACTTGAAAATCTTCGAGGCTATCGGTCATCCGATAGAACCGACGATCCATGGCACTAGAAAACGACGTTCCTGTTTTCGTATAGAGCGATAACGTATGCGAGCCATCGGGTATGCTTCCAAAAAGCTCGATGATGGCAGAGTCTTGGATGGTAAATGTCCCGTCCGCGCGAACAAACCTGGAAGCATCTTTTTTCGTCGTTCCATTTAAGGAAGCAAACAGTTGAGTCGCTTCCGAGTTGATTTTCCCTTCGACGGAAAGTTCATTGGTGATACCAAAGGCAGTCCCCGAATTCGCCATCACCAAGTCCCGAAGAGGAGCGATTCTTTGGTCTGGATTTGTGTTGATGAAGTTAATAACAGCGAGAACATCCAAAGGGCTGATTGAGCCGTCTCGATCCACATCGCTCGTCAATTGGTATGGGACCGGGGCATTGGGTGGACGATCGTTGAGGCGATTGATAATGGCTAGAACGTCCAAAGGAGATACGGAGTTATCGCGATCGGCGTCCAACGAAGTAAGCCAATTCTCGTTAGCCGTTGTTGAGGAAGCGACATCGATCACGGTTGCTCCATACGCCAAAACAGAACCATTTCGTTCCGCTTGCACCAGAATCGACCGGCTTCCAGGGCTCGAGAATAATTCGTTAAGCAATTGCACCGAGGCCCCGCCAACGATCGTTCGGTCGAAGATCCCGTCCCCATCGATGTCCACTTTGTACGTTACACCCGTCGAGGGTGGTGGTGTAATGCCCGTCAATTGCACCTGGATTCTAAAACTCTCATTGGTGCGGACAGTAGCTGGCGCTGTCACATTCAGGTTGCCGGTCGGAACGGGAGCGAAAACATTGATCCCCGAGGATCGGAAGTCAACTCCCGAAACATTGGTTACCTTGGCTTTGGCTTTCGTTCCATCGACCAGCACGCGGTAGGTTCCATCCACAAGTCCATTCGTATTGACAAGCGTTCCTGTGAATGTGAGATCAACTTGGGTTCGGTTGTTGATCGTAAATTCTTCGAAGGTGTATGGAATCAAAAGATCACCAACATCCGCTTTGACGAACCGAATCGCATCCGGGGATAGGTTTACCGGTGCATCCCAGGTAATGCGAGCTTTGCGTACTTGGTTACCGAGAGCATTTCCCGAGACGTCGGTAACACCGATCACTTCAGGTCGATTCGTAATGTTTAGGCGATAGTTCGTTTTTGGACTTGTAAAGGCTGGCAATGATAAATCTACGACTTCCAAGACCAAATCGTAAATGGCTTTCGTTTCGAAATCAAACAGACTGCCCGCTTTGGGCTTTAACTGATTGCCGATGATTTCGAAGTTGGAGGCGCCATCGCCTAAAATTCTAATTTCGTTCGCACCAAGCGCATCGTCGATAACCGCAATGGTTGCTAGGGACTGGCCGACGCTGGTAGAAGTCATTTCTTCCAAGGAGTTTGTAACAGCACTCAGTTGAATCGCCGTTGGGGCTTCGTTAGCATCCGTGATGGAAAGGGAAAGCTCAATCGAAAGTTCATGGGAGGCCCCCAAAGCGGCATCATCGACCTGAACGTTGAATCGATAATTGGGTTTGGACTCGAAATCGAGAGTACTGCCGGCGCGAAGCCAGACACCGGAGTCCTTCACCTCAAATTGAGCCGCATCGGGCCCTGAAAGCAAAATCGAGTTCAAGCCAAGAGCATCATCGGTCACGACCACCGTTGCAATTTGTCGCCCGTTTGTCAAACTGGTCGATTCCGAAAGCGATACGATCGAGTCTATCAACCGGACATCAGATGGAGCTTCGTTGGAATCCGTAATTGATAGTGTAAAATTAGCGTTTGCGGCTGGAGCAGAAGGGAATGCCGAGTCAGTAGCCGAAACAGTTACCGAGTAGCGAGACTTTGTCTCGAAATCCAGCGCTGCATTTGACTTGAAGCTCAGCTGAGTGCCCGACAGTGAGAACATCTCTGCATCCGCTCCACTTAGGGCCAAAGCGTTCGTGCCAAGTCCGTCGTCAACAACATGAATATTGGCCACAAACACTGGTGTGACAACCGACGCCGATTCCGAAATCGACACAACATCTCTAAACTGAATGCCTGTAGGCGGGTCGTTCACGTTCGTTAGATTCACAATAACATTCGAGGTACTCGACAGACTGGGCGTCCCTTGGTCGGTGACTCGAACGGGGATAGTCCAAGTCGCTCGTGTTTCGAAGTCAATGGAGGATGGCGTCATAACAAAAAGAAGCCCCGTCGCCGGATTGATTCCAAACACATTGGTCGGTCCACCTGGTGCAATACTGAACTGAAACGTACCTGCCGGGCCGGCGTCTGGGTCGGTAGCCGTAATTGTTCCGACCTCCATACCGATCGTCGTGTTTTCCGAAATGGTGAATGATCCGATTGTAAGCGCCGGTGGCTCATTGATATCGGTCGGAACAATGGTGATTGTCTTTGTCGTTGAAGCGGGGACTTGAAACGAATCTGTTACCTTCACCAAGACTTCAATGGGAAGCGTCCGTTCGAAATCCCATTGACCTACTTGCCTGACCTTGATGGCGCCCGTTGCAGAGTCGATCAAAAATGGCCCGGAATTCCCAACGAAACTGTAGCTAAGGCTTTGACCTGGATCTGAATCGGATGCAGCAATCGCCCCCACGACAGAGTTGAGCAGTGGGTTTTCTGGAATCTCAAGGCGAATTGTTTCAACAACAGGTGCTAAATTTTTGCGAAACCCGAAGTCTGCATTTAGGAGATGCTCATTCTTGGAAATGAAAATGTTGTGATAAGTATTTCCGATCGGAATATGAGCGGCCGCACTTCCATCAGCAAAGACGGTGTAGCTGCCAGGCGAAAGCTCTTCAATGCCGTATTTGCCTTCAGAATCTGAGTATGTTTGGAACTCGGGGTAGGTATAGCGCAAACGGTCAAACATTCCAAACGGGCTCGAGTCAAAAATCTCTTGGTTCGTAAAAATCAACGCATACTTGATGTCGGCTTGTGGTCTCTGGATGCTGATGGTCTCGCGCTGAAGCCCTCGAAGCGCGTTGGTCTGCGCAAACCCAAGCAATTGATCATTGCGATCGTATATCTCAATGCGACCAAACGAAGATCTCAGTGACTCCGCAGCAATCGCTTCCACGGAAACGCTGTCTGCTTCATGGTAAAAAAGTACTTTTAACTTGTCGGAGGTATCAAACCAAGGAATGCCTTCACTTGACAGTACGGTAATCACGTTAAAGTCATTATCAAATGTGCTTCGAGTCCGTACGACATGACCAATGTTTTCACCGTTGGTAGCAGCGACGGTCAATGTGGCGTTTGGAAATCGGTTCGTAAGCTCTGTCCCTTGAGGGTAATCGATTGCAACAACTTCCTTTTGAAGGTTATCTCGGAATCCGTTGCCGTTGCTATCCGCAAAGACTTGAACACCACTCGCCAAGTAATCAGAACTGGTTAGCTTCCCGTCCTCATTAAGATCTTGCCCCATCGTGCCGCGAACGCCGCCATCGAAGTTAAAAGTGCCAACATGATTCAAGGCTCTTCCGGCATAGACCAAGGGACTTGGGTCTCCGAAGGTCCCGAAAGTGAATCGAAACAACTTTTCGGATGTTGCCGAATCATCGATCGCATTGCCAGCCACCCAGTCGGCAGCACCCCACCCTCTCGATGCACCGATCCGCCCTGCATACCCTGGTCTTTCCGTTTGAACCAACGAGGTCCCCGTGGGAACTGTGTAGCTGGTATTTTCAGAGAAGGTGATCTTTCCGTACGATACACCCAAGCCAGCTGTTGAGTTCAACAATCCAACGGAATCCAGTTCATTCCAGGAGGCTGAAGCACCATCCCGAACGCCATCGTCATTCTGATCAACATCGGAGCCAGGGACGGGCTTGGAGGATGCTTGCACCAGCATGAAGGTCGCACATCCAAAGATAAAGGTCAGTCGGTCCGACAAGGTAGAGTTATCGCTCCAACGATTTCCTGGGAGTCCTGAAAACCCTACCGATGAACTCTTAAGACTGGTTGCTGCCGCATCGATCTGATACGGGTTGCCGAATTGGCTCACCACGAGAAATCCATTGGTGCCGTAGCGAAGCCCTGACAGGTCGATAACCGATTCTATCCGACCAGGATTGCTCCAGCCGTCGAGAGTTACAAAATACGTTCCTTGGAGAAGTTCTGCGCTAGGCTCTCCACGCAGTTCAATGTACTGGTCGGTATCAACATTACCGAATTGTGGTCCGGCGTGAATTTCGCTGATGTAGCTTGCAAGAACTCTTCGTGGCTCAAGCAATTCGAAACGTAAGCGATTTTGGTTTCTCCGCGAACCGATTCTCTTTTGATTTCGATTCAAGAGTCTTTGTAAACGTGCAAGTAAACTGGCCATCGCTTTGTCAAATCGTTAGAACGCCTTACGAAAATCAACCACGCACAGACCGTAACATAGTCAACTGTCTCTCCGAAATCAATCTTGCCTGAGCTATCGCCCTCGTACCGACTTGGTTGGAATGATAGAATTCTCTTCTAGAAACACCAGAGAGAGAACTAGTCTGCGTGTGATCTCGAGTACGACGCTTTTCGACCGAGAACGCTTTTCGACTGAGAATACGAATGAATCGATTGAAAGACTGTCGCCACGGCCGGATGTTATACAATGAGCACGATATCTACATTGGCCGATCGCTCGATCTTTATGGCGAATTCTCCGAGGGCGAGTGTGATGTATTTCGCCAGCTGATCCAGCCGGGCTGGACGGTACTGGAATTGGGGGCCAACATTGGGTCGCATACGGTGTTTCTAGCAAAACGTGTTGGCCCGTCTGGTCGTGTGGTTGCATTCGAACCGCAGCGCATCGTTTTTCAAACGTTGTGCGCGAACTTAGCCTTGAACAGTATTTTGAACGTCGAATGCTACCAAAAAGCAGTTGGACAGCAGGCAGGTTCGTTGATCGTTCCACCGTTGGACTACACGGTGGACAACAACTTTGGCGGGCTTGGTTTGGGCACCTACACCACGGGGGAATCTGTGCCGTTGGTCGCTATCGACGATCTGAATCTGAATGCTTGCCACTTCATTAAGATCGATATTGAAGGGATGGAAAGGGAGGCGATTCTCGGCGGCAAGCAGACTTTGGAGCGATGGAAGCCAGTCTTGTACATCGAGAACGACAGGGCCGATCGGTCCGACGCCTTGGTCGAGACCTTGAATGGTCTTGGATACGCCCTGTATTGGCACAAGCCGCCGATGTACAGTCCGCAGAACTTCTTTGGAAACCAACAGAATATCTTTGGCGGCATTGTTTCGGTGAACATGATTTGTATCCATTCCTCAATCCAGCACAATGTGGACTGCCCCAAGGTCGACTTGCACAGTTGAGCTCGAATCCCAGTTGAGCTCGATTCCCAGTTGAGCTCGATTCCCAGTTGAGCTCGATTCCCAGTTGAGCTCGATTCCCAGTTGAGCTCGATTCATGGTGGAAAGATCATGATTTTTTAGGGTTATCGATTACAATCGAGCCAGCCCTTGTCTGTATTTCCCCCTTGGATGCCAAGTCTCTGAGTTAAGCGAGTAATTCATGCGATTTCTGTTTTTCGTTTTTGCCTTTTCATGCCTTGCGACTGGCCTAATCGCTTCTGCTTTCACGGGGCGATTGCACGGCGATGAAAAAGCCGACGATACTGGCAGCAAGTCCGAAGAGAAAAAGAACTGGAATGTCGAGACACCTCCGGGCGACTCCTATCAGCAAAAGATTGATTCACGCGAAGGGACATGGATCAACTTGGATGTCTCACCTGATGGGACGGAAGTCGTTTTTGACTTTCTTGGGGACATCTACACCATGCCAATCACGGGTGCGGATGGAACCGAGGGGGCGCATCCCAAAAATCTTGCTAGCGGAATTGCATGGGACATGCAACCGAGATATAGCCCTGATGGAAAATGGATTTCGTTTACAAGTGACCGTACAGGAAAAAGCGAACGCGGAGGGGACAATCTCTGGATCATGCGTCGCGATGGATCCGATAGCAAGCAAGTCACGAATGAAACCTTTCAGCTCGTTAATGGAGCAGCCTGGTCGCCCGACGGTGATTACCTAGTAGCACGTAAGCACTTTACGGGCCGACGCTCGTTGGGTGCGGGTGAGATCTGGATGTACCATCGTTCGGCTCTCCAAGCGAATTCAACCACAGGTCTTCAATTAACGAAACGAGCCAATGACCAAAAGGATGTGAATGAACCGATCTTCTCCCGCGATGGACGGTTCTTGTATTACTCCCAAGATTCCACCCCCGGTGACTCATTTGAGTACGACAAAGATTCCAACAAACAAATCTACGTTGTCAAACGGATCGATCTTCAAACGGGTGAGACCTCAAACTACATCACAGGTCCTGGAGGAGCGTGTCGCCCAGTCCCTTCGCCCGATGGAAAGTCGATTGCATTTGTACGACGCGTCGGTGCGAAAACGGGCTTGCACGTGCTCGATATAGAATCCGGAGCGATCCGTCTCGTTTACGATGAACTTGAACGCGACATGCAAGAAGCATGGGCGATTCACGGGGTTTATCCGACCTATGCCTGGACGCCCGATGGCGAACACGTCATCGCTTGGGCGAAAGGAAAAATTCGCAAGATATCCATCTCGGAAGGATCAGCACAAGAAATACCTTTTCATGTGGTCGACAATCGTGAAATGAGAAAGCCGGTGCGATTTCCTGTCGAGGTGGCTCCGGAGAATTTTTCGGCCAAGATGCTTCGCTGGGTACAAGTTTCGCCAAATGGAAACCAAGTAGTTTTTCAATCGTTGGGGTATCTGTATGTGCGAGATTTGCCCGAAGGTGAACCTCGCAGGCTGACAAGCCAGTCGGATCATTTCGAGTTTTACCCTAGCTATTCAGCAGATGGCAAACACATCGTTTACACCACGTGGGATGATGAGAAACTTGGAACGGTTCGCGTCGCTAGCTCGGACCCAGACGATGCCGAAGGCTGGAAGGCCACCGCTCAGCCAGGGCATTACGTCGAACCCGCCTTTTCGCCTGATGGACAAACCATTGTGTACCGCAAATCTTCGGATGGGTATTTGCGATCGCCACTTTGGTCGCGCGAGCCTGGTTTGTACCGTGTGCCTTCGCGCGGGGGCGAGCCTACAAAGATACGTTCCTCAGGCTCGAATCCGCAGTTTGCCACCGACAACGATCGTGTCTTCTTCATCGATAGCAACGGCACCAAAGATGTCGACAATCTTGGACTCCATTCGATCGGTCTGGATGGCAAGGAGGAACGAAAGCACTGCAATAGTCAGTGGGGAACTCATTATCGCGTATCGCCCGATGGAAAATGGATTGCATTCATCGAGCGTTTCAATGTGTTTCTTGTTCCGCTGTTGCATACCGGAAGCACACTTGAAATTGGACCCTCCAATACGTCTTTACCGACCGCCAAGATGAGTCAAGAGTCAGGGGATTTTGTCCACTTTTCAGGCGATAGTCAATCGCTGCACTGGACGGTTGGCCCCACCCTTTACACTCAATCGCTGGAACAAGCATTCCCTTTTCTTCGAAGTGAAAGTCAAGGTGAAAGTGGTCAGGATAAGATTGACCCGGTGAAAACAGAACTCGGGTTCGAACATCCTACCGCAAAACCAGAATCGACGATCGCCTTTCTTGGCGCGAAGATCATCACCATGGGAGAACAAGGAGTCATCGAAAACGGAACCATCGTGATCGAAAACAATCGAATTCTCTCCGTTGGAAAAAAGAGGGAGGTTGAGATTCCGGAAGGGGCGACCAAAGTGAAAGTGCCCGGAATGGTCATCATGCCTGGATTTATCGACACGCACGCGCACGGCCCCGCGGAAACGGATGGAATCCAGCCCGAAGCAAATTGGGTGAACTACGCTAGGCTCGCTTTCGGAGTCACGACCATCCACGACCCATCCAACGATACGCAAGGGATTTTTTCAGCAAGTGAAATGGTGAAAGCGGGAACAACGCTTGGTCCACGTATTTTTTCCACCGGAACGATCATCTACGGTGCAGCAGGTAGCTTCAAAGCGGAAATCGATAGCCTAGACGACGCCAAGTTCCACTTGAATCGAATGAAAGCCGTTGGAGCCTTGAGTGTAAAGAGCTACAACCAGCCCCGGCGCGATCAGCGTCAGCAAGTGATTGCGGCTGCTAGAGAGCTTGAAATGATGGTGGTGCCCGAGGGTGGTTCGACCTTCATGCATAACATGACCATGATTGTCGATGGGCATACGGGGATCGAGCACACGCTGAGTGTCCAAACGGCTTACGATGATGTAATGGATCTGTGGCGTGACACCAATGTTGGTTACACGCCTACTCTTTGCGTCGCGTACGGTGGCATCTCCGGGGAACGTTATTGGTACCAACACGATGACCTTTGGACTCATGCGAGATTGAACGCGTTCATTCCGAAGGCAATTCTGCATCCTCGATCGCGACGACGTGAGAAAGCCCCTCTCGAAGACTATAACCATATCCGCGTTGCAGAAATTGCAAAGCAAGTTGTCGAACAAGGTGGGATGGTTCAGGCGGGCGGCCATGGGCAGCTGAATGGCATCGACACTCATTGGGAAATGTGGAGCTTCGTACAGGGCGGTATGAGCAATATGGATTCGCTGCGATGCGGAACGATCCTGGGTGCTAAGTACCTAGGGCTCGATGGTTCGATCGGTTCCTTGGAACCAGGTAAGCTTGCAGATCTTGTTGTGTTTGAACGTGGACAGGATCCTACGCAAGATATTCGCGCAACACAAGAAATTGCGATGGTCATGGCCAACGGTAGATTGTTCGACGCGATGACGATGGCCGAGATCGGCGGCGACGAAAGCCCAGCCCCCGAGTTCTTTTTCCATGATCCAAGTCAACAAACAGGCGGCTCGATGCCGCGCGTTCGCGGCTGTGGTTGCTGCCGACCTGGCGGATTGCCAAACTGGATGATTGAAGAGTAGCCAAGACACAGTAGAATCCATCCAGCAACGACAACGACGGAATGGCAATGACAGTTTGTTAAAAACAGAACCCATGCGAAATCTCATACAGCCAATCATTTTCGCATGTGTTTCTCTATTGGCGATCTGTGAAATTCATTCGCTACTGGCTGCGGATCCAAGGGACATTCCAAAGCCAACTGGAATGCGAGCCCCGCGTCATGGGAACCTTTACGTGATTGCGCACCGAGGTGCGCACGACGGAATTCCTGAAAACACTTTGGCGGCCTATCGCAGCGCCATTGATCTTGGATGCGATTTCGTCGAAATCGACGTTCGAACAACGCTTGATGGCGTCTTAGTGAGCATTCACAATGCTACGATCGACGCTTACACCCTAGATGGCACGAAAGGGAAAGTTGCAGAGATGACCTTCGCGGACCTCCGCAAAGTCGACATCGGTAGTCGGGTTGGTTCCCATTGGAGCCAGGAAAAAATTCCATCAGTCGCAGAAATTCTGCAGCTTTGCAAAGGGCGAATCGGCGTGTATCTCGATGTCAAGCAAGCATCCATCGATAGCTTAGCAGCGTTGGTGAAAGAAAACGACTGCGAGCTTGACACGCTTTGGTACATTTCCGGATCGAGAATCGACGAGTTGAAGCGGCATTCTTCAAAATCATGGCCAATGCCTGACCCTGGTCCGGAGAAGAACCTACCGACTTTATTGAAGGACTATCGTCCGCCGGTTGTTGCATCGGTTTGGCGTCATTGCTCGCAGCAGTTTGTGGAGAGCTGCCATCTTTCCAATGCGATCGTACTTGTCGATGACCAAGGACCGGACACATGGAAATCGCTTCTTGAATGGAAAGCTGATGGTATTCAAACCGATCAACCTGCAACACTGATCGCACATTTGAAAAATCTTTCCGGTGCACCCCTTAGCGATCCATAATAATAATAATAATAATAAAATAATAAAACAAAGGACAGGCACAGCAATTCCGTCATAAAAGAAAGGACAGGCACAGCAATTCCGAAAAAAAACAGGCACAGCAATACCGTGCCCCGACAAAACCGCTTCCGCCAACGTAGCTAATTTCAGAAACTATCAA